>ENA-ORTY01003781-ORTY01003781.1-human-gut-metagenome-genome-assembly--contig:-NODE-3781-length-12623-cov-2.457034_pt1 | contig 12623 bp, 10 predicted proteins | sample MGYA00241917_ERZ509198 | MGnify/ENA primary metagenome ERZ509198 (study PRJEB26280, sample SAMEA2338857) | human gut metagenome | biome: human gut; feature: human-associated habitat; material: faeces...
CTTCAGCTACCACCAAATACTCTCCGTCACTTCCAGCCAGACGCTCGACGTACTCAACTATTCGATGGACGGCGGAGCCGAAGTCATCCTATACGCCAACGGTAAGAGTGCGAACCAACAATGGTATCTGGAATATGCCGGCGACGGGTGGTTCCGCATCCGTAACCGCCACAGTTCGCTGTGCCTCAAAACATCGGGGGACAAAATCGTACAGGCCGAACCGGACGAAGAAAGTCCTTCACAACTCTGGCGCTTCATCCGGACCGGTGTCAGACCCCGTGTACGGGACATAGATGCTCCGACCGGCGTGAAAGCCGAAAGCCGTGCCTCTTCCGTCCTTCTGACCTGGGACAAAGCTGACGCCACGGACCCGACTTACACCGTGCTGCGTTCGGACAACCCGGAGGACGGTTACGAGATTATCGCACGCTACGTGGCCGATACGGCTTTCGTGGACAACAAGGCTGAAGAAGGAAAGACATATTATTACACCGTCAAGACGGTAGACGCTTCGGTGAATACTTCCCCGGCATCCTCGACCGCAAGTGCGACCGTAGCCCCAACGGATGCCCTCGTCGCACGCTATGAATTTGAAGAAAACGTCCACGACACGACGCTTAACATCCGCCATGGAGCCATGCCGGAAGACGGCGTATATACCGAAGGCAAATCCGGCCGGTATGCCTTGTCTCTGGACGGTTCCGCCCAGTACGTACAACTGCCGACCAACGTGGCCAACCATGCGGAAACCACCATTTCAACGTGGATTTATTGGGAAGGCGGTAACAATTGGCAACGCGTCTTCGACTTCGGCAATGGGGAAGACGAATATATGTTCCTCACCGTGCGTTCGGACGACGGCCGGATACGGTTCGCCATCAGAAACGGAGGAGACGAACAGCAAATAGACGGCGAACGAATCACAGCTTACCGCAAGGAGTGGATACATCTGGCCGTCACGATGGGAGAAGAAGAAGTCTGCCTCTATTTGAACGGGGAACTCATGGCTTCTTCAAAAGACATTACCTTGCGCCCCTCAGACTTCCACCCGTTGCTGAACTACATCGGACGCAGCCAGTTTGCTGCCGACCCGCTGTTCAATGGCTACATCGATGACTTCCGGATATACGATTATGCTTTGAATGCCGAAGACATCAAGAAGCTCGCAGACGGCACCACCCGTATCTGCAACACGCCGAAAGATGAGCCTGGCACATTCGACGTAGGCCCGTTGCCAGCCGACCGCCGCCTCGACGTGCGTTACCTGTTGGACAACGGTCCGGAAAGAGTGGACTTCCACATTTATGACCTGCAAGGCAACATGCAACTTACCCAAAGAGGCATGAACGGAGCCACGACTTCATTCGACGTCAGCGGACTCCCCGACGGCGTGTACATTCTGAAAGCCCGATGCGGACAAGCAAACGACAGCCGGAAATTTACGGTACGGCATCCGTAAACCCGAAAACTCCTGCGATGGTTCCGAAACCATCCGGAATAACAAAAAGGGAAGGCATTCTCAAACGAAATGTCTTCCCTTTATCTTTTCTGCAACAAGCCTCAAGCGATACCTAACAGATGCAACAACAAAGGTGTAAAGAGGGCTGTCAGCAGCCCGTTCAAAATCAACCCCAAGCTGGCATACGCTCCATAAATACGCCCATATTCCATGGCACGCGACGTCCCGACGGCGTGCGAAGCCGTGCCCATGCTCAGACTTTGGGCGATAGGGCTTTTCACCCTCCCTACCTGAAGAATCTTAAATCCGCATACCGCTCCGAACAGTCCTACCAACACGACAATGGCAGCCGTCAGGGAAGGAATGCCGTTTAACGATTCCGTCACGGCCATCGCAATAGGAGTCGTGACCGACTTGGGCGCAAGGGAGATAATCACATCATCGGAGGCTCCCATCCATTTGGCAGTCAATACCACCGAAACAATGCCGACAAAACAACCGGCCAACTGGGAAACCAACACCGGCATCAGTTGCCGCCGGATACTCTTGAGTTGCAGATACAAAGGCACACCCAAAGCCACGATGGCCGGTTTGAGCCAGAAGTCGATGATGGAAGCGCTCCCGGCGTACGTCTCGTACGAGATACCCGTAACTTTCAGGAAGCCTATCAAGGCCAATATGGCCAACAAAATGGGATTCAACACCACCCAGCCTGTACGCGCCTGCAAACGTTTGGCTAGAAAATACACGCCGAACGTCAGCGCGATAAGGAAAAAATCACTTTCTAAATACTCCATGTCTTCTTACCCATTGATGCACGTGCCCCGTGACGACTAAAACCAATACCGTACTGATCACCGTAGCTGTGAAAATCGGCCAGAACTCGGCGGCAATCACATCGAAATAAAGCATCAGGGCTACTCCCGGCGGGACGAAAAAGAAGCCCATGTTGCTTACTAAGAAATCTGAGATACCCTTGACCCAACGCAGCTTTACCCATCCCATCTGCAAGAAGGCGGTCAGGAGAAGCATGCCGATAATGCTGCCCGGCAACTTTACTCCCGTGGCCCACACCACGAAGTCGCCCAAAGCCAGACAACCGAACAAAATCGTACATTGTTTTACCATGTCTACAATCTTTATAACCTTATTACCTTATATAAATATCCCCGTCCGCCACAAAAATGCTTCCGGCAAACTTTCTGCCCCAACTCTCAAATATAACATAATCTATGCAAAATTATGGTATAATGCAGACACGGGCAATAAACCTGTAATAAAAATGTTTAATGCCTGCCGTAAAAGGAACAACATGCCTCTTTGGCATGAAAAACTTTTTTGTCGCAGGTTTGACATACCCCTGCGGCTTCCCCTGCCGCACATCGGAAAATAATCCCAATTTATATGGGCATCAGACCGATTTTTCCGTAACTTTGGCTCATCAACTATTAGCATTGACATCATCATGAGAAGAAGACTACTATCACTTTGTGCCGTTCTTTGTATGGCACTGGTCGTAATGGCTGAGGGCAAAGCCAAGTATGTATTTTATTTTATCGGTGACGGAATGGGAGTCAACCAAGTAAACGGAACGGAGACCTATATGGCTGCCGTGGAAGGACGTATCGGAACATCACCGCTCTGCTTTGCACAATTTCCATACGTGGGGCTTGTCACGACGTATTCCGGTACGAACGGGGTAACCGATTCTGCCGCCGGAGGCACGGCCCTTGCTACCGGAAACAAAACGAAAAACGGAGCATTGGGCGTCAAGGCCGACTTGACCACCCGTATCAATAGTATAGCCGCTTTGGCCAAATCAGAGGGGAAGGCCGTAGGCGTCACTACAAGCGTATCCGTGGATCATGCCACTCCCGCATCTTTCTATGCCCACGTAAAAGACCGGAACATGTATCATCAAATCGGCAAAGACCTCATAGCAGCCGGTTTCGATTTCTATGCCGGTTCCGATTTCCTGCAACCGGAAAACAATGAACTGAGCGGAAATAAGGACTTGTACACACAATGCCGGGAGGCCGGTTATACCATCGCACGCGGATATGCCGACTACCGTAAAAAGGCAAAAAAAGCCGGTAAAATGCTCCTGTTGCAAACCGAAACGGCCAGCAAGGCAGACCGTACCAGTATCGCCTACGCCATAGACCGCCAAAAGAATGACCTTACCTTACAGGATATTACCCGGGCAGCCATCCATTTCCTCAGCCAAAAGGATACGGACGGTTTCTTCTTGATGGTGGAAGGCGGAAAAATCGACTGGGCTTGCCACAGCAACGATGCGGCAACAGCTTTTAAAGAGGTTATAGACATGGACAATGCCATCAAAGTGGCATACGAGTTCTATGAACAGCATCCCGACGAAACGCTGATTATCATCACAGCCGACCACGAGACCGGAGGGATTGTTTTAGGAACAGGTAAGTACGAACTGCATACCGACCTGCTGAAATACCAAAAACAAAGTGCGGGAGCCTTCAGTAAAATGATAGCCGCACAACACCAGAAAGAGGGCAAAAAGTTCACGTGGGACTTCGTACGCAAGCAGTTACAGGATAACTTCGGATTTTGGTCTCAAATACCATTGGATGACCGGGAAACGGAGCAACTCAAAAAAGCATACGAGAATTTCTGCGAAGGAGTGGCCAAAGACACAAAGACTTTGTATGAAAGCGAAAACATCATTGCCTCTACAGCACGGCAACTCATGGCTCGGAAAGCTATGGTAGGATGGCAAAGCGGAGGACATTCCAACGGCTATGTTCCGGTGTTTGCCATAGGAGCCGGCGCTGAAGAATTCACCGGACGTATCGACAACACGGAAATCCCTAAAAAGATAGCTGAAATAGCGGGCTACAAGGAATAAGGAAGACAAAACACACAACCTATAAATAGAAAGAGAAGTACAGAAAGGAGTTCCTCGTACTTCTCTTTTTTCTTTTTCAAATGTCATATATACCTGATTTTATTTGTATTAACAGGAATGACATAGCATTGCAACCAACATTTAAAACGAACGTTACAGTGTCTTAAAAAGACTTTAGTTCCTTTGCAGTGTATTTAGAAAGCGACTCAAATACATATAGCAAATAGAAAAAAATGGGAACTAAAGTTTTAACGAAATTGAGCAAGAGCATGGCTATCCTGGCTATCAGCAGCCTGACGACCCATGCCATACAGGCTCAAAGCTTGGTGAGAGGTCAAGTGACGGACACAAAAGGTGAACCGTTAATGGGCGCCACTATCAAGGTAAAGAACAGTCAAGAAGGAGCCATCACGGACTTGGACGGGAAGTTTTCGTTCGAAAGCAAACGGACGCTGACAGCCAAGGACCGCCTGGAGGTGAAATATGTAGGTTTCAAGACACAAGAAATCGAATATTCCAATAAAGCCCTCCAAGTTCATTTGGAGGAAGACGCAGAAGAAATCAATGAGGTAGTGGTAACCGCATTGGGCATCAAACGCGACGAGAAAGGCTTGGGATACGCCACGACGAAAGTGGAAGGCAGCCAAATCACCGGTACAATGCCGACTAACTGGTCGTCGGCTCTGACAGGAAAAGTGGCCGGGTTGAGCATCATCTCTTCCGGAGGACCGCTAAGTACCAGTCGGATAGCCGTGCGAGGAGATGTTTCACTGAATGCGAATGGCAATAATGCTTTGGTAGTCGTAGACGGTGTTCCCCTGAGCAGCCCGATGACCAACCCGGGAATGGCCTACGGAGCCGGAGATGCAGCCGAACTCTCGGTAGACTACGGCAACGGTTTCTCAGACTTGAATCCGGAAGACATCGAAAGTATCCAGGTATTGAAAGGAGCCAGTGCCACAGCCTTGTACGGTTCGCGCGCAGCAAACGGCGTCATCATGGTAACCACGAAATCGGGAGCCAATGCCAAAAAGGGGCTTGGCGTTTCTTATAGCGCCCACGTCAGTATGGATAACGTCATGCGCTGGCCCGACTATCAATATGAATTCGGACAAGGACAAGCCAAAAACATCGGTGCGGAAGGTACGGCATACGCCGGACAACATTACTATTCATACGGTGCCGGTCCGGACGGAACTCCCAGCACCAGTGGAACCAGCAGCGCGTTCGGTCCGCGTTTCGAGGGACAGATGTTCTATCAATACTCTCCGGAGAACCAAGGCCGTGCCGACGCTGCGACTCCTTGGGTGGCTTACAAAGACAACCGGAAAGACCTGTTTCAAACAGGTTATACCCTAACCAACTCCGTAGCGTTGACCGGAAAATCAGACCGGGGCAACCTGAGAGCCTCTATCACACATACCAAAAACGAATGGATATTGCCCAATACCGGCTTTCAACGCGTATCGGCCATGGTATCGGCAGCCCAACAAATCTCGCGTGCTTTACGTGTCAACTTCAAAACGAGCTATACTTATCGTAAAATCAACAACACTCCCGCATTGGGATATAACAGCAATTCCATTGCTTACTTCCTCATCTTCCAGAATCCGAACGTGAATCTGGACTGGCTGCGCCCCATGTGGAAAAAGGGCCAGGAAGGACTTGAACAGTTGCAACCTTACAGTAGCTACATCGGTAATCCCTTTGTCACGCTGTATGAAGCAGAGAATCCTTCGGAAAAACATAACGTCGTCTCTACCGTATCGGCCAACCTGAAGCTAAGCAGTAAGTTCGACTTCATGATACGTTCCGGCATACAACTCTCGGCCGACCAACGCGAACAGCATCGTCCCATCAGCGACGTGGTATTCCGCAACGGGTTCTTTAAGAAAGAAAACGTTTTCGACTACGAATTGAATAGCGACGCCTTGTTGACCTATCATGATTCATACGACGGAGGATTCCACCTCAATGCTTCCGTAGGAGGCAACATGATGCAACAACGTTATGACCTACTGTCGGCTTCCGTCAACGGACTTATTACCCCCGGTGTGTACAAGCTGTCTAACGGAATCTCTAATCCGAATGTCGTGAATACCATCCGACGGAAAGCTTTGAACAGCCTTTATTTCACCGCCAACCTGTCCTGGCAGTCCAAACTGTTCCTCGACGTGACAGGACGCAACGACTGGTCGTCTACCCTTCCCCGTAACCACCGTTCTTTCTTCTATCCTTCGGTCAGCGCCAGTGCCGTCATGAACGAATTATTTGCTCTGCCCGACCCCATCAGTTTCTTTAAGCTCAGGGCTTCTTTCGCCCAAGTCGGTAACGACACCGACCCTTATAAGACCTCCGCTTACTACGACAACAGCAATTTTCCGGGGTCGGCCGAAGTGGCTTCCACTTTATACAATCAAGACTTTAAACCTGAAATCTCGACGAACTACGAGGCCGGCTTCGACTTCCGTATGTTCGACAATCGAATAGGTGTAGACTTCTCGTTTTACTATAATCGTACTAAAAACCAAATTCTGGATGCTCCTCTCGACCCGACCACAGGATACAGCCGCGGCACAATCAATTCCGGCTGTGTTCGTAACAGGGGATATGAATTGGAAATCACGGCCACGCCGGTCCTGACACGCGACTTCCGATGGAACACGACGCTCACATGGTCGAAGAATGACAATAAAATACTTTCACTGGCTGAAGGAGCAGACGAAAACCAAGTCATCAGCACTGTGGGAACCGCATCTATCATCGGACGTGTAGGAGGTACCACAGGAGACTTATGGGGCTACAAACTGGTACGCGACCCCGAGGGCAACGTGGTTATCGGAGACAACGGTCTACCCGAACAAGCCGACGAAATCGAATATGTAGGTACGGCCTATGCCGACTGGAAAGCCGGATGGTATAATGAGTTCTCTTATAAAGGCTTTAAATTAGGTATTCTGCTTGACGGACAAGTAGGCGGTACAATCTACAGCATGTCATTCCACAAAATGATGGAACAAGGCAAACTTACACAATCTCTGAACGGGCGCCTTCTGGGTACGGAGTATTATATGGATGCCAGCGACCCGCGCATTGCCGCCGCCGGCTACACGCCTCAAAGCGGAATGTACATGATAGCACCGGGCGTGGTACGGAATGACGACGGAACGTTCTCTCCCAACACGAAAGTGGTAACTATCGAAAGTTTTTATAAGGAGTATTATCGGAGAGCCAATGTAGAAACCAACTCGTTCGATGCCTCTTTCTTGAAGATCAGAGAAATCCGATTGGAATACGAACTCCCTAAGAAAGTCTTGGAAAAATCTCCATTCTCAAAAGCCTCGATAGCCGTATACGGACGTAATCTGTGGTGTTTCACCGACTATCCTCTCTTCGACCCGGAATCCGTAGCCCTGGACGGCAGTTCCATGGTATCCGGTATAGAAACAGGCTCACTGCCTACTACAAGAACTTTCGGCTTCAACCTCAATCTTACTTTCTAAAGAACAAAAACAATGAAAAGAACGAATCTTTTAAGAAATATCACACTCGGAATGGTATTAAGCGGCTTTGCCTGCTCGTCATGTACCGATTTCGATGAACTGAATACAGACCCCACACGCATGGAAAAGGTGAATCCCGGCACTCTGCTCGACCCGATTCTTTACGACATGGGCACTTATAACTGGAACCGCTATTACGACTACACATTTCCTTTGATGCAATGCCTCGTAAGCAATAACGGCACAAGCGGAGTAGGATGGTGGAACATGACAGACTCCCGAGGCGACGGAACGTGGAACACCTACTACAAATGGATCAACAATGCCAAAGAAATCCAACGGCTCAATGCCCAACTGGCTTCCCCCGAACCGAACTATGAGGCCGTATCCCTCACCTTGCAAAGCTGGATGTACGGCATATTGGCCGACGCTTTCGGTGACATTCCCATGTCGGAAGCCTGTTCGGCCGACCAAGGTATTCTCGCTCCCCGGTTCGACCGGCAAGAACAAGTCTACCGACAAATCCTCGACAATCTGAAAACGGCCAACAGTTTGTTTGATACAGAAAGCGGACTCGTGTACAACACTTCCGGAGACATGCTTTACAGCACTACCGAAGGAGAAGGCATCAAGAAATGGCAGAAATTCTGTAATTCGCTCCGCATGCGTACCTTGACCCGGCTCTTGGATGCAGAAGGTTTTAACGCACAAGCCGAACTACAGGAAATGTACGACAACCCGGCTACGTATCCCGTATTCGAATCTAATGACGATGCTGCCATGTTGGGCATCTCGGGGGTATTCCCTGAAGAGGCACCCATGGCACGCCCTCAAGATTTCACTTCATACGTCAACTTATCTGAATTCTTCATCGACCTACTCAACTCCTGGAATGACCCGCGCCTGCCGGTATTTGCCACCCAAGTGGAACAGGAAGACGGTACCAAAGCCTACGTGGGACTTCCCAGTGGTTATCTGACTCTACCGGCCATAACAGCTTCCCTCCCCAACCAAAGTATGGCAAAGGCTCCGATGGACCTTACCTTGATGTCGTACGCAGAAGTGGAATTCATCAAGGCAGAATTGTTCCAAAAAGGAATCCTCCCCGGCGGCGCCACAGAAGCTGAAACCGCTTACAAGAAAGGCGTACAGGCTTCTGTGGAACAGTGGAACGCCACACTCCCCGCCGATTATTTCGATAATCCTCAAGCCCGATACGACGGTTCCTTGGAGCGTATCATGAATCAAAAGTTCGTGGCCTTGTATTTCTGCGACTATCAACAATGGTTCGAATACAACCGTACGGGGTATCCGGTTCTTCCCGTAGGAGAAGGCATACAAATCAGCCACAACCAAATGCCTCGAAGGTTTAAATATCCGGCCGCCGTACAACGTACCAATATGGCAAACTATCAGGAAGCCAAGAAAAACATGGGCGGCGATGAGTTTTCCATCAAATTGATTTGGCAGAAGTAAAGCAAAACATAGAAGAATATGAAAAGAATTATTGTAGCAATGGCTGTTTGCTGCTGCGCAGGAACAGTCCCCGTAGAAGCCTGTCCGGAGAACCATACGGAAACAACCGTCTCCACGTCCCATCCGGAAAAAAGAAACACCGAGAGTAAAGAAGCGTTAGGCACGGAGTTTGTATTCGATGTATATGGCGACATTCCCGTAGCAAAAGTAGTTTTCGAATCCGACCACTTCCTCGGAGAGGGCATCGCTAAAAAGTGGGACACTTTCGTCCATAACTATACTCACGAATACGACATGTCCGTCGGTTTCTCCGACACTTCGGTAGAAATAGTCAAACCGGCGGTATATAAAGCCGTCAACAAGGTGAATAAATATTATAAGAAAGCCGTCAACAAACATCAGGTCAGCCGTGATACCGCCATCACCAGCATGGCTCATATCCTGGACTGCGCCAACGTAATCTGCTTCGAACCAGACACCCAAACCTTAGAGCAAGCTTTGCGCTCGGCCGACCGACCGGAAGCCATCATCGCCCTGTTCGATAAAGTAAAACTCAGAAAACATTAAAAAGCCATGAAACGTAACTATAAACATATCCTATTTCCGTTTGTTTTATGTGGACTGATGGCTGCCCAGACCTCGGCAGCCCCGGGAATCGTCAAAGGCCGTATCACCGACACCCAAGGAAAACCTGTAGCTCAAGTAGTCGTGACGGACGGACGTAATTTCACTACGACCGATGTCACGGGACATTACCGCATGGAAAGCGATGCAGAACGCCAACCGTTGGTTTACATCTCAACCCCATCCGCCTACAAGTTACCGGAAACCAACGGAATTGCTGACAAGTTCTACCAATTCCAAAAAGCCGATTCACAAGAAAACATCTGTAATTTCATGCTCGAACCACGGGAAACCCCTACCCGCGGGTTTGTATACATTGCCATTTCCGACCCTCAAGTGAAAACCGACGCTCATCTCGACCGTTTCCGGCAAGAAACCGTTCCCGACCTGAAACGCACAGTGGATTCTTTCAAAGGAAAAGAAGTGGTAGGCATGGCCGTGGGAGATTTGGTTTGGGATGCCATGAACCTGATGGAACCATACAAAGAAAGTGTTTCCCACTTGGGGCTGACAATGTTCCAAGTCATCGGGAATCACGATTTCAACCTTAAGTATGCCGATATGGAACGCACGGAAGTTCCGGAATCGGGTTATGGAGAAGCCGATTACCACAAAGCATTCGGTCCGACCGATTACTCTTTCAACATCGGCCAGGTACATGTCGTAACCATGAAAGACATAGACTACCAAGGCGGAAAGAAATACAAAGAAGCTTTTACTCCGGCCCAACTGGCATGGTTGAAAAAGGATTTGAGCTATGTGCCCAAAGGCAGTCTCGTGTTCCTCAACCTGCATGCACCTACTTCCAATACAACGGCAGAGGGCAGTGGAAACACAAGTAATACATCGGAGCTGTTGAACATTCTCAAAGATTACCAGGTACATATATTTGCCGGCCATACCCATTTCTATGAAAACGCGCAACCTGCGGCTAACATCTACGAGCACAATATAGGAGCCGCCTGCGGAGCGTGGTGGGCCGGACACGTAAACCGTTGCGGGGCTCCCAACGGATACCTTATAGTAGAGGTAGACGACAAAAACGTGAAATGGCACTACAAAGCTACCGGGAAACCCTCAGAGTATCAATTCCGCATCTACAAACCTGGAGAATTCAAAAGCCAACCGAAACAAGTCGTGGCCAACATCTGGGACTGGGATCCGGATTGGAAAGTAGAATGGTTCGAAGACGGAAAACCGAAAGGCCCGATGCTGCCATTCGAAGATGAAGATCAGGACTTCATCACAATGAAAAACGGAAAAGCCGAAGGCTACCACACCCGCCATCTTTTCCGTGCCCAACCTTCTACGTCGGCCCGAACCGTCACGGTCAAAGCGACTAACCGTTTTCATGAAAGCTACACACAACAAATCGAACTATAAGCCTGATAAAAATGAACATCTATCAAAAAACCATTGTTACAGCCTGTCTTTGCCTCGCCGCACTAAGCATCCAGGCACAGACACAAGTCATTGCCCATCGAGGTTATTGGAAAGCCGAAGGTTCGGCACAAAACTCATTGGCCTCTTTAAGAAAAGCGGCCGAAGCGAAAGTCTACGGGGCTGAATTCGACGTACAAATGACTGCCGACGGCATTGTAGTTGTCAATCATGACAATACCATCGGTTCGACAGCCATATCCCGGGCTACTTACGAGCAAATCAAAGACAGCAAACTCAAAAACGGGGAGACGTTGCCTACTTTGCAAGCTTATTTAGAGGAAGGACGCAAACTGAAAGACCTGCAGCTTATTCTTGAAATCAAGAAGAACAAAAACAAAGAACATGAAGACCAAGCCGTGAAAACCATCGTAAAAATGGTAAAAGACATGGGAATGGAAAAACAAACGGAATACATCTCTTTCAGTCTGAACGTATGCGAACAGTTAGTCAAAGCCACCGGCGGAGCCTCCGAGATATTCTACATCAACGGAGACCTCTCGCCCCAGGAAGCCAAAGCCAAAGGTTTCACCGGCATAGACTATAATTTCAAGGTGTTCGACCAACATCCCAAATGGGTAGAAGAAGCGCATCGCTGCGGTCTGAAAGTAAATGCCTGGACGACGAACAAAGAAGAAGACCTGAAAAGAATGCGCGACCTGGGAGTAGATTTTGTCACGACCGACCACCCCGTAGAGGCCATACGACTCATGAAAGAAAAATCATAGCGGACGAATCATTCCTCAAAACTCACATAAGGCTGCAGGCGTTCCAGGTCGGAAGGGGTAAACTCCTCGTACAACGACAACGCTTGCAGCTTTTTTATCGGCCCGTATTTACGGCGATGCTCCACTATCACCCGGCTCTGATAGAAATTCAAATAGGGATGACGGCGCAAGACCTCTACCGACATCCGATTGACCAGCAACGGACGATGTACGGCCGGGGATACCGTAAACCATCTCCCGATGTTTTCAGGCAACTCCCCCATCTCCTTCAGTTGAGCCACAGACACAAAGCCGCCCAAACGGCTGGCCGCCGCGTTGGCGGGAAAGGCGGCGGAGTACCACGTCGTAACCGCCGATCTGTCCGCCGCCGGAGAGTCTCTATGCGACATTATCGGACAGGCGCTGGACTGCACCACGGCGTTTCAGGTGGGGCCGGATATCAAGCGCACCAGAAGCCTGTATCAGCGCCAGCTGTCCACCAGAATGGACGCCTTTGCTTCGGCTCACCCCGG
>ENA-ORTY01003785-ORTY01003785.1-human-gut-metagenome-genome-assembly--contig:-NODE-3785-length-12618-cov-2.934888_pt1 | contig 12618 bp, 10 predicted proteins | sample MGYA00241917_ERZ509198 | MGnify/ENA primary metagenome ERZ509198 (study PRJEB26280, sample SAMEA2338857) | human gut metagenome | biome: human gut; feature: human-associated habitat; material: faeces...
TTTTCATCTATCTTTTCTTTAAATTTACTGAACACATCATCTGGAATATTTATTTTTATATCGCTTATGTGCTTTGTAGCCAAATAAGTTTCTTCATAACTATCCGGAAATACCGTTCCTTTATTATACTGTTCAATCTTATTCACATTCGCCATAATATGCCTCCTTTAAATCCTTTAGTATCTCACTTTCCTTTTCTTTGGACATAAATTATGGCATTGCTTAATACAATGCCATAATCCGTAAGATTCATTCTATCATATTTCATAACTGAAATCAATTCTTATCATGAATCGTTATATTTTATTTTTCATCTAAGTTGAAAAGGGGTTATCTTTTAAACTTCTCCCAAAGTTTCTTTTTGGAACTGTAGTAGAGTAGGGAAATATAAACAGAAGTGAAAGAACCTTCGGGAGAAAGAAATTCAGGATAACTTTTCCTGAAAATGTTGAATAACCTGATCTGTACAGAAGGTATCCTGTAAAAAATCTGGTTAGGAACATACTAAATGTTTTAAAATGTTATAAACACTTACTTGTTGAAGTATAACAGGATTTTTCATATAAGTCAATGAAAATGCAATTATTTCTATGTTTATATTTCTATACATTTAATTTTTGCAAATATTTTCACTTTTTTCAAGTTCTATTGATTGACACTATCCTATTGGTATTTTATAATAATGATAAATGTGGGGGAAATGTATGAAGAATGATAAAATAATCAAAATAATTCGAGTAGCAAAAAAATATTATGAATCGCATATGGATCAGAAGATCATTGCACAGGAAGAGGGAATTTCGGTATCTACCGTCAGTAGAATGTTAAAAAAAGCAGAAGAGATGGGATATATTAAGATCACTGTAGAATATCCGGTATTATCGAACGAAGAACTATCCGATTCCTTACAGAAACGATATGGGTTAAAGAAAGTATTTCTTGTTCCTAAACTGTCAAGCACGTCAATTGCTGTACAGGAAGATGTATGCAGGGCAGCAGCAAAGGACTTTTCTTCCTATTTAAAAGATGGAAGCATTATCGGAACTGCTTGGGGACGTACAATGAAGAGTTTTGCAAATTATATTTCAGATCTTGGTGTGAAGAATGTAAAAGTAGTTCAGCTTAATGGAAAGACAAATCTGACGTCTGTTCCTGTTGGAGCAGATGATCTGTCACAGGCTATTGCCCGGGCAGGATGTGGAGAAGCTTATGTAATTCCTGCGCCTGTTGCAGTAGATTCCGCAGAAATTGCTGATATGTTAAAACAAGAAAGAAATATTTCCGCTGCACTTACTTTAGGACGTGATTGCCAGATTGCCCTTTTTGGTATAGGAAATTTAAGCCGGAATACTATTCTATATCATTCTGGCTCTTTAAAAGAAGAAGATTTTGTTGAATTAGAAAAAAAAGGAGCTGTAGGAGATGTATGCACTTGTTTTTTTAATGCATCCGGAGAAGCAGTAAGTAGTTCCTTTTCAAGGAGACGTATCAGTCTTACTTTAGAAGAATTAAAGAAAATTCCCTGTAAGATAGGTGTTGCTTCCGGACTTGAAAAAAAAGAAGCACTGCATGGTGCATTACTTGGTGGATATATAGATATCCTCTATGCTGACGAAGAATTAGGAAAAGAGATACTGAATTACTAAAATCATTTAAAAAATGGTCTTCTGACAGTGGCTGAATTATATTGAAACCTTATCCAGCCACTGTCAGACTTAAAAGAGAAAAGCTAATCTTACTAATCTACTGATGATACGTGCTTAAAAATTCAGCCATACCTGTCGTTGCTTTTTTTAATACTTCGATTCGTGGCAGATATACAACACGAAAATGGTCTGGCTGTTTCCAGTTGAATCCACCACCATGAATAAGTAATACCTTTTTTTCTCGTAACAGATCTAGTACGAATTGCTCATCGTTCACAATATTGAACTTTTTCGTATCAATCTTTGGGAAGATGTAAAAAGCTGCTTTCGGTTTTACTGCGCTGATTCCCGGAATATCTGTAAGAGCCTTGTAAATGAATTCTCTTTGTTCATAAACTCTTCCGCCAGGCATAATATAGTCTTCTACGCTCTGATGTCCGCCGAGTGCTGTCTGTATGATGGACTGGCCTGGAACATTAGAACAAAGACGCATATTAGAGAGCATGTTTAAACCTTCGATATAGTCTTTGGCCATAGCTTTATTTCCACTTAAGATCATCCAGCCAACACGAAAGCCTGCAATCATATGGGATTTAGATAATCCACTAAATGTTACACAGAATAAATCCGGTGCGAGAGAAGCAATGGAAATATGTTTTTCGCCATCCATAACAAGACGGTCATAAATCTCATCAGAAAAGATAATTAACTGATGTTCTCTTGCTACCTGCACAATCTGTTCTAACACTTCTTTTGGATAGAGTGCACCTGTGGGATTATTGGGATTGATAATAACGATTGCCTTTGTGTGGTCGTTAATTTTTTTGCGGATATCATTAATGTCCGGATACCATTCTGATTCCTCATCACAAATGTAATGAACAGCTTTTCCACCTGCTAACGTAGCGCAGGCAGTCCAGAGTGGATAATCCGGAGAAGGAATTAAGATTTCATCTCCTGTATCAAGGAGTGCTGACATACAAAGATTAATCAATTCACTGACACCATTTCCAGTGTAGATATCATTGATATTCACATTTGGAATATGTTTTAACTGTGCATACTGCATAATCGCTTTTCTTGCTGAAAACAATCCCATTGCATTTGAATATCCTTCACAGTCTGTTAACTGCTGGCGCATATCATAAATTACTTCATCAGGAGTACGGAAACCGAACGGTGCCGGATTACCAATATTTAATTTTAAAACATGTGTCCCAGCTTCCTCCATACGAGCAGCTTCATCAACAACTGGTCCTCTTACATCATATAAAACATTATCTAATTTGGATGATTTCTTAAATTCACGCATTGTTCTTTCCTCTTTATTACTAATGTCCCTGCTGATAATTTCTGCAGAGGTTGTTTGTATAGTATTACTAGTATCGTTCTTATCTAATAGATCTCTATTTTTATTGGCAGAAATGGCTGTGTCAGATTCCATATCCGATACACCAATCAGCCATTCTTCTTCTACTTGTAATGTTTTCGCCAAAAACAATAAAATATCCGTCCTTGGAACTGTTTTTCCGCTTACATACTGGCTTATATGACTTTTTCCAAGTTTGATACCCTGTGACTGCGCCGCTCGTACAAGATCAATCTGCTTTACGTTTTGTTTCTTCATGGCAGCTTTTAATCGCTCTGAGAAGACTTCTTTTTGAATCATCTAGCTGCTCCTTTCTGTTTTTATGATTGCGCAAAGTTCAATTTGCGTTGTATGCTTGTAAGATTTAGACAGAGTATAGCACACGAAAGAAAAAAGTTCAATATAAAATAAATAAATTTGAACTTTCTATATTGAATTTTTATACAGTTGAAAAAAGTATCCTGATATGATTGAACTTGTTTGCCGAATGTACTCACAAAATCAAGTGCAAGAAAGACTCGAGAGTACATCCGATTAAAGAAGTGTAAAAAAGCAGAAAAAGAAGAGAAACATAAATCATAGCTAAGAAAATCTCAATATGCTATACTTATAAAAGTAATCAGATCTTGTGTAGCGGATATAGATATGTAACAGATATGTAATTGAAAATTTACAAGATAAGAAAGGCAGGTTTTTAGAAATTGAAAATAATACATATTTTAACGATTCTAATTGGTGCAGTTTTTTTCATATGGTTCAGTATTCCATTATTCACTCACCGAATTTTAAATATTGGGAATCTTACAGGATTAGTAGTTAGCGGTATTTTGCTGCTTGGAGGCATTTTTTATAAGAATTTTCAGCAAGGAATATTTTATTTGCAAAAAAATTTTCTTGGAAAGTGTGTGATTGGTATTGTAATAGCTGTTATTAGTGTTGTAGTGATAACTGCAATTATCGAAACCGTTTTTATCGTAAAGGCATCAATAAAAAAGCCAAAGGAGAATGCAACGCTCATTGTACTTGGCTGTAAAGTATATGGAGAACATGCCAGTCGTTCTTTGCGGGAAAGGTTAGATGCGGCTCTTATCTATTTAGAGGAAAATCCTGATTCACAATGTATTGTATCCGGTGGAATGGGCGAGGGAGAAAAAATCAGTGAAGCAGAGTGCATGTACCGCTACCTGATAAAGAAAGGAATTCATTCTTCAAGAATTATAAAAGAAGATAAATCAACTTCTACGAGGGAAAATCTGAGATTTTCTAAAAAAATAATAGAAGAGAGAGGATTAAGTAAGAATATAGCGATTGCAACAAGTGATTATCATCAGTATCGCGCTTCAAAGATAGCAAAGACACTTGGTTTTTCCGTTGGGGCGGTACCTGGACATACTGCATGGTGGCTGTTTCCTACATTTTATGTGAGGGAGTTGTATGGGATTTTGTATCAGGTGTTGTAGGTAAGTTGCAACAATTTTATATGAATTGCTCATTATCAGAAAGGAGGAAACTATTTATGAAAGTTCTTGTAATACCAGATATACATTTAAAACCATTTATGTTTAAACAGGCAGCAGAATTGATGGAGCGAGGGATTGCACAAAGAGCGGTTTGTTTGATGGATATTCCTGATGACTGGGACAAACAGTTTAATATCCTGTTTTATGAGGAGACTTACGAGGAGGCTATTCGTTTTGCAAAAAAATATCCGGATACTGCCTGGTGCTATGGAAATCATGATTTAAGTTATGTTTGGCGTGAGTTAGAAACGGGATACAGTACTATGGCTGCTTATACCGTACGAAAAAAGTTGCTTGATTTAAAGGAAGTATTACCAGAGAATAATCCAATAAAGTATGTGCACAGAATTGATAATGTTCTGTTTTCACATGCAGGAGTAGCTAAGAATTTTGTTGAATTATATGTTCCAAAGACAAAGCACGATGATGTGGACACTGTTTTAGACTACATTAATAATTTTGGAAAAATGGAGATGTGGTATGACGGCTCCCCAATCTGGCTCAGACCACAGTATACAGATGTGAAAATGTATAAGTCACATCAATTCCTGCAGGTAGTTGGGCATACTCCGATGGAAACTATTACAAAAAAGAACAATGTGATATCGTGTGATGTATTTTCCACAGATCGGGATGGAAAACCAATAGGAACAAAAGAATTCCTTTTATTAGATACTATTACATGGGATTATAGTATGGTTAATTATGGAAATTGTTAAATCATTTTATTAAGAGAATACTACGTGCATTTATAAATATTTTTATGAACAGATTTACTATTGATGATATAATGGAAACTATTAATATTGAAAATTTTTGAATTTAAAGGATTTATCATTACAAAGGATAGATCCTTTTTTATTCTAATTTGTAATAATAATTTTTTTAAAATATTGCTTGCAAAATACCCTTATGGGGTATATAATCCTATTTATCTGATAGAGAATAAAATTTACAGAAGGGAGAATGCTATGGGAGAGTGTTGTAATAATAAAGAAGATATTTCTTTATCTTGTCACTGTGGAGCGAATGATAGTTTTAAAAACAGTTCTTTTCAACCGAAGTGTCAAAATTGCAGTGTAAAGAAGAAAGTTCGTTCAGAAAAAGAATTTAAGGCATTGCTTAATCGTTTAAGTCGTATCGAAGGACAGGTTCGTGGTGTTCGGTCGATGTTGGAGAATGATGCATATTGTATTGATATTCTTACACAAGTTTCTGCAATCAATGCGGCATTGAATAGTTTTAATAAAGTGTTGATTGCGAATCATATTCGTACCTGTGTAAAAGAAAATATTCAGGCGGGAAATGACGAGGTTATAGAGGAGTTAGTCGTAACATTGCAAAAGTTAATGAAGTAGATTTTTCAGACAGAGAGGAGACAGAATGGAACAGTATCGTGTAACAGGAATGACCTGTGCAGCATGTCAGGCTCGTGTAGAAAAAGTAGTTTCTAACGTACCTGGTGTTACAGATGTTTCTGTAAGTTTATTAACAAATTCTATGGGAGTAGAAGGAACGGCTACTTCAGCAGATATTGTGGCAGCCGTAGAAAAAGCAGGCTATCATGCTTCTGTAAAAGGGGCGCAGATGGAGAGTAGTCAGGGAGCGGAAGCTTTAGCAGATACGGAGACACCAAAGTTATTAAAGAGACTGATTATTTCTCTTATCTTTTTGATGCCGCTTATGTACCTTTCTATGGGACACATGATGTGGAACTGGCCGTTACCGGGCTTCTTAAATAATAATCATGTCGGTATGGGACTTGCACAGCTTTTATTTACTGTAATCATTATGGTAATTAATCAGCGTTTCTTTATTAGCGGATTTACAAGTCTAATTCACAGGGCACCCAATATGGATACTTTAGTTGCGATGGGGGCAACAGCAGCATTTGGTTATAGTACGTATGCTCTGTTTGCGATGACCGTAGCACAAACTGCCGGAAATGATAAGCTTGTTATGAGCTATATGCATGAGTTTTATTTTGAATCTGCGGCAATGATTCTTACTTTGATTACTCTTGGTAAAACATTAGAGGCATATTCAAAAGGAAAAACAACAGATGCATTAAAGAGTCTTATGAATCTTGCTCCAAAGATGGCTACCGTTGTCCGCAATGAACAGGAATTGTTGATTTCTGCTGATCAGGTGAAAAAGGGAGACATTTTTCTTGTGAAGCCTGGGGAAAGTATACCGGTAGATGGTATTGTCCTTGAGGGAAATAGTGCGATTGATGAGGCAGCTCTTACTGGAGAGAGTATTCCAGTAGATAAGGCTGTAGGAGATACTGTTTCCGCCGCAACGATTAATCAATCCGGCTTTATTAAATGTGAGGCTACAAGAGTAGGAGAGGATACCACTCTATCTCAGATTATCAAGATGGTAAGTGATGCAGCGGCAACAAAGGCTCCTATTGCAAAGATTGCTGATAAGGTGTCTGGTATTTTTGTACCTGCTGTTATCACAATTGCGATTATCACGATTATCGGCTGGCTTCTTGCCGGAGAGAGTGTTGGTTTTGCCCTTGCAAGAGGGATCTCTGTTCTTGTGATCAGCTGCCCTTGTGCATTAGGTCTTGCAACACCGGTTGCAATCATGGTTGGAAACGGCGTTGGTGCCAAACATGGTATTTTATTTAAGACGGCTGTATCCTTAGAGGAAGCCGGCAAGGTTGATATTGTTGCCTTAGATAAGACTGGAACAATCACAAATGGTCAGCCGAAAGTAACGGATATTCTTCCGGTTGACGGAATCAGTGAACAGGAACTTTTAGAAACAGCATTTTCACTGGAAAAGAAGAGTGAGCATCCGTTAGCAAAGGCAATCGTAGAATATGGTGAAGAGAAAAACTTTACGGTTTCTGTTGTAGATAATTTCAAAGCTGTTCCAGGGAATGGACTTACAGGAACATTGAATGAAGAAACTCTTATTGGTGGTAATTTACTTTTTATAGAAAAGAGTCTATCTATCTCCAAGGAACTAAAACATAGCGCAGAACAATTAGCGTCTGCTGGAAAAACTCCTCTTTTCTTTGCAAAAGAGAATCGTCTTCTTGGAATGATTGCTGTAGCTGACGTAATTAAAGAAGACAGTCCACAGGCAATTAATGAGTTAAAGGCGATGGGGATTCATGTTGTTATGTTGACAGGGGATAATGAACGTACTGCAAAGGCAATTGGAGAACAGGCAGGTGTTGACAATGTAATCGCAGGCGTTCTTCCAGACGGAAAGGAAAGTGTTATTCAGGCATTAGGTAAAAAAGGTAAAGTTGCTATGGTTGGTGATGGAATTAATGATGCTCCAGCTTTGACTCGCGCTGATGTAGGAATCGCAATCGGAGCAGGTACCGATGTAGCGATGGATGCCGCTGATGTTGTATTGATGAAGAGTAAACTTGCGGATGTTCCGGCTGCAATCCGCTTAAGCCGGGGCGTATTAAGAAATATCCATGAAAACTTATTCTGGGCATTTTTCTACAACACAATTGGAATTCCTCTGGCAGCCGGTCTGTTGATCTCCGTATTAGGATGGAAATTAAATCCAATGTTTGGAGCGGCAGCAATGAGTTTGTCCAGTTTCTGCGTGGTGACAAATGCGCTTCGGTTGAATTTTAAGAAGATTTAATGGTTATAGCGTATTCCTATACCTAGTAAAATATTTCTTGTATTAGACAATACCCTACCTATTTGGTATGATAACTACAGAACAAGAAAATAACACCTGTGCAGAGCACAATGAAAATGGAGGTATGAGAATATGAGTAAAAAAAGTTATGCAGAAAGAAATTTAAAATTTGAGACACTTCAGTTACATGTAGGACAGGAAAGTCCGGACCCGGTTACCGATGCAAGAGCAGTTCCGATTTACGCTACTTCCTCTTATGTGTTCCGCAACAGTGAACATGCAGCAGCACGTTTTGGACTTACGGATGCAGGAAATATTTACGGACGTTTGACAAATCCTACAGAAGATGTTTTTGAACAGCGTGTGGCAGCACTTGAAGGCGGCGTGGCAGCACTTGCCGTAGCGAGTGGTGCAGCAGCAATTTCCTATACGATTCAGAATCTTGCACAGGCAGGAGACCACATCGTAGCAGCAAAAAATATTTATGGTGGAACTTACAATTTGTTGGCTCACACATTAGTACAGTATGGTATTGAAACAACATTTGTTGACCCATTTAACTTTGACGAGGTTGAGGCTGCAATCAAAGATAATACAAAGGCTGTATTTATTGAAACATTGGGAAATCCGAACTCAGATGTTGTGGATATTGAGAAATTGGCAGACATTGCACATGCTCACAAAATTCCACTGGCAATTGACAATACATTTGCTACTCCTTATCTGGTTCGCCCGATTGAATACGGTGCTGACATTGTGGTACATTCCGCAACAAAATTCATCGGTGGACATGGTGCAGCTATCGGTGGTGTCATTGTAGACAGCGGTAAGTTTGACTGGGAAGCAAGCGGCAAATTCGCTTCTTTGACCGAGCCAAACCCAAGTTATCACGGAATCAGCTTTACAAAAGCGGTAGGACCGGCTGCTTTCGTTACGAAAATCCGTGCGATTCTGCTTCGTGATACCGGTGCGACACTTTCTCCGTTCCATGCATTTATGTTTTTACAGGGGCTTGAAACTCTTTCCCTTAGAGTTGAGCGCCACGTAGAAAATGCATTGAAAGTAGTAGAGTATTTGAACAATCATCCACAAGTTGAAAAGGTAAATCATCCGGCTGTATCCGATGATCCTTCTCAGCAGGAATTGTACAAAAAGTACTTCCCAAATGGCGGCGGTTCAATCTTTACCTTTGAGATTAAAGGCGATGACAAGAAAGCAAAAGATTTCATTGATAATCTGGAGTTGTTCTCCCTGCTTGCCAATGTAGCGGATGTAAAATCGTTAGTTATTCATCCGGCAAGTACAACACATTCTCAGTTGAATGAGGAAGAATTGTTAGACCAGGGAATCAAACCAAATACCATTCGTTTGTCAATCGGAACAGAGAATGTAGATGATATTATTGAAGACTTGGAAGAAGCTTTTAAGGCTGTAAAATAAAAACGAAAAAGATGGGAAGCGGGATATCTGCGTGGCAGATATAGCTTCCCGTCTTTTTTTCGTTTTTATTTTGGCTTAGAGGGAAAGGGGAGAGTGGTGAGAGGGGAAGATGCAGCAGCAACCGCATCCAGAAAGGTATTTCGGAATGCGGTTATAAGATAAAGAAAAACTGAGTTTGGAAGGATTGGTTTGTGACAAATGTTCGCTGCCAGTTCCTTTGTATTCCAGTAATTCCGTAGAAAAACTTTGTGACGAGTGGGTTTTGAGTACGTCAGTATGTGGCACTGGTGGTTTCAGTGCCCATACCGCTACGCACTCAATTAGTGGGAACGCCCACGAGACGCAAAATTTTTCTACGGAATTACGGAAAACAAAAAAAGTGCCAACGAACACTTGACACAAACACACATCCCCATCACCTTGCATCCCCCCAGATAAAATGATATAATCCCAGTAAAAACAATCAGCAATGGAGAGAACATATGGCATTTACAGAGGAACAGATGCAGCGGTATTCGCGACATTTAATTTTAAAGGGCGTAGGAGTAAAGGGACAGCAAAAATTGTTAGAGAGCAAAGTGTTAGTGATTGGAGCTGGTGGACTTGGCTCGCCGGCTATTTTATATTTAGCAGCAAGTGGCGTGGGAACAATTGGCATTGTGGATGGTGACTGTGTGGATTTGACAAATTTGCAGAGACAGATTATTCATGACATGGATTCGCTTGGTGTGGAAAAAACGGAGTCGGCAGGAGAGCGGATTCGCAAATTAAATCCGGATGTCAAACTTCATCTGCATGCAGAGCGTGTTACCCCGGAAAACATTATGGCACTGATTGAGCCGTATGATTTTATTATTGATGCAGTAGATAATTTTTCGGCAAAATTTTTGATTAATGATGCCTGTGTATTGGCAAAGAAACCATTTTGTCATGCAGGAATCCGGCAGTTTTACGGACAGGTTCTTACGTATGTGCCGGGTGAGGGACCGTGCTATCGGTGTATTTTCGAAGAAATTCCAAAAGATGGAACAGTGGACAATTGTTCTTCCGCAGGGGTTATTGGTTCGATTCCGGGAATTATTGGAAGTATTCAGGCATTGGAAGCGCAAAAATATATTACCGGGGCAGGCGAACTTCTTACCGGGAAAATGCTTACCTTCGATGGACTGACGATGAGATTTCGGACGGTGAATTTTGGAAGTCCGTCAAAAGGATGCCGTGTATGCGGAGAACATGCCGATATTCATGAACTGAGACCGGAGGAATATCCGATGCCGGGGTGCAGTATTTAGAGAATGGAGGGTAAATCATGACGTTACAACAGTTAAGATATGTAATTGCGGTGGCAGACCACGGTTCAATGAATGAGGCGGCAAAGGCTTTGTTTATTTCACAGCCAAGTTTGTCGGGGGCTGTAAAAGAACTGGAAAAAGAACTTGGCTTTGAACTTTTTTTGCGCACGAGCAGAGGTATTGTTGTGACGCCGGATGGTGAGGAATTTCTCGGATATGCAAGACAGGTGACGGAGCAGTACCGTCTGCTTCGAAATCGATATATTGAAAAAGAATCCCGAGAGAAATTCAGTGTTTCCATGCAGCATTATTCCTTTGCGGTAAAGGCATTTGTAGAGACAGTCAAACGTGCGGGAATGGAAAATTATGAATTTGCTGTATATGAGACGCGCACATACGAAATCATTGAAAATGTGCGTAATTTCAAAAGCGAACTTGGCATTTTATATATGAATGATATGAATCGGAAGGTGTTAGAAAAAATTCTCAGGGAAAATCAGTTGAAATTTACCGAATTATTTTCCTGTGATACCTATGTGTATCTGCGCTCCGGGCATCCGTTAGCCGGTCGGGAAATACTTTCAATGTAGGATTTAGAGCCGTATCCGTGTCTGGCTTTTGACCAGGGAAAAAACAATTCTTTTTATCTGGCAGAAGAGATGAAAAGCACCTATGATTATGATCGTATTATCAAGGCGAATGACCGTGCAACGATGTTAAATCTGATGAATGGATTGGATGCTTACACGTTGTGTTCCGGTATTATTTGCGAGGAATTAAATGGGGATGATTCGTTAGCCATTCCGCTAAAGGAATCCGAGAAAATGCAGATTGGCTATATTCATCGTGCCGGGTCGGTAGTGAGTGCACTTGGTGAAATTTATATTGAGGAACTTATGAAGTACCAGTCTGCCTATGCGGGTAAGAACTAGTTTGGACCTTGATTCTATGAATATCATATACTAACAATAACAACTGCTGTATCGGAGAGTGTATTATGGCTTTTTATCATTTTTTAGTTCTGGGGGAAGAAAAAAGGCAGTATTATCTGGCGCAAATGTTAAAAAAAGAGGGACATGAGGTGATGGAGGCAATGAGTTATCAGCCGGGCTATCACGATGCAATCCTTCTTCCGGTTCCACAGACTGCCATGTTTTTTGAGGAAAATAAAGAAAAAATTCAAAAAGGACAGGTGGTTTATGGATGTAAATTCCCGGAAACTGCGATAGATTATGCGAAGGAACGAGGAATTCGCGTAGTTGATTATTACAAAGAAGATGGTGTGGCGGAGAGAAATGCACTGGCCACCGCAGAGGGAGCCGTTTCGGAGGCGCTTATCCATGGCTGTGTGAGTATTCAGGGGAGCGAGTGCCTGGTCACTGGATATGGAACGTGTGGAGCGGCACTGGCGGCAAAACTCAGCCAATGGAGGGCATCCGTTACCATTATGGAGCGGAAGGAGAAAAAGAGAGCGCGGGCAAAAAGTTATGGCTATCGGGCTTGTTCCTTTGATGCACCAAAAGATACAATGTCAAAATATGATTTTATTTTTAATACCGTGCCGGCACCGGTTCTTACCAAGGAGCGGCTGCAGGGAGTAAAACCGGAGGTGTGTATTATTGATATTGCATCAAGACCGGGTGGAACGGATTTTTCCTATTGTCAGGAATCGTCGATTTTTGCAAAATTATGTTTAGGACTTCCCGGCATTTATGCACCGAAGTCAT
>ENA-ORTY01003788-ORTY01003788.1-human-gut-metagenome-genome-assembly--contig:-NODE-3788-length-12610-cov-2.213700_pt1 | contig 12610 bp, 14 predicted proteins | sample MGYA00241917_ERZ509198 | MGnify/ENA primary metagenome ERZ509198 (study PRJEB26280, sample SAMEA2338857) | human gut metagenome | biome: human gut; feature: human-associated habitat; material: faeces...
CTGCACAACGGCTCGACGATTGCCTACAGCCTGAGCAACGCGAAAGCATATCTGCGCTAGCACTTTTACTTTAGTTTTCGGCCTGCATTTGGGCGGTGTTGCAGCCGCCAGAATGCAGGCCTTTTGCGTTTGACCATGTGCTAGCAGCAATATATAGTTGTGCTAGCTAAGATAGCAGAAGTCGAAGGTGAGGTTGAGATGGGTGCTGTTGGCGGCATGGCGCAGGTGAACGTTCGCGTGGATCGCCAGGTTAAGAACCGTGCCGAGGAAGCGCTGCGGCTTTCGGGCGGGTCACTGCCCGAGCTCATCAAAAAGGTGGTGGCCAAGGTCGCGCAGGGTGGCGGGCAGTGCGAGGAAGTGCTTGCGGCCGTCGACGACCGGCAGCAGACCGTCGCGCCCGATACTCCGTTCGCCGCATCATGGGCGGCGGTGGATCAGCTTTACGCGGACCTGGGCATCGCTACGTTGCCCGTATCCGACGATCGCGGTTGGGACACAATCTATTCCGAAGCCATGGACGAGCGCTATCGCCAAAAGGGGATGATCCTGTGAGCGGGGCTCCCCTCAAAATAATGGTGGATGCCAACGTATGGGTTGATTCGTTTTGCGTCGACCATGCCGAATCGCTTGCCGCGCGTGCGTTTATTGGACAGGCGACGGAGACGGGGGCGTTGCTGTTCTTCCCGGTGCATATCGCTAAGGACGTGTTGTACGTCGTCCAACACGAGCTGAAGCGCAGCGTTCTTGCCAGCGGGGGAGCACTCGACGAGGCATCTGCCCGTGCAATTGTCGATGCGGCGCTGGCGTTTGTTCGGAACATGACCGAAAACGCCACGGCCGTGGGTGCAGATGCGTCGGACCTTTGGCTGGCCGACAAATACTTAGCGCTCCATCGCGATTACGAGGACAACTTGGTGCTCGCCGCGTGCAAGCGCGCACAGGTCGATTACTTGGTGACCAACGATCGCAAACTGCTCGAACATGCCGATCTTGCAGCAAAGACACCTCGTCAAATGATGCCGATTCTTGCTTTGGCCGAACGCGGCGGCGCGGCTATCGGTTGACGCGAACTGTTTACGGGCCTCTTGGACGACGATGCGCTAAGGGACCCGCGTCTGCTATTTACAAAAGCTCGGCCTTAATGGCGGGACTTTCTGCGAGCTGCTCGGCTGCCTTTTCGTCGGAATCGTTTAGTGCTGCCAGACTGCGGTAGACCCACTCGTTGACCTGGGTGTTCTTGACGCCCGCGGTCTGCATAAGGGCGCCTACCTCGCGGATTGCTGCGAGCAAATCGGCTTTGGGACCCGCGAGCTCGACCTCGATGCCGTGGTAGGCGGACACGCCGCGGTTCTCACTCACGTGGTTGATAAAGCCCTCGACGGTCTCAAGCTGCTGGGCGAGAGCTGCATCATCGTCAGCGTCCAGCGCGACGAGTGCGTTCGATACCGTGAGGGCGGGATGTCCGCAGGGGACAAAGCCTTCGATGACATCCATAGCTTCGGTAATGGTTGAGCCCAGGCCTGCGAGGGCATTGACGAGTTGCTGCTTGGTATCCATAACGGTCCTTTCGACGGGTCAATTTTGCTTGGCGAAAATATACGTGACGCGATCGGTAGCAAAAGTGCGAAGTGCGGCGCACATTGGGGTCTTCACAGCTCGTGCATAGAACAGCTGTCCGCTTTCAGAACGTGGTAAGATAGCTATCCACGAGCGGGGTTCACCCCGCGTGTTCCTTGAAAAGTCGACGGGTGTTGGGTGCTCGTGCCCAATGCCATCCAGACTTTCCCGACATTCGGGGGCGACTGGTTTCGACACGATAGCTCTGAGAGAGGAAGCAAGCCGAGGTCTCCTCGCCTCGTTAAACAGGGGTACCGTCAAATTGAATTGACAACAACTCTTCTTTTGAGCCTATGGCTCTCGCTGCTTAGTTTATAGCGGCGCGTCAACCCGGTGATTTCCCCGACACCGGCGCGACGTCATGTTAGGGGAATGCTCCCGCGCACGTAATCGGTATGGCGCGGGCTAAGACCGAACCGGTTGGGATGCCGCGAGCGTGTCGCTGCGCGCAAAGCGTCCGAGACTAAACCAGCGACTGAGCTTGGAGATGCCAATCAGGGGGCTTTCGTGGACCGGAGTTCGATTCTCCGCGCCTCCACCATAAGCAACAGGCAGGTAGATATTCGTATCTACCTGCCTTTTTATTTCTAGTCCGTACCGCGGAGAATCGAACTCTGTGCAGGGCGCGAGCGTAAAGAAAGCGTCTTGGCAACGCAGGCCGGGATGCGCTTTCCCGATGGCAGCCCAGGCGGAAAGCGCGTCCCGGAATCCGCGCTCAGACTGGGACGTAGTTTCCGGATGATGCCTCAAGCGGAAACTGCGACCCGGAATCGAGCCGTAGAGTGGGATATGCTTTCCCAATGGCAGCTCAAGCGGAAAGTACATCCCGGAATCCCGCCTCAAACTGGGGCACACTTTCCGCTTCACCTGCCGCCTCGAAAAACCCACGCGCTCGCCATCCCAAAACTGGGTAGAAGAAAGCCAAAACGCAATCGCAGGAGGTCAATATGACTGCAGAAGATAAGGCAAAGAACGCCGGCAAGGTCGCGCTCATCTTGGAGGGCGGTAGTTTTCGCGGGCAGTTTACCGCAGGCGTGCTCGACGTTCTCATGGAGGCTGGCGTCGAGATTCCGGCTGTCTACGGTGTATCGGCCGGCGCTCTCAACGGCGTGAACTACAAGTCGCACCAGATCGGCCGTGCCAACCGCATCAACCTGGCTTTCTGCAACGACAGCCGCTTCATGGGCGCCGCATCGTTTGCGTCCACGGGCTCTATTGTGGGTTACGACTTCATCTTCAACGATGTCCAGGACCGCCTGGATCCCTTTGACAACGAGACGTTCGACGCGAGCCCCATCGAGATGTACGCCGTCGCGACGGACATGCTGTTTGGAACGGCCACGTACCTCCCGGTCAAAAGCGCCGTGCTTGACCTCGACGCTGTGCGCGCATCGACCTCGTTGCCGCTGGTGACGCCGCCGGTCGAGATTGACGGGCACAAATACGTCGACGGCGGCGTGGCCGATTCGGTTCCTATCGAGCATGTGCTCGAGGAGGCGGGCTTCGACCGTGCGGTCGTCATCGTCACGCAGGACCGCTCGTACGAGAAAAAGCCCTACGAGTTTATGCCCGCCGCGCGCGCCCGCTATGCCGACTACCCCTATCTGCTCGAGGCTATCGAGACGCGCCACGATCGCTACAACATTCAGCGCATGCACCTGTGGAAGTATGAGCGCGAGGGTCGTGCGTTGGTCGTTGCTCCGCAAAAGCCGGTCGAGGTCGGCCATGTCGAGCACGATCCGGCAAAGCTTTTGGACCTGTATATCCAGGGCCGTCAGGAGGCAAAGCGCCTGCTCGCGGAAATCCAAGAGTTCGTTGATCGCTAGCGACGGCGAACCCTCAAAAAATGACAACAGCTAAAGAGCTGGAAAATCACGGCTCGTGGATGACATGTGCAGAAACTCTGGTCGGAGCCAAAATACCTGTTGACTCGTACGGCGAGCGGGGTAATATGGACGGGTTACTTGCAGAGCCCCGTGAATCTCTGTAACAACACGTACTGTACATGGAGGAGTCTAAGTGATTTCGAAATCGACTCACTACGCCAAGCAGGGCGAGGTCCAGCGCAACTGGGTTCTCGTCGACGCCGATGGTGCTGTCCTGGGCCGTCTTGCCACCCAGATCGCAATGATCCTGCGCGGTAAGAACAAGCCCCAGTTCACGCCCAACAGCGACTGCGGCGACTTCGTTGTCGTCATCAACGCCGATAAGGTCCAGCTTACCGGTAACAAGGCCGACACGAAGACCTATTATCGCCACAGCGGCTACAACGGCGGCCTCAAGGCTGAGAGCTTCCGCCAGGCTATGGAGAAGCACCCGGAGAAGGTCATCGAGCGCGCCGTTCGCGGTATGCTGCCCAAGACCACCCTCGGCCGTGCCCAGATGACCAAGCTTAAGGTCTACGCTGGTGCCGAGCATCCGCATGCTGCCCAGAACCCCACGAAGATTGAGCTGGAGGCTTAAAGATGGCTGAGAACACCGTTGTCTACCAGGGTACCGGCCGCCGTAAGAACGCCGTCGCCCGCGTCCGTCTCGTCCCCGGCACCGGCAAGGTGACCATCAACAAGCGCGACGCCGAGCAGTATTTCGGCCGTCATCAGCTCGTTGAGAACGCCCTTGCTCCCTTCAAGGTGACCGACACCGCCGGTCAGTTCGACGTTATCGCTCTGTGCGATGGCGGCGGCATCTCCGGTCAGTCCGGCGCTCTGCGCCTGGGCATCGCTCGCGCTCTTCTGAACGCTGGCGACTACCGTGCTGACCTCAAGAAGGCCGGTTTCCTTACGCGCGATGCTCGCGTGGTCGAGCGCAAGAAGTACGGCCTCAAGAAGGCCCGCCGCGCTCCCCAGTTCTCCAAGCGCTAAGGTTTTATCTCCTTTCGAGATACAATGTACAAGCGGGGCCTGCCGATTCCTCGGCGGGTCCCGCTTTTCTTTTTCGACTAGGGTGGGCGGTTGCATATCGCCTGCTAGGGAAGGAGCGATCCTATGCCCCAGAACATCTTCGGTACCGACGGCGTTCGTGGCGTCGCCAATGCCGATCTTTCGTGCGACCTCGCGTTTCGTCTGGGTCGCGCGGCGACCAAGTTTCTTGGTCCGGATATCTGCATCGGCCGTGACACGCGCCTTTCGGGCACCATGCTCGAGAGCGCTCTGACCGCCGGCATCATGGCCGAGGGCGGCCGTCCGCATTGCTGTGGCGTCATCCCCACGCCTGCTGTGGCGCTGCTCACTGTTCAAAACGAGCTCGATGGCGGCATCGTCATCTCCGCTTCGCACAATCCGCCGGAGTTCAACGGTATCAAGTTCTTTAGCCGCAAGGGTATGAAGCTCCCCGATGCTGTCGAGGAAGAGATCAGCGCCTGGGTCATGTCCGAGGAAGCCATGGCTGCCGACACGCTGCCGACCGGTGCCGGCGTGGGCCACATCATCAAGATGAAGGACGCTCGCAAGGCATACGTCGACCACGCCATCGATACGCTTGATGGCCTGAGGCTCGACGGCCTGGTCGTTGCCGTCGACTGCGGTCACGGTGCTTCCTGCCAGACCACGCCCGCCGCGCTGCAGCGCCTAGGCGCCACGGTGCACGCCATCAACACCGATTACTGCGGCACTGACATTAACGTTGAGTGCGGCTCTACGCACCTCGAGCCCCTGCGCGAGCTCGTGCTGCGCACCCACGCTGACATCGGTCTGGCCCACGACGGCGACGCCGACCGCGTGCTCTTTGTGGACAGCGAGGGCAATGAGATCGACGGTGACTACATCCTGGCTATCTGCGGTTCCGACCTCGCCGCTCGTGGCAAGCTCGCCAACTCCGAGATCGTCTCGACCGTCATGTGCAACCTGGGCTTCTCCATCGCTATGAAGGAGCAGGGCTTCGAGATGGTTCAGACCGCCGTAGGCGACCGCTACGTTCTGGAGCGCATGCTCGCGGACGGTGCTGTCATCGGCGGCGAGCAGTCCGGTCACATCATCTTCCTGGAGCACAACACCACCGGCGACGGCTTGGTGACGGCTCTGCAGCTGCTGGCCGTGCTCAAGCGCACCGGCCGCACCCTCACCGATCTTGCCGGCATCATGAAGAAGTACCCGCAGGTACTCGTCAACGTGCATTCCGACAACAAGGCTGGTCTGGACGATTGCCAGCCCATCTGGGACGCCGTCGCTGCCGCCGAGAAGAAGCTCAACGGTCGCGGCCGCGTCTTGGTGCGCCCGAGCGGTACCGAGCCGCTGGTCCGTGTGATGGCCGAGGCCGAGACGCACGAGTTGACCCAGCGCGTTGTTGACGACATCGTCGAGGTTGTCAAGCGCGAACTTCCCTAATGGCCAAAAACGGGTGCCAAGTGGTAAACTGACAAGGTTATTTTGATTGATTGGTATGTCCGAGGGGGAGCATGTTCACTAAAGTCCTAAGGTCTTTTGGTATGCGTGGTCGAGTCCTTACGCTGGATGCTCCCATCTCGGGTGATGTCATTCCGTTGTCCGAGGTAAACGACCAGACGTTTGCCACCGGCCTTTTGGGCCAGGGCGTGGCGATTCGGCCCACCGGAACGCGTGTGATTGCACCGGCTGATGCCAAGGTCGAGGCCATTTTTCCCACGGGACACGCTGTTGCGCTTAACACGGTCGATGGCTTGGACGTGCTCATCCACGTTGGCTTGGACACTGTTCAGCTCGAGGGCAAGCACTTTACCGTACATGCGCAAGTGGGTGACATCGTCCATAAGGGCGATGTACTCATTGAGTTCGATCGCGAGGCAATTGCTGCCGAGGGCTACGATGTGACGGTTCCCATCTTGGTTTGCAATTCCGTTGAGTTCTCGAGCATCAAGGGCTCTGTTGGAGAGCATGTCGAGGAGATGGACCAGCTCATCGTTGCTCGCGAGCGCTAGCAAGTGCACGTGGCCATTAGCCTACAATTCAAACACGTTTACGGAGGGCGCCCTTGAAAGAGGACGCCCTCCGTGGCAAGATGGGATTTGTCCGAGGCTAAACAGCTTCGGGTCACCGTGGACGGGCAGGGGCCTCGACGCGGTTAGACACGAGACACATACATTACGCGACCTCGCCCTGGTGGCCGCACACGTTGGTTGCGGCCGACGCGGGCCGCGGGCAAGTGCTTGTAAGGGAGCCTTGCCTCTCTTGTACGAGAAAGGATGCGTAATGAAGATCATTAAAGCTAAAGACTACGAGGATATGAGCCGCAAGGCCGCTAATATCATCTCGGCGCAGGTTATCCTCAAGCCCGACTGTGTGCTGGGCCTTGCCACCGGCTCCACCCCGATCGGTGCCTACAAGCAGCTCGCTGCTTGGTACGCGAAGGGCGACGTCGACTTTGCCGAGGTTAGCACCTACAACCTGGACGAGTATCGCGGCCTTTCGCACGACGATCCCCAGAGCTATCACTACTTCATGCGTGAGAACTTCTTCGATCACATCAACATCGACCTGAACAACACGCATGTGCCCGATGGTTCCAACCCCGACGCCGCCGCTGCCTGCTCTGAGTACGACAAGATCGTCGCCGACGCCGGTTACCCGGATCTGCAGCTGCTCGGCATCGGCAACAACGGCCACATCGGCTTCAACGAGCCCGATGACCACTTCTCCAAGGGTACGCACTGCGTCGACCTCACCGAGAGCACCATTCAGGCCAACAGCCGCCTGTTCGACAGCATCGACGATGTTCCCCGTCAGGCCTACACCATGGGTACCCAGACCATCATGTATGCCCGCATGATCCTGGTCGTCGCCAACGGCGAGGCCAAGGCTCAGGCCGTGCATGACATGTGCTATGGTCCGGTTACGCCCGAGTGCCCGGCTTCGATCCTGCAGCTGCACACCAACTGCGTTGTCGTTGCCGACGAGGCCGCCCTTTCGCTCTGCGAGTAGCGCGAATCCTGCAGCTCGACATAACCTTGCCTAAGGCCTCCGCTTTGCGGGGGCCTTTTTGCTATCCCTTTTCGCCCACTTGACCAAAATCTTGCCGCAAGCTTGACGAACGCCAGATGCCCAACAGCTTGATTCATTCCATACCAGATTCTATGCAAAAATGCCACTAGAAGGTCGTAGACGGTAGCGGGTGCTAGGCGAGTTGAATGACATAGCTGAACCTTGTTCATCTGCGTTACACTGCCGCTTAGATGGGACAAGCTGACAAGCTCATTTACCTGCTTAAAGACCGATTAGTCGGGGGATTAATAACAATCGGCCCTCGCTGTACAAAAACTTGCCGCTTGCGTACCAAAAGACAACCTAAAACACAAGGTCGCTCTATTCATAGCGCGGCTTGTATGGTCTTGCGGCTACAGTGTCCATACGGTCGAGTTGAGGAGCGGGCATGGTAAACGATTTGGGCGGTATAGACGAGCTCGAGCTGATGCCGCTGGGCGGAGGCTATATGGTGCGACGCGAACGCTTGATGAATGAGCTTATCGCCAAGGGCCGAAAGGCCGGCATCGTGGTTCTTTATGCGCCCGACGGGTTTGGGAAGACCTCGGTGCTGCTGCAGTACACCCATGAGGTAAAATGCGACCCGACGCGAGGCCCCGTGCGGATTATCGAGGCGGATCGCGCCATTGGGCGCGAGGTGTTTATGCAGCTCGAGGTGGTTACCGAAGAACTCAAAGACAAACCGCACTCCCTTATCGCGATTGATAATGTGCCAAACCTCGATCAGCACGATACCGAAGACCTCATCGACAGGATTCGCGGCCTGCGCGCTATGGGGGTAGGGGTCTTTATCTCCTGCCGTCCTTCAAATCGTCAGCTGATTCATGGGCTGGGCGATTCGGTTAAGATCAATGCGCAGATGCTTAAGGTGCATGCCTATGAGTATTCGGCGTGGGCATCGGCGTTTTCGATCAGCACATCGCTCGACTTTTATCAGCTCACGCAGGGCGTGCCCGAGCTCGTTTCGGCATTGCAGACGGGTCTGTATGGCCAAGGTGACGTAGCCGGTCTGCTCGAAAACGAGATTGTCAACGTATATGGCGCGGCACTTGCCGATCTGGCTTCGCTCGACAATAATGCGCTGTTTTGCGTGGCATGTCTCATGGTTTTGATGGGCGAGGGCAATATCGCAGAACTCGAGGCTTGCGGGGTGAGGCTGTCGATGGTCGACCAGTCCTATTTTGTACGCGACTACCCGATCTTTGGCTTGGATCCCGCCGAGCGGAGTTTTACGTGTCTGGGCACGGAGGATAACGGACGCTTGCGCTTGCGTAAGATGGTGGCCGAGGTTCGCCCCGAACTTGTTCCGAGGGCGGCCCGGATTTTGCTTAAGGCGGGCCGATGCGATGCGGCGATGGGCCTGGCGGACGCCTTTTTGGACCGTGAAGCGGTCCTTGAACTTGCTGGGCAGTATGGGGTCGATCTGGCTCTGACGGGGCACGGGGCCGATATCTGCCGAGCGGCGCTGGGCACGATCGATGCCGACGATCCGGCTCCAGAGCCAACGCCTGCCGAAGCGCTTGGCGTATATCTGGCAGCGGTCAGCGTGTCCAATACAAAGCTCGCTCGCTATATGGCATCGGTCATCGAGCGCGGGAGCGAACGGGCGGCCTGCGAAATAGACCCTGTTTCATGGAGCCCAGACACTGACGGCTGTTTGCTATGGGGACAACGGGCTTGGGCTTCCTACGAACCTGGCCGTGCCAGAAATCGAGACATCCCATACCGCACTCGATATGTTGTCTGCGCATATCGAGGTCAAACGCTGTCTGACCGAGCGGGGAAATGACGGCGGCGTTCTACAACAGCTCAAAACGAGCAAGGCCTACGACTGCGAGCTCGACATCGCGGGGATTGTTATACGGGCCGATAGCATGCTGGTGGAGCTCTTTGACGGGTCGTTTGCGGGAACCGACGAGCGCGACGACGAGATGACGGTGGTGCGGGAGGCGCTCGACGTACGCGGGCTTAAGGCGATGGCTATCTGGGTGCGCATGGTGTTGGCGGCACGGCGGCTCCTTTCCGGCTTGCCGGTAACCGACGACGCGGCGTTCAACGAGCTCGATCGTTTTGCCGTGCGCATGCGCGACAACCAGATTCAGCTGTTTGGCCTGTTGCTAGAAGGCTGGCAGTCGCTGGCAGAGGGACGGCCGGTTAATGCAAAGTTCCGTGCGGTCCAAGTGCTCAAACTTGCCGAGGAGTCGATTGCGTACATGCGCGATAACGCATTGCTGCTGGAGCGCGCGGCATATCTGCGTAACACCTCGATGGTTTCGGTGCGCGAGGAAGCGGAGTTGCTCGATATAAGCCAGACGCAGGTTGGTGGAGCGGAGGCCTGGATGGTGGCGCTGCATTTGGCCTGTGCGGGCCGAGACAGCGATCTTGCGGCCTGGATGTCCATGAATCGTGCGGGGATTCTAGAGCCATCGTATCGGCTCTTTGCGCGCCTTGCCATGCATTGTCTGGGCGAGCCGGCGGGCAGGATACGCAAGAAGCTTCCCGTGCGCGAGCTGTCGCGGTACTCGCTGCGCGACGATTTGGAAGGAGAGGGCGAGCGCCTGTTCCAGGCCGGCGAGGTTGAAGCCGTTGATACCATCGACCATATCGAGATTCGCATGTTTGGTGCGTTTCGCGCCGAGCGCGATGGGTTTCCCATCACGGACAAAATGTGGCGCCGCAAGAAGGCGGCGACGCTTGCCGAGCGGCTTGCGCTGGGCATGGATGCGCTCGTCGATCGTGAGACGCTGGCCATGGAGCTGTGGCCCCATGCCGAGTTCAATAGCGCCCGCAACAATCTGTACTCGACGATATCGCGCTTGCGGTCGGCTTTGGGACCGACGCCGGATGGCAAGTCGTGTGTGCTCATCCAAAATGAATGCATTGGGCTCAACGGCGACTACGTCAAGACCGATGTACGGCTGTTTGACCAGATAAGCCGCGAGGTTTTGGGAAATCGCACGGGTGCGCGCGGGCCCCATTTAGTTGAGCTGTGCCTTAAGATTGAGCAGCTTTATGCCGGACCGCTGTATGTTCCCAATGGCTGTAATCCCACCTACTTTTTGCGCATGCGGCGCATTATGCAGTCAAAGTACATCGATTGCATGATTAAGGGAGCAAATGCCGCTCTAGAAGAAAACGATCTGCAGTCGGCGATTTGGCTGGCGGAGTCGGGGCTTCGGCAGGAAACGGCGCGTGAGGATATGGTGCGCTGCGCCATGCGCGTCTACAGTGCGGCGGGGCGGCGGCGCGATATCGTCGAGCTGTACAGCGGGCATATGCACCACCTGAGGGAGCAGGTCAATGGCGTGCCCGAGCCCGAGACGCGGCGTCTATACGAGCGCTTGGTGGAGGGGCGGCTCAATCGCGTGCTGGTCGAGCGATAAAAAACGGGTGCCCGAAGTACTTGGGCACCCGTAAGCTTGCTATGTGTTGGATCGCCGGATCATTGGCTCTTAGACGAGCTTGATCTTCTCGATGTCCTTGCGCGAGGACTCGCGATACAGTGAGAACTTGCGGCCGATGACCTGGACGACCTCAGCGTGGCAACGCTCGGCGAGCTCCTCGGCGGCCTCGCGGGCGGAAAGGCTGGAGCCATCGAGCACGGAGCACTTAACGAGCTCGTGCTTCTCCAGGTAGGCGACCGTCTGCTCGACGGTGCCCTCGTTGACATCGGACTTACCGATGATGATGGCGGGGTTGAGGTGATGGGCCATGCTGCGAAGCTGCTTGACCTGTGCTCCTGTCAGTGCCATGGGTTCTCGCTTTCTATGTATGGGGCGCCCCGCGACGGGGCCTTAATTTACGTGAGCTGTCCCACGATAGCGCAGGAACGGTGCGGTGTGGAGCGCGTTTGCCCAGTTCAAAAAGAATGCGGATGCCGAGTGAGTGGGCAGTGCGGGCTGCGAACAGGCTATGAGCTGGGCGCAGAGACCGGCTCCCATGCAATAAACGCCCAACGGACCTTGCGGACGTGGTCGAGCATATAGCGTCCCTGCGGCACACCCTTGGAGCCCGGCTCACCGGCATGGGGGTTCTCAATCATGTGTTGAGCGATGTAGTCGCGCAGGCAGTCGATCTTATCCTCGTTGCCATGCTCGAGCATACGGGAAAAATCTGCTACGCCCGCTTCAAGGTTATCGAAGGTATCGCGACGAGGCGATTCAAAGTATGTAACCTGCGGCAACGCGCCCATCTGAATGAGGATGTTGAAGGCATACACAAAGCCATTGCTGCAGGTAACCGAGGCGCCGATAGCGTTCATCAAGTGCAGATCATAGCGCGGGCTGGAGTTGGCGACCATCGTGACAGCACAACGCCGACGAGCCGTACGATCAAGCTTGGCAAGCGCGCCTTTTAGGTTGCTCGTGGTGACAGAGCGACTGGCAAAGGCAACATCCACCGCTTTTGCGACCGGTCCAACCAAATCCCAATCATCATCCCAAGCAAGCTCAAGTGGCGTAATCAGGTCCTCGAGCCCATAGTACTCAATGCCAGCATCAAGCGTGCCTAACATAGCAGGAGAAAAGTCAGCAGCAATCACAGGATGTCCAGCCTGAGCAAGCGGAATAGCAATCGACCCAGCCCCACACCCCATATCGAGCACCGACTCACCAGGCTCAAGCGCCAACAGCTTTATAAAATCCCGAGCATACGGAGCAGTCTCCAACGGCCGAAAATGCCGAGCCCTTTTATCCCACTCAAAAGAATCATCAGCCCGCCGCCGACCAGCTTGCAGGCGCATCCACTCCTGATTCCAATCAGCAGAAAGAAGCTCAGAGCGAGCATCCCCATCAACCACGGGCCAACCTCCTAGCAACAAAAAAGCGGCCCCTCCCAAAAGAAGAGCCGCAACCAGCATATATCAGAAAAAGAACCGTTCCAACGCCAAACCGCCGCACCAGCCAAGTGGTGCAGGAGCGAAGCAACTGGGATAGAACCCAACTGAGGTCCCGTTGTGCGGGAGCCCCGGGGAGGGCAAATATATAAGGTCGATCGCGAGTTCCGCACGAGCCGGAGAGCACTTAATGTGCTCTCCGTGCGAG
>ENA-ORTY01003789-ORTY01003789.1-human-gut-metagenome-genome-assembly--contig:-NODE-3789-length-12609-cov-2.886490_pt1 | contig 12609 bp, 8 predicted proteins | sample MGYA00241917_ERZ509198 | MGnify/ENA primary metagenome ERZ509198 (study PRJEB26280, sample SAMEA2338857) | human gut metagenome | biome: human gut; feature: human-associated habitat; material: faeces...
TTTTCCTCGGCGGCCCGTTTCGTCTGCTTTTTCGACGCTTCCCTGCGCGGGCTGCTGCCCGGATCGTCGGTCTATTTCCGGGGGGTTCGCGTCGGCAAGGTTGTTTCCATTCAAATCAACGCCGACGCGGATGAGCTGACGTTCCGCACGCCGGTGGTCATTGAACTGGAAAAATCGGCGCTCAAATCCAGTCATGCGGATCTGGCCAGCCTTCTGAGCCGCGGCTCCGCCGACACCTCACTGCTGACGGATCTCGTCCGCAAGGGGCTGCGGGCCAGACTCGGCACGCTGAGCTTTGTTACCGGACAGCTCAGTGTGGATCTGGACATGCTGCCCGACGCGCCGCCGCCCACGCCCGAGCAGATGCGTCCGTATGACGGCATTATTCAGATTCCCACCATGCCTTCCTCGCTGGATGAAATGCTCAATCTGGTGACGGATGTTCCGGTCAGGGATATCGCGGGTGAAACGCTGCTTGCCCTGCGCAGGATCAACGGTCAGCTTGAGGGGCTGAATCTCCCGGAACTGGCGGCGAGCCTGACGGAACTTTCCCGCCAGGCCACGGAACTGGCGCGGGAACTGACCGCGCAGTCCCGGGGGCTGACCGAAGTGCGGGAACAGGCTGTCGCCACCATGGAACGGTACGGCGAACTTGCCGCGCGCATGGAAAAAAGCGCACAGGATATTTCCGGCATGGGCGTTTCCGCCCGTCTGACCATGGACAGTCTGAGGCTGCTGGTACGGGAGGATTCCGCGCCGCTGGTGGAATTCAGCCAGACCATGCGGGCGCTGCGGGACGCGGCCGATTCCATTAATAACCTTGCCACCCTGCTTGAACTCAAGCCGGATGCCCTGATTTTCGGAAGACGGCGCTGAGCCGGAGGCGTGAAGCCCGCGCGCCGGAACACCGGGGTCGACCCGCGGCCATGTTCAATCGCAAAACGTCCAGGAGGAGCGCGCCATGAGAGCCGTCCTTGCCTTGCTGCTGCTGTTGTCCCTTGCGGGCTGTCTTTCCTCTCCCGCCGTGCATTTCTATGTGCTGGCCTCACCCGAGGGCGGAGAACCCTCCGCGTCGGATCGTGCGGCCGACGGGCCTCGCGTGGCCATCATGCCCGTGGCCCTGCCGGGGTATCTCCAGCGCCCGCAGATGGTGGTGCGCCGCGGGGATGATGTGGATATCCGCATTGAGGATTATCATCGCTGGGGTGAGGAGCTTTCCCTGGGCATCGCGCGGATACTCAGCCTGACCATGACGCGGGACATGCGCGCCCGCCGTGGCGTGGCCATGCCGCTGCGCACCGGAGCGCCCGCCGATTACCGGGTACAGGTGGAGATCCGCCGCTTTGAGGGCGCCCCCGGAGGAAATGTGCATCTGGAAGCGGCATGGAGTCTGGGCAGGGACGGCGGAACTCTGCGCGACGGAGTGTTCCGGGCGGACGGAAGAGCCGGAGAAGGCATGGCCGACATGGTTGAGGCTCAGTCCGCCCTGCTGGAACAGCTGGGGAGTGAGCTTGCACGCGCCGTGCTTGCTCTGGATGCGGGAAATCATGGAACCGGGCGGACGAGCGGGCGCTGAAACAGCCCTCGACAAAAAAGAGGCCTTGCGAAAGGCCGGCGTCACATGCCGAAGGAGTTGCCATGCTGAAACAGACGGTACGCGCGCTGCTGCGTCTCTGTTATCGTGTCCGCGTGCAGGGAATGGAGCATGACGCGGAAACGGGCGGGCGCACGCTGATAGTCACCAATCCGTCGTCTCTGCTGGACGCCCTGTTCATAGCTTCCATGCTGCCCCGGCGCATGGCGCTGGCCGTGGATCGCAGGCTGGCCCGGCGCTGGTGGATGAAGCCGTTTCTTGCTCTTTCCGACGTGGTGGAGGTGGACTTTTCCTCTCCGACATCCACGCTTGCCCTGGTGCGCGCGCTGGAGCGGCATCACCGCTGCATGGTCTTTCACGGCAAGCGTTTTCAAAATGATCCCGATTATATGCGGGTACTGGAAGCCACGGCTCTCATTGCCGAAAAGGCCCGCGCCGATCTGTTGCCCGTCCGTGTGGACGGGGCGGCCTACTCGCGTTTTTCCTACTTCCGGCACAAGATTCCCCTGCGCTGGTTTCCGCGTGTCACGCTGACCGTGCTTCCCCCGCAGAAGCTGGAAGCTCCGCGGGATCTGCCTCCGCGGGAGCGCCGCCGCCGTGCCGCCGTGCAGCTTTACGGCATGATGACGGAGCTTCTGTATTCATCCACCCGGATCGACCGCAGCGTCATGCAGTCCCTTGCCGATGCGGTGCGGGTATTCGGTCGTTCCCACGTCATAGCCGAGGATCAGGAGCGCCATACCCTGACCTACGGGGCCATGCTGACCAAATCCCAGGCCCTCGGGCGCTCTCTGGCCCGTGCGTTTCGCGGAGAGAAACGGGTAGGCTTCATGATGCCCAATTCCCTGCCCGGTCTGGTGGGCTTTCTGGCCCTGCATTGCGCGGAAAAGGTTCCGGCCATGATCAATTTTACCGCGGGGGCGCGGCCCGTGGTCTCCGGCTGCCGGACGGCGGAACTGAAAAGCGTCCTGACTTCCCGTACCTTCATTCGGCTGGGAGAGCTGGAGGCGCTGGAGAAGGCCATGAAGGATGCCGGCGTGCGCATGGTGTACCTGGAGGATATCGCCAAAGTCATGCCGCTGCGCGACAAGCTCGGGGGGCTGCTGGCTGCGCGGCTGCTGCGCGTGCCGAAAACGCCGCCCGATGAGGCGGCCGTCATCCTGTTCACCTCCGGTACGGAAGGCATGCCCAAGGCCGTGTTCCTGAGCCACCGGAACCTGGCCGCCAACCGGGAACAGATGCTCTGTGTGGTCAACGTCAACGCGGGCGACCGCATGTTCAACTGTCTGCCCATGTTCCATACCTTCGGACTGGGCATCGGCACGCTTCTTCCTCTGCTCAACGGCATGCGCGTGTTCGTCTATCCTTCCCCGCTGCATTATCGCATCGTGCCCCAGCTTTTCTATGAGAGCCAGTCCACGGTGATTTGCGGCACGGATACCTTTTTTGCCGGATATGCCCGCTACGGACGGCCCTATGACTTTTTCAACGCCCGTCTGGTTATCGCCGGGGCGGAAAAGCTGCGCGAGTCCACCGCCCGGCTGTGGAAGGAAAAATACGGCGTGACCATGGTTGAAGGTTACGGCGCCACGGAAACAGCGCCCGTCATCTCCGTCAATACTCCGGCCAATACCCGCAGGGACAGCGTCGGCCGTCTCGCGCCGGGGCTGCGCGGCCGCGTGCGGCCTGTCGAGGGGATTGCTGACGACGGCGGTCGTGTGGGAGAACTGTGGGTCAAGGGAGATAATGTCATGCTCGGGTACATGCGCGCGGAGGCTCCCGGAGTGCTGGAGCCTCCCTGTGATCCCGAAGGCGGGCCGGATGCTCCCGGATGGTATGACACCGGGGACATAGTGAAAATGGATGCCGAAAATTTCATTTTCATCAAGGGCCGTGCCAAACGCTTCGCCAAGGTCGGCGGGGAGATGATTTCTCTGGCGGCGGTGGAAAACGCGCTGCGCGATCTGTGGCCGGATGTTCGGCTGGGGGTGGTCAGCGTGCCCGATGCGAAAAAGGGCGAACAGCTCGCGCTTGTGGTGGAGCGTGAGGGCGTGACCTCAGGGCAGATAGCCACGGCCTTTGCCTCGCGCGGGCTTTCCCCGCTGTGGACGCCGAAAAGGATTCTGTGCGTGAAGGAAGCGCCGCTGCTCGGTTCCGGCAAGTTCGACTATCGCGCCGCGCGGGAAATGGTGCTGGCGGAGGGGCCGCGGCGCTGAGCCTGCCCGTTTACGTTTTTTGTATGGCCTCCCAGCTCAGGCCGTGGCTTTTCAGATACTTGCCGAGTCGCGCGGTGTCGTCCGCGCTGCGTTTTCTGGCGCGCGAACAGGCGAACAGTTTCCGGCCTGCCTCGGTACGGCTGGCTGAAGCCCTGCATACGGCGATCACTTCTTCCAGCTGCACCGCGTCGAACAGATCCCGTTCTTCAGGCGGCGGCAGAATGCCCCGGCGGGCAAGTTCCTCCTGGAGAGGAAAGCGGATACCCGCGGAAGAGGACTGCGGGCGCTGTTCCGGCGTAAAAGGTTGAGGGGACCCGTTTTTCCATTTTGTGCGCAGCAGGGCTATTTCCTTTTCCACCGTGGCCTCGTCGATGACGCCCTGAAAGGACCAGGTAAGCATGCGCTCCATGGAGGCCGCGAGAGTGCGGAAGTTGCTCGGCCAGACAGCCTCGTCGGAAACCGCGAAAGAGAGCCAGCGCCGCCGGGCGGCGGGCAGGAATTCCGCAAACAGCCCTTTTTCCGCCGTGATGCGCCTGAGTTCATAATCGACATTGGGTTCGATATCCTCCCGGCGTTCGCTGAGGGCGGGAAGATCAAAATGCCAGAGATTGATGCGGGAAAGCAGGTCAAGGCGGAACTTGCCCGCCCGTACATCATCCCCCAGGCGGCGGTTGGTGGCGCAGATCAGTTGAAAGCAGCTTTCAACTTCCCGATCCGAACCGAAGGGCATGAAGCGCTTTTCCTCAATGGCCTTGAGCAGGAGAACCTGTATATCGGGTGTCAGCTCGCCTATTTCATCCAGAAAGAGTATGCCGTTGTTTGCGGCGCGCAGCAGCCCTTCACGCGCATGCTGTGCCCCGGTGAACGCGCCCCTGACATGCCCGAACAGGGTGGACAGCGCGCTGTCGCCCCGCAGCGTGGCGCAGTTGACCGAGACAAAGGGGCCGGACACCATGCCCCGATCCCGCCGCAATTCATAGATGCGGCGGGCAAGCTGCGACTTGCCGGAACCGGTGGGGCCGGAAAGCAGAATGGGCGCGGAGGAATGCATGGCCACATGCTCGATATCCCGGATCAGGGTGTTGAATGCCGCATTGCCCGTTTTAATCGAAGACTTGAGAAAATCCAGCGCATCGCTGCGATCCCGTTCGTATTGTCCGATTTCTGAAACCCACCGGCTGATCTTGCCTTCATATATTTCCGCAAACCAGTCTCTTCCGCCCGCATCCCGTTCCCGGCGCAGATGCACGATGCGCAGGGGCAGGCTGTGCAGATTGATGAGCAGAATGAGCATGAACGCATGGGCGAACAGGTTGCCGCTGGAAAAATACATGTAGTAGTCGAACGCTCCGGTATCGAAGGTGAAACGCGAGAAAAATCCGCTGAAAAAGCGGTAGGATGAGCGAATATCCCGTACGGTGAAATCGTTTTCGGCCTTTACCGGAACAAAGGTGATGCGGATGCCGCGCTGCGCTTTTTTCAGCTCGGCGTAAAAAAGCCGGATATGCATGCGTCCGGTCGGGTTGATGAACAGATAGAGCCGGTGGATGGGAAAATCTTCCAGATGGAGCAATTCGATGAATTGCCGCCATTTGGTTTCCCGCTCCTCGGGGTTCAGCACCACATAGTCGCGGGGGATGGTGGCGAACACGATATTCCGTTTTGTCGATGTTGTGGACATGGTATGCTCACAAATATGAATTATTTTTCACAAAATCTGAAAATTTATGGATTCAGTCAAGCAATTTATCTGATATTATCATAAATTTTTATGATAAACAGATGATATTATGATCAAATAAAAACGAATGAAAATATATCATATTGTTTTATAAGGATATTATTAAAGACATCCTGTCGGCATGTCTTTTGCTTTTTATGAAACAGATATTGCTGGGCATCGCGCCCGGAACACTGTTTCACAAAGGAGTACACATGCGCGTCACAAAAAGGGATTGGGGCTCTCTGTACGAGACGGACGTGCTCATCCTCGGCACGGGAGCTTCCGGTATGGGCGCGGCGCTCAAGGCGGCGGAAAAGCATGCCGATGTGCTCATGCTCGGCAAGGGCACACTGGAAAGCTCCGGCTCTCTCGGCGGGGGCAATGACCACTTCATGGCCGTGCTGGATACGGACGAAGCGTATGACAATGTGGAAAGCTTCGTGGATTTTTACATGAAATCCGCTTACGGCTACAGGCGCGAACAGCTTGCGCAGTGGCACGACGCCTTTGCGCCCTGTCTGGCCGTGCTTGACGAGGTTGGCACGGAATTCAAGCCCGGGGAAGGCGGCGGGCGTTACCGTTCCGTCGGCTTCGGCCAGCCTGGGGCGTGGTGGCTGCATATCGTCAACGGGCGTACCATCAAGCGCAATCTGGCGAAAAAAATACGCAGGCTGGACGGCGTTTCCGTGCTGGACGACATACAGATAACCCGCATGTTCGCCAGGGACGGCAAGGTGACCGGCTGCATGGGCTTCAACGTGCTGAGCGGCGAAACCGTGGCCGTGGCCTGCAAAACCGCCGTCACCTGTCTGGGCTGGCATGCCCAGCGCGCCGCCAACAATTCCACCAACAACCCGTTCAACTGCTGGTTCACACCCTTCACCACGGGCAGTTACTTCACACAGGCCTATCACATCGGCGCGGCGGTGATCAATGCGGACATTTCCGGCCGCACCACCATGCTGCCCAAGGGCTGGGGCGCGCCGGGCATGAACGGTATCAACAACATGGGCGGTCATGAGCTTAACGCTCTGGGCGAGCGCTTCATGGGCAAATATGATCCCATGTGGGAAAACGGCAAGCGCCGCAACCAGATCATGGGCACGGAGCAGGAACAGCTGGAGGGCTACGGTCCCCCGTTTTATATGGACATGCGTCATTTCAGCCCGGAAGACGCCTACCACCTGCAATATGTGCTCATGCCCGCGGACAAGGAAACCTACCTGGATTACTGCGCCGCGCGCGGCATTGACTTCCGCGCCACCCCGCTGGAAGTCGAAATAGGAGAAATGGCTCTTTCCGGCATGCTGCTGGCGGACGAACGCATGGAAACCACCGTCAAGGGGCTGTTCGCGGGCTGCAACTTCACCAGTTTTTCCGGAGCCATGTGCGGGGGTTATGTAGCCATGAACCATGCCGCCGACGATGCGGCGAAGTATGACATGGCTTCTCTTGATGAAGGCGAAATCCGCGCATGGAAGGAAAAGGATGAAGCCCCGCTGCGCAACGGCGCGCCCAACGCCCTGACCTGCACGGATTTTGAAAATCCCATCCGTCAGGTCATGGACTATTACGCGGGCTTCCGCCGCAACATGCCCGGCATGAAACTGGCGCTGGAAAAGCTGGAGCTTATCGCTTCCCGGAGGGAAAAGGTAAAGGCGAAGAACCTGCATGAGCTTATGCGTCTGCATGAAGCCTTCGATTTGCTTGAACTGTGCCGCATGCACCTTGACGCCTGCCTCCAGCGCAGGGAGAGCGGGCGGGGCATGTACAAGCTGGCCGACTATCCGGATCTGGACCCCGCACTGGACAAGGGGCTGGTGGTTCGGCTGGAAAACGGATCGCCCGCGTATTCCTGGCTGGAAAAGCAGGCGCTGTAGAGCCATGGAGCCTGACCGGCGGATACTTTCAATCATAAAACGCTCTCTACCGGAGAAAAGACATGCCTCCTCTCTTTGACAGTGAAAAATGCATACGCTGCGGCATGTGTGTGCGGGACTGCCCGGCCTATATTCTGGAACTGGACAAAAAGCGCGACAGGACGCCGCGCGTCATTGAAGAATACAGGCTGGAATGCTGGCACTGCGGCAACTGCCGCATCAGCTGCCCGTGCGGAGCCATATCCTTTGAATTCCCTCTCTACACGCTGGTGTAACGGCGGTAAAGGATTAAGCCATGAAAAACAGAATGATCCGTTGTCTGATCGCGCTGACGCTCGGCATCGTCGCGGCAAGCCCGGCCATGGCGGCTCCGGAGTATATCCTTTCCCTCAATCTGGCCATTGCCCCCATCCACAACCGCTGGACCAGGGCACTCAAACCATGGGCTGACGAGATCGAAAAACGCAGTGAGGGCCGCATCGTCATCGAACCCTATTTTGCGCAGGCCATCAGCAAGCAGGCGGAAGTGGTGGAATCCGTGCGTACCGGCATCGCCGACATGGGCGAAGCCACCTTCACCGTGGGCGGGCTGGGACGTTATCCCTTCCATGAGCAGCTTCTCAATCTGGTCAGGCCCGGAAACTGCACCGTGGACCCCGTGACGCTGGTCAGCGGGCTGCATGAGGCCTTCCCCGAACAGGCCGCCGCCGATATCAGGGGCACAAGGCTCCTGTTCCTGGAAGGACACAGCATGGGCATGCTCATCGGCACGCGCGACAAGCCTGTCACCAGACTTGAAGACCTCAGGGGAATGAAAATCGGCGTATCCGGCGGGGGCATCCGCGTGGAACGCGTGAAGGCGCTGGGTGCCACCGTGGTTGGGATCACCATTCCCGACATGTACATGTCGCTGGAAAAGGGCGTCATCGACGGCGCGGTCATTGACGGCGACGTGCTCATTTCCCGCAAGCTGGGAGACATCATCAGGCATATGACACTGCTCAACATGGGCGGCAGCGTGTTCTACTGCGTGATGAATCCCCAGAGCTATGAAAATCTGCCGCCGGATCTGCGGAAAGTGATCGACGATGTTTCCGCCGACTTCGCCCCGGCTGTGATGAAGGAATTCTGGGATACCATGCAGTATGCCAGCATGGAAAAATGGATGAAGGAGCAGGGCGGTCAGGTGCATGTGCTCAGCGCGGAGGATTACGCCAAAGCTGATGCGCTGGTGGAACCCACCTATGCGGAATGGGTGGAGTTTTCCAGGGACAAGGGGCTGCCCGCCGAGGAGATTCTGGCGAAATTCCGCGAACTGGAGGCGGGCTGCATGAAGCCGTGGGCCGATTCGCCCGCCGCCGGTCTGGCTTCCCGGTAGCGTATCTCTCCCCACGGGGCGTGCGCCCGGTCGCCGCCCCGTGGACAATCCCTTTCCTCTTTCCGCCGTCCCGACACGGACAGCCCTCACGGAGTAGCCATGAGTCCGACCATAGAAACCCGTCCCGCATCGTCCGGCCCCGCGCCTGATTCGTATGCCGTCGCGGTCATGCGTTCCAGTGTCGCCCGGCTGCGCAGGATGGAGCCGCTGTGCAAGTGGTTCAGCTGCGCGGGCATGCTCTTTTTCCTGGTGATGGTCACCATCACCGCGCTGGACGTGGCGCTGCGCTATTTCTTTTCCAGACCGCTGAGCGGCACCATTGAGCTGACCGAATTTTTCATGGTGATCGTGTTCTTTTCGTCCGTGGCCTACACGCAATGGACGGGAGGGCATATCTTCATGGATGTGATCACGGCCAAGCTGAGCCGCAGGCGGCAGCGTCAGCTCAAACTGATCACCGATATCTGGTCATTCGTCATGATCGCCTATTGTATCGCGGCCATGCTGATATACGCCCATACCAGCGATCTGTATTCCCCTGTACTGGGCATTCCGCTCACGCCGTTCATTTATTTCGCCGCGCTGGGATGCGCGCTTCTGTTTCTGACGCTGCTGCACGATGTGCTGGCCTCCATGCTCGCGGTGCTGGAAGACGGCGGCATGGCCGTTCTGCTGGCGACACTGGCTCTGGCCATGGCCGGACTGTTCGCCGCGGGGTGGTTCATGCATCATCGCATTCCCGGCATGTCGGCGGTGGCGCTGGGCATATGGGGCATCGCGTTCATGTTCTTCCTCTTTTTCATGGGGATGCCCGTGGCCTATGCGCTCATGGCCGCGTCGTTCGTGTTTCTCGCCAACATGCGCAGTCCCGCGGCGGCCTGGAACATGCTTGGCTCCTTCTGGTACGGCACCGTGTCCAGCTATGACTGGTCGCCGCTGATGTTCTTTCTGCTCATGGGCTACGTCTGCTTTCAGGGGCAGTTCGGCCAGGATCTGTATCGCGCGGCACGCAGCTGGATGGGGCACTGGCGCGGAGGGCTGGCCACGGGCAGCGTGTGCGCCTGCACGGCCTTCGGCGCGGTGGTGGGCGATTCTCTGGCGGGCAGTGTGGCCATGAGCGCCATTGCCCTGCCGGAAATGCGCCAGAGCGGCTATCGGGACGAGCTTTCCGTGGGCTGTCTGGCCTGCGCCGGCACCATCGGCAGTCTCATTCCCCCGAGCACCACGCTCATTCTTTACGGAGTGCTGGCCGAACAGTCCATCGGGGAGCTTTTCATCGCCGGCGTCGTGCCCGGTCTGCTGTCCATGCTCTGCTTTATTCTGATTATCTGGATCTGGACTCGCGTGAACCCCGCCGTGGGCCCGGCCTCGCCGCGTGTTCCCCGCGCGGAGGCTCTGGCGTCTCTGAAGTCCGCCCTGCCGATCATGGTTATCTTCATCACCGTCATCGGCGGCATATACGGCGGCGTGTTCACCGCCACGGAAGGCGGCGGAGTGGGCGTGTTCGGCATGCTGGCCCTGGCCGTGGTTCTGGGGCGCATGAACTTCGGCAAGCTGAGCAGGGCGCTTACGGAATCGGCCAAGTTCACGTCCATGTGCTTCGCGCTGCTGGCCGGGGCCAATCTGCTGGGCTATTTCATGACACTGAGCCGCATCCCCATGGTGCTGGCCAATGAAATCGCGGCCATGACCCTGCCGCCTCTGCTGGTGATGATCGTGATCATTCTGGCCCTGTGCTTCCTCGGCTGCTTCATTCCGGCCATTCCGCTGGTGCTGATCTGCGTGCCGATTTTTGTGCCCATCGCCAAGGTGTTCGGCTGGAATCTGATCTGGTTCGGGATCATTACCACCCTGATCAAGAACATGGCCTGCATCACGCCGCCGTTCGGGATCAACCTGTTCGTCATGAAGGGAATAGCCGATGTGCCGATCAGTCTGATGTACCGGGCGTCTCTGCCGTTCATTGCCGGACTGTTCCTGTGCGTGGGGCTGATCATCGCCTTTCCGCAGCTTGCGCTGTGGCTTCCGTCCATGATGCATTAAAATATTTGGCTCTGCCGTAGCACCGTGCTGATACCGCTGTGCGGAACGTACGGTTTTGCACCGGCCCACGCGGCAACATACGTTGCCGCAAAGACAGCCCGTGTTCCGCACGGGCGAAAGCCAGCATGTCTCCGCGGCCGGCTCGCTTGCGCCTTCGTGAAGCTGCGCTTCACTCGGCTCCGTTCCGCGAACCCTTTCTTCCGCGACCTCCTGATGACTCTCGATCGGCTCTGCCGATACTCGCTCTCGCTTGCGTTTTGCGCGGAAAACGCCGCGCCCGCACTCCGTGCCCGCCTCCATGCCGCATTACCATGCGGCATGGAGGCGTCGCTAGCTCGCTACGCTCGCGCCTTTGGCGGTCAAGGTTCTTATCAACACCATGCTATGAGAGAGCCATTTCAGCATGTATGAAGAAAGGCATGCGCCCTGCGGGTCCTTGCGGCTGCGGGTTCATGCCGATTTTTGTCGTTGCCGTTCAGGGGGAGCGGGCCTCTTCTGGAGCGTAAGCGCTCTAAACAGTTTCTTTCAGCGCGTCGCGGATGCGGCATACCCCGCATACGCCGGCCGAGGTGGGATAGCCGCAGCGCGGGCAGGGATGCAGTTCATCGCCCATGGCCTGTTCCTCCGTGCGGAAGGCCGGGCGTCCGCGCTCCAGAAAGCCCTGATAGAAGTCGATTTTGCGGCCGGGCATGGCTTCCTCGAGGTCCATCCACATGCGTTTGAGTACGGAAAAGCTGGCTCCTCCGCTGTAGGGGCAGGGTGCATAGTGATTTTCGATGCCCATGAGGAAGGCATAGTTGGCGGTTTCAAACTCCGTCAGTCTCCACAGGGGTTTGACCTTGCGCGCGAAACCGCCTTCCTCTTCCAGAGCGGGGCCCTGATCGCTGAGGTAGGCGCGATCCCAGCGCAGGGTATTGCTGGTCAGGCGGGCGACTTCGTCATCAAGGTTGTGGCCGGTGGCCAGCACGTTAAAACCCATTTCCCGCGCGGTCTGATTGAAAAAATAACGCTTGATCTTGCCGCAGGCAGAACAGATGGGGCGGTTCAGACGCTCCTTGACGCGCGGAATGGGCAGACCCTCCGCGTCCATGTCGCGAATGATCAGGGGAAAGCCGTGCATTGTGCAAAAACGTTCCACCACGCCGCGCGCAGCCGGGGAGGAATCGGGAATGGCGAGATCGATGTGCAGTCCTGTGACGTTGTAGCCGAGCTGACCAAGAACAAGCATCAGCGCCAGCGAGTCCTTTCCGCCGGAAAGTGCCACCAGCACGCGATCTTCCGGCGTCATCAGCCTGTGCGATTCAATGCCTTTCTGAACCTGGCGGGAGAAAAATTCAAGAAAACAGTCCGCGCAGAAGGCGCTGTTGTGACTGGGCAGGGCGACGACGGCAGTGGCTTTGCAGCGGCGGCATTTCATACGGGTTGCTCCGGGGAAGGTTTTGCTCCCGTGCGGGAACGCTGAACTTCTGCTATCCTGTCCGGCCCGTTCGCGCAAGTGCGGACCGGCGGCGAGGGGGGCGGGATTTTCATTCCTGCGGGGCTTCACAGGAAAAGGGGAATGGAGTAGAAATAGTCTGGAGTTTTTTGAGAGAACGGCATGTTTCGCCGCGTTCCGCCGCGGCAAGGAGTTCATATATGACGCAGCAGCCCCCCCGGAAACTTGAAATGAGCGCCCGGAAGAAATCTTCCGCCGCGCCGGTGACGATCATCATTGTTCTGCTTGCGCTGTGCGGCGGAGGTGCCTGGTACATGCTCACACAGCGGGGCGGCCCCGT
>ENA-ORTY01003796-ORTY01003796.1-human-gut-metagenome-genome-assembly--contig:-NODE-3796-length-12583-cov-2.916507_pt1 | contig 12583 bp, 8 predicted proteins | sample MGYA00241917_ERZ509198 | MGnify/ENA primary metagenome ERZ509198 (study PRJEB26280, sample SAMEA2338857) | human gut metagenome | biome: human gut; feature: human-associated habitat; material: faeces...
AGGATATGAGCGAAGAAAATAAATATATATTAGAAGTAAAAGACCTTCATACCAGTTTCTTTACAGATGCAGGTGAGGTAAAGGCTGTCAATGGTATTTCCTTTAACTTAGAGCCGGGAAAGACCCTCGGAATCGTAGGAGAGTCCGGTTCTGGTAAATCCGTTACCGCATATTCCATCATGCAGATTCTGGCGGAGACCGGTAAGATCACCGGCGGAGAGGTAAGATTCCACGGTGAGGACATTACCAAATGGAACAGCAAGCAGATGCAGAAGTTCCGCGGAGAAAAATGTTCCATCATTTTCCAGGATCCGATGACCAGCTTAAACCCGGTATTTACCGTTGGAAGCCAGTTGATTGAGGCAATATTATTACACACGGATAAGAATAAAAAAGAGGCGTGGGCGCGCGCGGTGGAGATGCTGACACTGGTCGGCGTCAATGAGCCGGAAAGCCGTATGAAGCAGTATCCGCATGAGCTGTCCGGTGGTATGCGTCAGCGTGTCATGATCGCCATGGCACTTGTCTGTGAGCCGGATATCCTGATTGCAGATGAGCCGACAACGGCACTTGATGTGACGATTCAGGCACAGATTCTGGAACTGATGCAGGATCTGCAGAAGAAGCTTGGAATGGCGATTATCATGGTAACCCATGATCTCGGCGTCATTGCAAGTATGTGCGATGAGATTCTTGTTATGTACGGCGGACGTGTCTGCGAGCGCGGTACAGCGGATGATATTTTCTACCGTCCGGCACATGAATATACCAAGGGACTGCTTCGTTCCATCCCGAAGGCAGACAATATGAACGAAAAGCTGGTGCCGATCGGCGGTACACCGATCAACCTGCTGCAGATGCCGGCTGGCTGTGCATTCTGCCCGCGGTGTGATGCGGCGATGAAGATCTGTCTTTCTGAGAAACCGGAAGAACTTCGCATCAGCGATACCCATCTGGCAAGCTGCTGGATGAACATCAAAGAGTTATATGAGGCACAGGAGGAGGCAGAGTAATGAGTGAGGAAAAGAACCTTCTTGAGGTAAGTCATTTAAAACAGTATTTTCCTGTGCATCAGGGATTTAAGACGATTCCGCTAAAAGCGGTGGATGATATTTCATTTGCAATCAAGCCGGGCGAGACACTTGGTCTGGTAGGAGAGTCGGGATGCGGCAAGACGACTGTCGGCAGAACGCTGCTTCGACTGTATCAGCCGACTGCCGGACGCATCGTGTTCGATGGTAAGGTGCTATTTGACAGCGGCGAGCAGTATGATGAGAATGGCAGGCTGATCGTCGATGCAAACGGCAAGCCGGTGCTTGGCAAGAAAGTGGATGTGGACATGCTTCCTTACCGCAGACAGATGCAGATGGTATTCCAGGATCCGTATTCATCCTTGAACCCGCGTATGACGGTCGAGGACATCATCGGAGAGCCTCTGGATGTTCATAAATTATATGCGAATAAAAAAGAGCGCCGTGAGAAAATCTTGAACCTCATGGAGCTGGTTGGACTGAATGCCGAGCATGCCATGCGTTATGCACATGAGTTTTCCGGCGGACAGAGACAGCGTATCGGTATTGCAAGAGCACTCGCGGTAAACCCGAAGTTTATCGTCTGTGATGAGCCGGTATCCGCACTGGATGTGTCCATTCAGGCGCAGGTGGTAAATATGTTCGAGGAACTGCAGGACAAGCTGGGCGTGGCGTATCTGTTTATCGCGCATGATCTGCTGGTCGTTCACCACATTTCCGACCGTATTGCGGTTATGTACCTTGGAAAAATGATGGAGATCGCCGATGCCGATGAGCTAAACGGCAACCCGATGCATCCGTATACATTGAGCTTACTGTCAGCGGTTCCGATTCCGGATCCGGAGACAGCCAGACACAGCAAGCGTATCGTGCTGGAGGGAGATGTACCGAGCCCTCTGAAGATGCCGACCGGATGTCCGTTCCGCACCAGATGCAAATACGCGACAGAGCAGTGCGCAAAAGAGATGCCGCCGCTTTCCGACAGAGGCAGCGGACACTTCGTTGCATGCTGGAATAAGTAAGGTTTCAACGTTACCGAAGAGGTGCGTGGAACATAGATCATTTTATTGGAGGAAAATCCTCTGCTCCTGTTGTGACAGTCGCATTTTCCTTCGGAAAACAAGGAGGATTCATTATGAAGAAATTAGTAGCATCATTACTGGTTGCTTCTATGGCACTTGGTCTTACGGCTTGTGGCGGATCATCTGATTCCACAGCAAGTACAGGCGAGTCCACAGGAACCGCTGCTGGCACAGAGGCTGCAGCAACTGCAGAAGCAACAACCACAAACGCTGAGACAAATGTGCTCAACATCAACCTGGCAAGTGAGCCGGATTACCTTGATCCTGCATTAAACAGCTCCGTAGACGGTGGCTGCCTTGCAGTAAACTCTTTCGCAGGTCTTTATACCTATGATAAGGATGGTAATCTTATCCCGGCACTCGCAACCGATATGCCGGAAGTATCTGAGGACGGAACAGAGTACACCGTTCACATGATTGAGTCCAAGTGGAGCAACGGAGATGACTTAAAGGCATCTGACTTCGTATACAGCTGGAATCGTGTCATCGATGAGAAGACAGCAGCAGACTATGCTTATCTGTTCGATGTAATCGCCCGCAACGATGACGGTACACTGGCAGTTGAGACACCGGATGATTACACACTCGTGATCAAGCTTGTCAGCCCGTGCCCGTACTTTAACGACTTACTGGCATTCCCGACATTCTATCCGGTACATCAGGCATCCGTAGAGGCTGCTGATACGGACGGCACTGTTCCTGGCAAGTGGGCACAGGAAGCTGGTTTCGTATGCAACGGTGCTTACACACTGGAGTCCTGGAACCACAACGAGAGCATGGTTTATGTAAAGAACCCGAACTTCTATGATGCGGCAAACGTAACCATGGACGAGCTTCACTTCATGTTAAGCGCTGATGATACAGCAATCTATGCTGCATACAACAGCGGTGACCTTGACTACATCGATACCGTACCGAACGATGAGATCCCTTCCTTAAACGGCGTCAATCCGGAGTTTGGTATCCTTGACAACCTGGGAACCTATTACATCGGCTTCAACGTAAACGACCCGGTCTTCGATGGCAAGACAGAGGAAGAGGCTGCTAAGATGCGTGAGGCAATCAGCTTACTGGTTGACCGTCAGTTCATCGTTGAGAACGTAGGCCAGACAGGTCAGATCCCGGCGGATTCTTTCGTACCGGAAGGTATGGCAGACGGTAACGGCGGCGTATTTAAGACAGCAGATACTTCTTACTATGATGCAACAGCTACCGGCGCTGGCGAGCTTGAGACAGCAAAGGGCTTACTGGAAGAGGCTGGATACACATTTACAGACAACGGTGACGGTACATACGCAGTAGATCCTGCAATCTCCATGACATACTTAACAAACGACGGTACAGCACACATTGCGGTTGCTGAGTCCGTACAGCAGGATGTGGCATTACTTGGTATCAACCTTGAGATCAAGTCTGAGGACTGGAATGTATTCCTTGAGGATCGTAAGAGCGGTAACTTCACCATCGCGCGTGAGGGATGGCTTGCAGATTACAACGACCCGGTTAACATGTTAGAGATCTTTACCTCTGATTCCGGTAACAACGATATGCAGTTAGGAAAGGGTACTCCGGTATCTTCTTCTCCGGACTGGACAGCATATGATGAGCTGATCAGTCAGATCCGCACCACAACAGATTTTGCAGCGCGTGTTGACTTAATGCATCAGGCAGAGGATATGCTGATGGATACATGGGCAGTAGTTCCGATCTACTACTACAATGATATTTACATGCAGAAGTCTAACGTAACCGGTATCTACGCAACGATATTCGGTATGAAGTACTTCATGTACGCAACAAAGACAGCATAACATCATAAGAACTGACTGGTATGTATGACCGCAGGTGATGCATACTTATACAGGGAAGAGAAATCCCGGAACGGAGAGTAAAATCCGTTCCGGGATTTTTTACGTGGAAAAACATGGGAAAAGAAAACTGCATATTTAGTCATAAAGAAATTAGGATCAGAAAATGAAAAATGACAGAAAAACAGCACAGAATAGAAGAAAAAGTAGAAAAAACAAATAAAACATAGTGTAAAAATATGCATAGAACCAAATGAGATTGTAAAAACATGCGAAACGAGGCAGAATGTGCCAGCGGGAAAAGTATTGACAAAACCAGTTTCCTATGTATAATAAAAAAAGTGTTGTGCGTGTGCAACATACAAGTGTATTTTGTGAAGTGTTCAGTGGACAAAGAGGTTCATTGTCACTTTTTTTTGTTACACAAAAATATTTTAGCACAATAACGCGGTAATTTTGCACTATGCTGCATGACAGACAGAGAGCAATGAGGCGGAAGCGGCGATGATCAAGAACCCTTATCAAAAGGATTATCAAAATGAATTAAAGCAGAACCGGCATGGTCTTCTGGTGACAAGAACGTCCTATCAGGGAGATTTTTATGTGCTTCCGTTTGATGAGCAGCAGAAGCGGCGGACAGGCATTTTAAATGTCATCTGGACAATCGCGCTGTGGGTGATTGAGCTTGGAATGGGACTTTTAAACCCGGATTCGTCCCGCACGGCATGGATTGTATTTCCGTATCTGTTTGTGATACTTCCGCTTGGATACATGCTTTATGGTGCGGTCAGCTATATCGGAGCACCGCTCCGAATGCACCGGGCACATTATGAGACTGGGCTGCTTCGTATGAAGCGTTCCTGCATCGGGGCAATGGTATTGACGGGAATCGGAGCGGTTCTGGATCTTGTATACATGGTGCTGCACCGTGGTGGGATCCGTATGGGGATCGAATGTATCTATCTGATAGGGCATTTCCTGTTTCTGGCGGTTGCATTTTTCTTCGGAAAGTATTATGACCGCAATTACAGCGGCATTCTGATTGTGAATGCCACAATGGAGTAGGTTTTTTCCTTTTATAAGGTTAAAACATAGATAATATTTTTATAAGGAGGAAATATTATGAAAAAAATGAGACAGACTCTTGCTTTGTTACTGGCAGGAGCACTGACTGTCGGTTCATTTGCAGGCTGCGGCGGAAGCAAGGCTGGCGGCGAGACAGCTGGAACCGAGACAGCAGGCACAGAGGCAGCAGGCACGGCTGCATCCGGCAGCGACACACCGCTCGTTATCGCAAATGACGGTATGAGCGAGAAGTTCAGCCCATTCTTCGCTGAGAGTGTGCCGGATCAGAACATCGTTGATGTGACACAGATTTCTCTGGTTTACAACGATCGTTCCGGTGAGTTTATCTACAATGGTATCGAGGGTGAGACCACTTCGTACAACGGTACCGATTATACTTACTACGGACCAACCGATCTGACTATCACAGAGAACGAGGACGGAACCGTATACTATGATTTCAAGCTTCGTGATGATCTGACGTTTTCCGATGGAGAGCCGGTAACCGCAGACGACATCATCTTCTCTTTCTATGTATTCTGCGATCCGACTTATGACGGAAGCGCATCTGTATACTCTCTCCCGATCGAGGGTATGGAAGAGTACAGAAGCGGTATGTCTACACTGGCATCTTTACTTGCAGCAGCAGGCGAGGATAACACAGAGTTCACATTTTGGACAGAAGATCAGCAGAACGCATTCTGGGATGCTGTAAACGACGGCGGTGCTGCATTCGCACAGGAGATCGTTGATTACTGCGTAGAGAACGGCGTCAGCGAAGAGGGTGACGTAGCAGGCGCAGCAGCACAGTGGGGCTTTGATGGTCTTGCTGCAGATGCAACAGCGAAAGACTTCTTTATGGCAATCGGTGACAAGTACGGATGGAGCTTCACAGCTATGGAGGCTGAGTCCGCAGGAAGCGCTCTTTCCGATCTGATTCCGGCAGATGTATATGCATACGCTACCGAGGGTGTTGAGACCGGTGATGCAGCAGCAAATATCTCCGGTATCCAGAAGCTGGATGACAAGACCGTACGTGTTGTTCTGACAGAGGTCAGCGCACCGGCACTTCAGACCATGGATATCCAGATTGCACCGCTTCATTACTATGGTGATGAGAGCCAGTACGATTACGATAACAACCAGTTCGGTTTCACAAAGGGTGACCTTTCTGCAATCCGCGAGAAGACAACTGCTCCGCTCGGCGCTGGTCCGTATGCCTTCAAGAGCTACGAGAACAAGACAGTATATCTCGAGGCGAATGAGTCATACTACAAGGGAGCACCGGCTACCAAGGAGCTCCAGTTCAAGGAGACCGCTGAGGCAGATAAGCTTCCGGGTGTTGTTCAGGGTACGGTAGATATTTCTGATCCGTCCATCTCCAAAGAGGTTATGGCGCAGATCTGCTCCGAGAACAGCAACGGTGAGGCATCCGGTGATGTATTAACCACCGCTCTGTATGACAACAATGGTTATGGTTACATCGGAATCAACTCTCAGAATGTCAAGGTTGGCGATGATCCTTCTTCTGAGCAGTCCAAAGATTTAAGAAAAGCAATCGCAACCGTTATTTCCGTATATCGTGACATGGTAATCGATTCTTACTACGGAGACGCTGCATCTGTAATCAACTATCCGATCTCCAATACTTCCTGGGCAGCACCGCAGAAGTCTGATGCAGACTATGAGGTTGCATTCTCCAAGGACGTAGACGGCAACCCGATCTACACAGACGGTATGTCGGATGACGAGAAGTATGCAGCAGCACTTGACGCAGCACTTGGCTTCTTCGAGGCAGCTGGTTACACAGTAACAGACGGCAAGCTGACCGCAGCTCCGGCCGGTGCGAAGTTAAGCTATGAGGTAATGATCGGCGGAAGCGGAAAGGGAGATCATCCTTCCTTCGGTATCCTGACCGCAGCATCCGAGGCACTCAAGAGCATCGGATTTGATCTGACAATCAACGACCTGGCTGACGGAACCATCATGTGGGATGCTTTAAACAGCGAGACTGCAGAGATGTGGTGCGCAGCATGGCAGGCAACCTTAGACCCGGATATGTTCCAGATCTATCACAGCGAAGGCGGTAGCGCAAACTACTATGCAATCTACTCTGACGAGCTGGATGAGCTGGTAATGGAGGGAAGAACCAACACTGACCAGGCATACCGTAAGGCAGTTTATAAGGAAGCACTTGACTTTATTGTAGATTACGCTGTAGAGATTCCGGTATATCAGAGACAGAACGCTTCTGTATTCAGTACACAGCGTGTCAATGTGGATTCTATTCCGCAGGATCTGACAACCTTCTATAGCTATCTCAACGAGATTGAGAAGATCCAGATGAACTAAGGATCAGAGTAACTGGCTGATGGTGGAGGGAGAGGGGAGCAGGTTCCCCTCTTCTACAACCTGTGCCATGGTGCATAGGGATTTAAAGGTATTTTGCAAGAGGATGCGTGACGCCTTTTTGCAAAATACCTTTAGCATCAGAAGCAGCGAGGAAAGGAAAAAGAATCATGAAGAAATTTGTTGTTAAGAGAGTATTGCTCTCGATTGTCATACTGTTCTTCGTCTCCATGATCATCTACGCGATCATGCGTTGCATGCCGTCGTCATTCGTGGAGCAGCAGGCACTGACATTGTCACAGAGACCGGGAGCAAAGAGTTATGACGAATGGGTGGCACAGTTAAATGCATCGTACGGTCTGGACACCGGTGTGATCCAGGGATATTTCCGCTGGGCAGCAAAAGCAATCCACGGACAGTTCGGTGATTCCTGGTATTTTAACCAGCCGGTACTGACCAAATTCGCAAGCGTTATCTGGTATTCGTTTGCACTGTCACTGGCATCTTTTGTTCTGGAGATCATCATCGCAATTCCGGCAGGTATTGCCGCTGCGAGAAAGCAGTATTCTGCAACCGATTATACGATCACCGTTATTGCACTGGTCGGTATTTCTCTTCCGAGCTTTTTCGTTGCAACACTTTTAAAATGGGTCTTTTCCGTAAAGCTTGGCTGGTTCGACCTCTACGGCATTGTCGGACGTAACTATCAGAGCCTCTCTTCTGGACAGCAGATTCTGGATATGGCATGGCATCTGGTGCTTCCGGTAATCACACTGACGATCGTGAGCATCGGTTCCCTGATGCGTTACACCAGAACCAACATGCTTGAAGTGCTGAATGCGGATTACATCCGCACAGCGCGTGCGAAGGGACTGCCGGAGAAGCGTGTCATTCATTACCACGCATTCCGCAATATCTTAATCCCGATTATCACACTGCTCGGCGGTACATTGCCGGGACTCTTCAGTGGAGCCATGGTAACAGAGACTCTGTTCCAGATCCCGGGTATCGGATATACCTCTTACCAGGCGGTATTACAGGGTGACATTCCGTTTGTTATGTTCTACATGCTGTTTTCCGCAGTACTGATCTTACTTGGCAACCTGATTGCCGATATTTTATATGCAGTTGTGGACCCGCGTGTCCGCGTGAACTAGAAAGGAGGAGAGAACATGGAGAACGAGAAGAATAATATGAAGCTTGATGACGCGCAGCGTGTCCGCGTACTTTCCCCCGGAATGATGGTTGCAAAGCGGTTTTTCCGCAACAGACTGGCAATCGTAGGACTGGTTATCATTGTCTGTATGTTCCTGTTTGCATTTGTCGGAGGTGCGGTCAATCCGTATTCCCAGAGTGAGGTGTTCTACCGCACGGAAGAGATGAAGAAGGACTACGCCGGTGCGGCAAAAATTGACGAGTTCCAGGTGTTCGTGGCGGACGGCGTGGAACTTCCGAGCGATGTGTATTCCAAGATGATCCTTGCCGTGACGAAAAATGCGCTGGTGTTTGAGACCAGAGACGGACAGACACTGGCACTTGGCAGGATCGACGACGACACATACCATATCTACGCGGCAGAGCAGCAGATGAATCCGCTGGCATTAAAGTCGGAGGAGCACGACGCTGCGGAGGCTGCCGGACAGAATCAGTTTACTTACAACGGTGTGGAGTATGTGTTCGATGCATCCGGTGTGAAAGAGACACTGTACACGACGACAGAGCTTGGTATTGCCTGCCGGAAGTCTGTGACGGCTTTCGATGAAGGCACAACATTTTCTTATGATTTTTACAGCAAGGTGCTGACCGCGATCGCAAACGGCGATAAGACTGTTGAGGCGGATGGTGTGAACTATACAGTTGAAAACGAGGGCGGCGCTGCCATGATTCATACGGCGGAGGGCGCAGACTATGCCTATGTTTCGGATATGAGCATGAATCCGGTCTCCAGCGGTATCGTGCTGACACCGGCGTTCAAGGAGGCAGCTGAGGCTGCAATGACTGCCGGGGAGAATTCCTTTGAGTATACGGACGAGCAGGGTGAGACCGATACCTATCTGATCAAGGATAAGAACGGTCAGTACACGATCCAGCGTTACCAGGAGACGCGTGTCATCGACAGTTATGCGGCACCGTCTGTAAAGCACTGGTGCGGAACGGACGGCAACGGAATGGACCTTCTGGCACGTCTGATGTACGGCGGACGAATTTCCCTTATGATCGGATTTGTCGTAGTTATCATTGAGCTTATCATCGGTATCATTGTAGGTGGTATCGCAGGATTTTTCGGCGGATGGGTGGACACCCTCCTGATGCGTGTGGTTGATGTCGTTTACTGTATCCCGGCGATTCCGCTGTATCTGATCCTCGGTTCGATCATGGATTACTACAAGGCTTCGGCAAAGACACGTATCTACATGCTGTGTATTGTCATGAGTATCATCGGCTGGGTCAGCATTGCCCGTATTATCCGCGGACAGATCTTGTCCCTGCGAGAGCAGGAGTTCATGACGGCGGCAGAGGCAACCGGTATCCGCGTAAGCCGTAGGATTTTCAGACATCTGATCCCGAATGTTATCCCGCAGCTTGTCGTATTCGCAAGTATGGGAATCGGTGATGTCATTCTTGCCGAGTCCACATTGAGTTTCCTGGGTCTTGGTATCAAGTATCCGGCGGCTTCCTGGGGAAGTATCATCAATGCGGTCAACGACTCTTACGTTATGACGAACTATTTATTCGTGTGGGTTCCGGCAGGCGTCCTGATCCTGCTCACGGTACTTGCATATAACTTTATCGGTGATGGTCTGCGTGATGCATTCGATCCGAAGATGAAACGGTAGGTGACAGGAATGGCATTTAATAATAAGAAGAAAAACGCAAATTATATCTCCGCAAAAGAATCCCGCGCGATTGCGCGGGAGAACCGCAAGATTACGCAGGAGATCGAGAAAAAAAGAAACAGAAAGCATATTCCGGAGGAGGAATATGTGACAAAGATGAAGAATCCGGAGAACTGCGTTGAGTTCGACAACGTTCAGACTTATTTCTTCACGGACATCGGAACGGTCAAGTCTGTCGACGGTGTATCGTTTGATGTGCCGCAGGGCAAGACGGTCGGTATCGTAGGTGAGTCCGGCTGCGGAAAATCCGTGACAAGCCTTTCCCTAATGCAGCTGGTACAGCGCCCATCCGGTCAGACCGTGGGAGGAGAGATCCGCTTTAATACCGGCGATCATGTATACAATGTGGTCAACACCCCGACTTCTGTGATGCAGAAGCTGCGCGGCAACTACATGTCCATGATTTTCCAGGAGCCGATGACCTCCCTGAATCCGGTACTTCGTATCGGCGAGCAGGTGGATGAGGTTATTGCACTTCACAATCCGGACATGACAAAGGATGACGTCAAGACACGTACGATCCAGATGCTTGAGATGGTCGGCATTGCCAACAAGGAAGGCGTATACCGGATGTATCCGCACGAGCTTTCCGGCGGTATGCGCCAGCGAATCATGATCGCCATGGCGCTCGCATGTAATCCGCGTCTGATTATCGCCGATGAGCCTACAACAGCGCTCGATGTGACGATCCAGGCACAGATCCTCGATCTGCTCCGCGGACTGAAGGATAAGATCAACAGCTCCATCATGCTGATTACACACGATCTGGGTGTGGTTGCAGAGATGGCAGATTATGTGGTCGTTATGTATGCGGGACGTGTCGTGGAAAAAGGAACGGCACGCGAGATTTTCAAAGATCCGAGACACCCGTACACCATCGGACTGATGAAGTCAAAGCCGGTGGTCGGTAAATATACGGAGAAGCTTTACAGCATTCCGGGAAGCGTTCCGAACCCGATTGATATGCCGAACTACTGCTACTTTAAGGATCGCTGCGAGATGTGCGTAGACGGCTGTGAGGGAGCATATCCGGGAATGTACCAGATTTCCCCGACACATTTTGTAAGCTGCTACCGCTGTGCGGCGGAGGCAGTCGGCAAGGAAGGAGACACGAAGAATGAGCAATAACGAAGCGACAAAGACAACCAATCAGAGCGGCAATATTCTTGAAGTGTCTCATCTGAAAAAGTATTTCCCGATTAAGGGAGGGTTCTTCGGCGGTGCGACAGGCAGTGTGAAGGCGGTCGATGACGTGTCCTTCAACATTAAGCGCGGCACTACCATGGGACTTGTAGGAGAGTCCGGATGTGGAAAGTCCACGACCGGAAGAACGATCTTGCGCCTGATCGAGAAGACAGACGGCGAGATTCTCTTCAATGGCGAGGACATCAGCAAGTACGATAAGAAGCAGCTCCGCGATCTGCGCACAAAGATGCAGATCATTTTCCAGGATCCGTATTCATCCCTGTCTCCGCGTCTCCCGATCGGTGAGATCATCGGTGAGGCAGTGCGTGAGCACGGACTCGTGCCGAAGGAGCAGTTTGATGATTATATCACCAAGGTTATGAAGGACTGTGGATTACAAGAGTATCACAAGGATCGTTATCCGCACGAGTTTTCCGGCGGTCAGAGACAGAGAATCTGTATCGCGCGTGCGCTTGCACTGAATCCGGAATTCATCGTGTGCGATGAGCCGGTATCTGCACTGGACGTGTCGATTCAGGCACAGATCATTAACCTGCTTCGCGATCTGCAGAAGGAGAGAGGACTGACCTATCTGTTTATCTCTCACGATCTGTCTGTCGTAGAGCATATTTCTGATACCGTGGGCGTTATGTACCTTGGCGGCATGGTAGAGTCCGGCGAGACTGCCGATATTTTCGGAAACCCGCTGCATCCGTACACGAAAGCGCTGTTTTCCGCGATTCCGATGCCGGATCCGGATCTGAAGCGGAACCGTATCATCCTGGAAGGAAGCATCCCGTCCCCGGCCAATCCGCCGAAGGGCTGCAAGTTCCACACCCGCTGCAGCCGCTGCATGGAGTGCTGCAAGACAGAAGAGCCAAAGGCAAAGGACATGGGGAACGGACATGTTGTAAAGTGCCATCTGTACGATTGAGTATAGCTGCCAGTTTTCTTTGACGGAAGACTGGCAGTTCTTGTATACAGGCTGATACGAAGAATCAGACAGAAGATATAAAAGTAAGCGCTGAGAAATCAGAGAGGAAGAAAAGGAGAAGCGGATAAAAATGAAGGAAAAAAAGAAAAAACGCAGACAGGAGGAGCTTCCTGATTATACCGTTGCGCACATGGATGTCGATGGCATGCCGTGGAATTCAAAGCGTCCGTGG
>ENA-ORTY01003797-ORTY01003797.1-human-gut-metagenome-genome-assembly--contig:-NODE-3797-length-12578-cov-4.697037_pt1 | contig 12578 bp, 10 predicted proteins | sample MGYA00241917_ERZ509198 | MGnify/ENA primary metagenome ERZ509198 (study PRJEB26280, sample SAMEA2338857) | human gut metagenome | biome: human gut; feature: human-associated habitat; material: faeces...
AGCCCCCAACAATGATGCCAACGGATTGTTTCGTGCTACGCACTCCCACAATCCTGCCCAATATTCGCATATCGTGGGATTATACTGTCTCCGGCTCAGGATACTCTTCTCCAAATGTCTCCACAGTCACTTTTTTCATAACCTGCTTCTCCAGCGGACGGTCACTGTAATCGGTTGCTGTCTCAGCAATCTTGTTCACAACATCCATTCCCTCTGTAATCTTACCAAATGCGGCATAAGCTCCATCCAGATGCGGTGCTTTCTTATGCATGATAAAGAACTGGCTTCCTGCTGAATCCGGATGCATTGCACGTGCCATGGAAAGGACTCCGGCATCATGTGCGAGATCATTCGTCACACCATTCTGTGCAAACTCACCTTTGATCGAATATCCCGGACCGCCCATTCCGGTTCCGTCCGGGCATCCCCCCTGAATCATAAATCCGCTGATCACACGATGAAAGATCAGTCCGTCATAAAAACCTTTTTTTACGAGAGATACAAAATTATTCACTGTATTCGGTGCGATCTCCGGATACAGTTCTGCTTTCATAATATCGCCATTTTCCATTTCAAATGTAACTACTGGATTTGCCATAATAATTTCCTCTTTTCTTCTGATATTTATAAATCCTGTCTTCTAAAATATTGTAGCGGATTGCCCCATAAAGGTCAACCCGCCCATTCTTACAGAATATCAATCTGATTGTTTTTACAAAATACCACTATGTTTGTTCTTACAGAATGTCAATATGTTCTCCTGCCAGTGCCTTATTCATACTGCGGACTGCACAGAATTTACCGCACATACTGCATGTATCGCTGTGGTCATCTTCCGGCAGACGGTCATCCCGGATTGCTTTTGCAGTTTCCGGATCTAATGCACATTCAAACTGTGCATCCCAATCCAGTACCCGGCGTGCATCGGCCATCTTATCATCAATATCTCTTGCATGTGGGATTCCCTTGGCTATATCTGCTGCATGAGCTGCAATCTTTGATGCAATAATTCCCTGCTTTACATCCTCAACATTTGGAAGGGCAAGATGCTCTGCCGGTGTAACGTAACAAAGGAATGCTGCTCCGTTCATTGCTGCCACAGCACCACCGATTGCTGCCGTAATGTGATCGTACCCCGGTGCAATATCCGTAACCAATGGTCCAAGTACGTAGAACGGTGCTCCCATACAGATCGTCTGCTGAACTTTCATATTGGCTGCTACCTGATCCAACGGCACATGTCCCGGTCCTTCTACCATAACCTGCACATTATGATCCCAGGCACGCTTTGTCAGCTCACCCAGGCGGACAAGCTCCTCAATCTGACATACATCGGTCGCATCTGCCAGGCATCCCGGTCTGCACGCATCTCCCAGTGAGATTGTCACATCATATTCTTCACAAATATCAAGGATTTCATCATAATATTCATAAAATGGATTTTCTTCTCCTGTCATGCTCATCCACGCAAAGACAAGACTTCCGCCACGACTGACGATATTCATCTTTCTTTTATGCTTCTTGATCTGATCGATCGTCTTTCTTGTAATTCCGCAGTGCAGCGTCACAAAATCTACTCCGTCCTGTGCGTGCAGACGTACAACATCCACAAAATCTTTTGCCGTCAGCTCTGACAGATCTCTCTGATAATGAATCACACTGTCATAAACCGGAACGGTTCCAATCATTGCCGGACACTCGCTTGTCAGCTTCTGACGGAACGGCTGCGTATTCCCGTGGCTGGAAAGATCCATGATCGCCTCAGCCCCGAGATTGACCGCACTCATGACCTTCTGCATCTCTATATCATAATCTTTACAGTCTCTTGATACTCCAAGATTGACATTGATCTTGGTACGGAGCATACTTCCTACCCCTTCCGGATCCAATGACTTATGTAATTTGTTCGCACAGATTGCTACTTTCCCCTCAGCCACCAGTTCTCTTAATTTTTCTACCGGCATAAATTCCTTTTCTGCCACGATCTTCATCTGCTCTGTGATGATTCCCTTCCTTGCCGCATCCATCTGCGTCGTATATTCTGCCATTTTTCCTCTCCTTTTCTGCTTATTTGTCTCTGATTTTTTCTTTAGAACTACTTATTCAAAAATTATTTTTCCCAGTGTATGATCCATCGGTCCCGAACCTGCTCCTAAATCCAGTTGTTCTTTTAATGCCTCCGTCAGATATTCTTTTGCCTTCTGCACCGCCTCTTCCATTCCTGCACCTTTTGCAAGATTCGAGGCGATCGCACTGGAAAGAGTACAACCGGTTCCGTGGGTATTGGGATTTTCCACCCGCTCACCACAGATCCAGACTTTTTTCTCCCCCGTACAGAGGAAATCATTTGCATCGTTGATCCGATGACCACCTTTCAATAAAACTGCACAGCCATACTCCTCTACAATCTTTTCCGCTGCTGACTCCATATCCTGTGCATTTTTAATCTTCCTTCCGCTAAGCACCTCTGCCTCCGGGATATTCGGTGTGATCAGCTCCGCCAGCGGAAAAAGCTCTTTCTTCAGAGATTGCTCCGCATCTTTCTGTATCAGCCGATGACCACTGGTTGATACCATCACCGGATCAAGAACGATATGCTCTGCCTGATATTCTTTCAGCTTTTCTGCCACAACATGAATGATTTCCCCGGAAGAAAGCATTCCGATCTTCACAGCATCCGGGCGAATATCTGTAAAAATACTGTCTATCTGCTGCCCGGCAAACTCCGGTGTCACTTCCATGATTCCCTGTACTCCGGTGGTATTCTGTGCCGTCAATGCCATGACAGCACTCATTCCATACACACCATTGGCTGCCATTGTCTTAAGATCTGCCTGGATTCCTGCTCCTCCACTGCAGTCACTTCCTGCGATGGTAAGCACCTTTTTCATTTCAAATGCTTTCAAAAAACGTCGCACCATCTCCGGCTTGTCTTTTGCTGCAAATAATCCGCTCACTACAGCTACTCCGTCAATGCCTGTTCCAGTCAGTTCTTTTATATTTTCTGCGGTGATTCCGCCGATGGCTACAACCGGGATCTCCACTGCCTCGCAGATTGCACACAGTTCCTCTTTCGCAAGAGTCGTCACATCTGACTTGGTCTGACTTCCAAAGACTGCACCGCATCCAATGTAGTCTGCACCTGCCTTTTGTGCCTGCAGAGCTTCTTTTACATTATGGGCACTGCCCCCGATAATAAAATCTTCTCCCAGCAGTTCTCTCGCCTTTTCAATTCCCATATCAGACAGCCCCACATGAACTCCGGCTGCACCGATCTTTTTGGCAAGATCCGGCCGGTCATTTACAATCAATGGCACATGGTGCTTTCTACAGATCTCATTTAATTTCTTTCCTTCTGAAATAATTTCTTCATCCGAAGCGTGTTTCTCCCGGAGCTGTACACACGTCACGCCTGAACGCACCAGTGTCTCCACTACTGTCTCCAGTGTCTCGCCTTCCGCGAGCCATTTTCTGTCTGTCACCGCATAAAGCCTGAGCTGCTCCGGTGAAATATATCTTTTTTTGTTCTGTTTCATCCTGCTCTGCACCTCCATTCTCCTGCCTCGCTCCATTTCCATCTTCAATGACAAAGCATCCAGCAGCCTTATCTGAAAACTTCCTATTCCTTCCTCTTTTTCATCCACAGTCTCCCCGGCTCTTTCCGCACAGTGTCGCCATGTTTCAGCCGCTTCAGCCGCGGCCTCAAAAGAGTCTGTTCCGTCTCCGCATTTTAATGCACATAATGCGGAAAGCATACAGCCGCTTCCGGTAATTCTGCAGATTCGTCCATCCCCTCCTGAGATAACTTTCACTCGTTCTCCATCAGAGATCACATCCTGCTCCCCGGTCATACAAACCGTACAACGATATTTTTTTGCCAGTCTGACTGCCAGCCTCCGGGCTTTTTCCAGCTCCAGTTCCAGTGAGCTTTCTACTCCACCACTCTGGATTCCTGAAAATACTGCATCACCATCCTGCTGACAGCTTTCTGCCGTTCCTTCTATTTTCTGCCTTTCAGTTCCTAAAACCAGAAATTCCTTTTCATCCTCTGCACGCAATAATGCAGACGCTTCTTCCTGATTGCATCTTATAATAGAAGGAACGACCGATTGCAGAAGCTGTCCGATCTTCTTTCTCCGGAATTTGCTGGCCCCTGCACCGACCGGATCCAGCACTACCGGATGCCCCAGTCTGTTCGCACATTTTCCGGCAAGAATACAGGATCTGATCTTTCTTTCGTCCGGCACACCGGTATTCAGTAAAGTGGCCTGACAGATCGCCGTGATCTCTTCCACTTCCTGTTCATCCTGTGCCATGACTGCACTTCCGCCTGCAGCCAGAAGTACATTCGCCACACTTTGCATCGTAACCGGATTGGTAAGGCAGTGTACTTTTACATTCTTTTCCATTTATTAATTCTCCCTCATCTGCTCCAGGACATGGCTTTTTTCAAGAACCCGAAGGACGATATACGCTAAAATACTTCCTGCAAGCGTGGAAATAAAAAATGGAATCATATAAACCGTAAAGCCTCCCGGCTCAAGCCCCATTAGAAGCTTTGCCACCGGATAAGCTGCAAGTCCTCCCAGTACTCCTGTCCCAAGTGCTTCTGCGATACATGTTACATCCAGCCGTTTTGTAAAATGATAAACGATTCCACAGCACAATGCCCCTACCATACTGCCCGGAAAAGCAAGCAGGCTTCCAATTCCCATGAGATTTCTCAGAAAGCTCGCACAAAATGCGATCCCCACTCCCCACCATGGTCCAAGTATTACTGCGGCAAATACATTTACCATATGCTGTACCGGTGCACACTTACTTCCTGCTACCGGCACGCTGAGCAGACTGCCCGCAACGGCTGCCGCTGTCAGCAGACCTGCAACCGCCAGTTTTGCCGTTGTACTATGCGTTGTCCTGTTCTTCTGCATTTTATCAGTTCCTCCTACTTGTATGAAATGATGTCGGGGTCAAAAGATAGAAAAAAGAGACTCCCATAGGGGAATCTCTGCTGCTTTTTCGCTATTTCCCTACGTTGGCATTATCCAAATCAGGTTGCGGGTCGAAACCAGTCAGTCTCCTCTCAGCCGGCTTCAGCCAGCTCCCCTTCTTCATCGGTATGATTATATAACGGTTCTTTCTTTTTTTCAACTCTTGTATGGTTGAATTGTACAATTTTACTTTCCTTTTTTAGTTACTCGTTACATTGCCCTGAAAATAAATCAGGTTTATACTGACTCTATGAGTTATTTAGTATTTCATTGATTTAAGGAGGCACTCAAAATGGCAAGTTTATCCCTTAAGGGTATCCAGAAAATTTATCCTAACGGATTCCACGCAGTAAAAGATTTCAACCTTGAGATCGCAGACAAAGAGTTTATCATCTTTGTAGGACCTTCAGGATGTGGTAAATCTACAACTCTTCGTATGATCGCCGGACTGGAAGATATCTCAGACGGAACATTCAAGATCGACGGAAAAGTAATGAACAATGTTGAGGCAAAAGACCGTGATATCGCAATGGTATTCCAGAACTACGCTCTGTATCCTCACATGACAGTATATGATAATATGGCATTCGGACTGAAACTTCGTAAAGTTCCGAAGGCTGAGATCGACAAAAAGGTCAGAGAAGCAGCAAGAATCCTCGACCTTGAGAAACTTCTTGACCGTAAGCCGAAGGCTCTTTCCGGTGGACAGAGACAGCGTGTTGCCATGGGTCGTGCTATCGTTCGTAATCCTAAGGTATTCCTTATGGACGAGCCTCTTTCCAACCTGGATGCAAAGCTGAGAGTTCAGATGCGTATCGAGATTTCCAAGCTTCATGAGAATCTTGGTGCAACGATCATCTACGTTACTCATGACCAGACAGAGGCTATGACACTCGGAACAAGAATCGTTGTTATGAAAGACGGAGTTGTTCAGCAGGTAGATACACCTCAGGCACTTTACAATACACCTTGCAACCTGTTCGTTGCCGGATTCATCGGATCTCCGCAGATGAACTTCATGGATGCCAAGTGTGCAGTAAATGGAGAGGATGTTACTCTTACAGTTGGAAAGCATGTACTGAAAGTTCCTGCTTCCAAAAAGAAAGCACTGATCGAAGGCGGTTATGATGGAAAGACAGTTGTTCTTGGAATCCGTCCTGAAGATGTTCATGATTCTCAGGCATTCATCAACAACTCTGCTGACAGCGTGATCGAATCTACGATCAAAGTATACGAGCTTCTTGGAGCTGAAGTATTCCTGTACTTCGATATCGAGGGAACTCAGATGACAGCACGTGTTAACCCACGTACAACACTCAGAACAGGTGATAAAGCTGTATTCGCTCTTGATATGGAGAAGATCCACGTATTCGACAAAGAGACTGAGTTGACTATTACAAACTAATAGTATAAAATGAGGGGGTTGTACTTATTAAGTGCAACCCTTTTTATTATTCTGTAAAAAAATCTGCACAGCACAGATTTTTTACACTGGGCTTTTTACCCCCGACATCATTTAATTTATTTTGGAGAAAATTCATGGAACAGACCCCGGAACTTACAAAAGCACTCAGCGAATTAAAGCGTCTCACTGGACTGACAATGCAGATCACCGCTGATACCCCTGAAGAGACTGCTGCTGCCCTGGAGCAGATCCGTTGTCTTTGTACTGCTTATCGTGAAAAATATAATAAAAATGATTTTCTTCTGAGCCTGATGAAGAACGGTATTCCGGCTTATGATATTTACGAGCGTGCCGGACGTCTTCATATCCCGGTTGAAGAAAAGCGGGTGATCTATCTGCTGAAGACAAAAGAACTCACTGATACGATCATTGAGATCCTGAGAAATCTTTTTCCCCATAGAGCAAAGACCTATCTTGTTCCGGTCAGCAAGGATATACTTTCTATCCTTCACCCGGTCAGGTCAGCCTCTTCCGAAGATGAGGTCCGAAAAACCGCCCATATCATCGTAGATACGCTCAATACCGAGGCTCTCGCCCACGTTCAGATTGCCTACAGTGGCGTGATTGAAAATCTTGCCGAACTGCCCGGTGCTTTCCGTGAAAGTACTTTGGCGTTGAAGGTCGGTGAGCTTTTTTACTCTGAACAGACCGTATTTCCGTATAATGAGCTTGGAATCGGACGCCTGATCTATCAACTTCCGGTATCTTTATGCGAAAGCTTTCTTTCGGAGATTTTTGGTGAGAAAGTTCCCGATGGCTTTGACGAAGAGACTACGCTTGCGGTAAACCGCTTTCTTCAGAACAATCTGAATATTGCAGAAACTGCCCGTCAGCTTCATATGCACCGGAATACCCTGATCTATCGTCTGGAGCAGATTCAGAAGCGGACCGGTCTTGATCTAAGGTGCTTTGAAGATGCCATGACGTTCAAAATTGCAACTATGGTAATGAATTATCTCCATTCAGAAAGGAAATCATAAATATGAATGACGCTTTATACGAACAGCTTGTATCCTGCAGAACGAAACCGCTTTATTATATCCTGCTTGGTGGTGCTTTTCTCCTTGCAGTTCTGATTGCAGTTTTGGGGACAATGTTCTTTGGAGTTTTCTCTTTCATTGCAGGTGCATTGATCGCATTGATCGCTTACTATTTCATTTCTCCGCAGTTAAGTGTAGAATATGAATATACCATTTTAAATCATGACCTTCAGATCGATGCAATCTACAATAAATCAAGAAGAAAGCCAAAGATGACTTTAGATATCCAGACTGCCGAGATCATTGCTCCAAAAGATTCACACCGTATGGATTCTTACCGGCCGGAAAAGACTTATGATTTTTCCTCCGGTCGCTCCTCAGGAAAGACTTATGCGATCATGATCTCCTATAAGCAGCAGAATGCCTGTGTCCTGATCGATCCTGATACCAGAATGGTAGATCATATGGTACAGTGGATGGGATCTAAAATGTTCACTGACTAAATTTATAATTATTTTGTAACTGTTCAGAGCCAAGCAAAATTTCATAAAACAGGTGTAAAATGCTTGCATTTTTAAGACTGTTTTTGAAATTTTATTTGGCTCTGAACAGTTACATTTTTATTATAAAAAAAGCGCTGTTATTTTCAATTCTTCTGTCACGAATCATGGTAAAAATGGCACGAATTGTAAAAGACACCATCTCCTGACCGAATTACTTTTCAGCCAGAGATGGTGCCTTTGTTATCCACATTCTTCTGTTAAATGAAATCTTTTTTCCACATTTATTTAATGTTTTTCACATTCCGGATGTGGATTTCCAGTTGCTTTTCACACTACGTGCACCCGGCAACAATTTCTCTTCATGTTTAAAAATTAATATATCCCTGCAGCCAGATCGTACCTTTGAACCTTCTTCCGATTTCCGGCTCTCCCATCACGGAATCTGCCGGAACACAGACATCAAATGTCAGTTCATTTACATTCAGGCGCATCTGATACAATCTCACACCTGTCATTCTGTTGATCCGCTCTCTCACTGCCAGGATTTCTCCCATGATCGAATACATATCACATTCTGCTCCAAACGGCATGAAATATGTGTCCACAATGGAAAATACATCCTCATTCGCCAATCTCTTTGACACCTTAGAATAGAGATCCATATCGTCAAATGTCAGCGTCTCGATTGCTGCCTGGTCGCCCTTGCGGGCTGCGTTCATCAATTCCCTTCTTGTATCTGACGCACGCTTTTCATTTAAAATCTGCTGCTCATTTTTATTGACCGGAAGCAGAATCATTCCACCTTGTGCCAATCCTGAAAATGTCACTGAGGTCTGCATATCTTTTGCAAGACCAGCCTGTTTCTCCCGCATATATTCCACACCATTCTGCAGTGTGAAGATCAGACTGATTCCAATTTTAGAATCTTCACAAAGACCAACATACTGTTCTTTCTCAATCTTTCTCTGCACATCGATTTCTGCATACGTTGTAACTCCGCTTCCCTCAAAGTATGGGAAATAATATGCAGCTTCAAAATGTTCTTTATCATCAAGTTCTCCGCAGAGTGTGATCCCTACATCCTGACCGAACTCTTTCTGGAATTCGCAGAAATCTTCGCCCGGTCTGTAGGATACAATTGTCTGATGTGTGAAATTCTCTTCTACTTCTTTTAAGAGCTTTTTCAGATCTTTTCTTGTTTGAATATTTTCAAATCCAATTGCTTTTAAATACTGATGCATATTTTATTTGCTTTATATTTCTTTATTTGTTCTTTGGTGTAATTTCTTTGTTTCCACCCATGTATGGCTGAAGAACTTCCGGGATTCTTACAGAACCATCTGCCTGAAGATTGTTCTCAAGGAACGCGATCAGCATTCTCGGTGGAGCAACAACTGTGTTGTTTAATGTATGAGCGAAGTAGCTTCCGTTCTCTCCTTTGATACGGATACCAAGTCTTCTTGCCTGGGCATCTCCTAAGTTAGAGCAGCTTCCTACCTCGAAGTATTTCTGCTGTCTTGGTGACCATGCCTCTACGTCAACAGATTTTACTTTCAGATCTGCAAGATCTCCGGAGCAGCACTCAAGTGTACGTACCGGAATATCCATAGAACGGAAAAGGTCTACTGTATTTTTCCACAGTTTGTCATACCATTCTTTGCTTTCTTCCGGTTCGCAGACAACGATCATTTCCTGTTTCTCGAACTGGTGGATTCTGTAAACTCCACGCTCCTCAATTCCGTGAGCACCTTTTTCTTTTCTGAAGCAAGGTGAATAACTTGTCAGAGTCTGTGGAACCTGATCTTTCTCCAATGTCTGTCCAATGAATTTACCAATCATGGAATGCTCACTTGTTCCGATCAGATAAAGGTCTTCTCCTTCAATCTTGTACATCATTGCGTCCATTTCATCGAAACTCATAACGCCTGTTACAACGTTACTTCTGATCATAAAAGGCGGTACACAATAAGTAAATCCTCTATCAATCATGAAATCTCTTGCATAGGAAATAACAGCTGAATGTAATCTTGCAATATCACCCATCAGATAGTAGAAGCCATTTCCTGCTACCTTTCTGGCGCTGTCCAGATCAATACCATTGAACTTCTCCATAATCTCTGTGTGATATGGAATTTCAAAATCAGGAACTACAGGTTCTCCATATTTCTGTACTTCCACGTTCTCTGTATCATTCTTACCAATAGGTACACTTGGATCAATGATATTAGGAATTGTCATCATGATCTTAGTAACCTTTTCATTTAATTCTTTTTCTTTCTCAGCAAGGCTTTCAAGACGTTCTGCATCTGCTGCTACCTGCTTCTTTACTTCTTCTGCTTCTTCCTTCTTACCCTGTCCCATCAGAGCACCGATCTGCTTGGAAAGTTTATTTCTCTCTGCACGAAGATTATCTGCTTCCTGCTGTGTTTTTCTTGCTTCTGCATCCAGTTCGATTACTTCATCTACCAATGGTAATTTATGATCCTGGAATTTCTTGCGGATATTCTCCTTTACAGCTTCTGGATTCTCTCTTAAAAATTTAATATCTATCATTGTTAAACCTTCCTATTCTGTCAAGCCTAAATCTATTGATTTTACTGGCTTTGACGATATTTATTTACCTCAAAACAAGAGCCGGGAGTGATGGATATCGTAGTATCTTGTACCGAATAGCTGATTAATGGGTACACTTCTTAAAGCATCCCTGTTGTTTGCTTTATAAAGGCTATTTTCCCTCTGATCAACTATGATGATGAACCTTCCGTGTCTAAAGGGATCATGTCCCAACTTCCTTCGTCCCATCTACCATACACTGAGTGCCAGCCAAGCTCCTAAACGGGGTCATGCCCCACGGTAAAAACCGATGCCGGCTACAGCTCTTGTTTTTGTGTTTGATTTGTTACTGACCTGCATTCACTTGTCGTGGTACTGATTTACTCAGTGGACGCTATACCACTACGGCTTACTGTTGGTCTTTTACAGATGCAGTCCGTTCTAGACTCCATCGTTTACGGGTTTCTGTTCCAGAACCCTGTCCAGTCTCCGATGCCTTCCATCAGCCACTCGACAGAGTTCTGGAGTTACTTCTTTTATTTTATTTGCTATGCTGCCATTGGTGCCTGTGAAGCCGTTGGCCGTTTGATATCTTTCAACAGTTTCTGCGGATCATAAGTTGTCCCTGTCTTTAGGATCGTGTAAATCACCCTCAGTATCTTGCAGGCTATCACAACCAGTGACTGCATCTTTTTCAGCGGATTATTGGTTCGTGTTGTATAGTACTCATGTAGCTGCTTAAATTCATCTGCATGCGACACCGCTGACTTTGCTGCCTGGAACAGCCAGTACCGGAGTCTTTTGCGTCCTCTGTGGCTGATTTTCGTCTGGCCTTTATGCTTGCCTGAACTGCATGCCACCAGCCCCATCCCGCTTAGCTTCTGGATTTCCTTCACATCATCAAATCTGCTGATATCTCCCATTTCTGCCAGTATTCCAGCCAGTATGTTTTCACCTACACCTTTGATTTCAAGTATGTTTTCTGCGCAAGGTATTTCCCTGCATTTTTCATGTAATGTACTTTCAACCACAGCAAGCTGCTCATCCAGCTTCAGGATCTGTTCTGCATACCATTTCACTGCCTCACGCCCTGCATCCGTTCCATCCGTTAATCCCACACTTTTCTCTGCATAGCTCACGATTTCATTGGCTCTGCTGTAACCACGTCCTCTTAGTTTTACATTGTACCAGATATTTTTTATGCCTTCTGCTCCCAGTGCTGTGATATCCGATGGGATAGCTGATACTTTCAGTACTTCCAGAGTAAATGCCCCATCTATTTTTCCAAATGCGTCCATGTATTCTGGAAAATAGATTTTTAATTCCCTGTGAAGACGATTGATATTTCTTATCCTGTCTTCGGTAAGCTGATCCCTGAACATGGAGAGTCTTCTCATGTCTGCGTAAACTTTTTCTGGAAGATAAGGCATTCCGTAGTTTCCATCTTTCACAAGATTTGCGATCAGTTGCGGATCTTTTCTGTCATCCTTGAGCTGGCTATTGTCTTCTATTTCTTTACTCTGCTTTACAGCATATGGATTTACCTGGACAACGCTGATTCCGTTAGAAATCATCCATGCAGCCAACGCAAACCAGTAGTGGCCTGTTGGTTCAAGACCCAGCACTATCTGTTTCTTATCGTTTTTTGCCGCAAGTGCCAGCACCCATGCCTTGGCATTCGCAAAGCCTTCTGAAGTATTGCTAAACTCGAATGCCCCGCTGCTTAGCTCTCTTCCTCTGACATCGATTGCCCTGATATAATGAGTCTCACTGCCTATATCGCATCCTACTATAAGCATGTCATCCGTGATGAAAGAGAGTTTATCGTTCTTGGCAAATTTACCGTTTGTTTCAAGTTCACGCCAAGTATAGGACCTCAGTTCTTTTTCTACCACCTCTATTTTCTTGTTCAATTCTTCTTTTGACAAAAGATTAATTGCCTGATTTTCTACATTTACTTGCTTTTTTGTTCTTCTTGTTTTAACATTCATCTTGAATACCTCTTGTGTTTTTAGATTTTACCAACTGGCAGGTCAGTAATAATCTAAATTTACTTGAGGTATTCTTTTTGGTCAATTCCTTTTAC
>ENA-ORTY01003799-ORTY01003799.1-human-gut-metagenome-genome-assembly--contig:-NODE-3799-length-12575-cov-3.708307_pt1 | contig 12575 bp, 14 predicted proteins | sample MGYA00241917_ERZ509198 | MGnify/ENA primary metagenome ERZ509198 (study PRJEB26280, sample SAMEA2338857) | human gut metagenome | biome: human gut; feature: human-associated habitat; material: faeces...
GTCTATGGCTGGTCTGAATATACCGAGCCTGTAGCGGCCCAGGAGGCCGCAGAGCGCGAAGCGGAAGAAGTTATCCACCGCGCATTAGAAAAGGCCCTGGACGGCATTTAATGAGCCACGGCGCGGGGTGCCCCGCTCCGATCTGATAGACCGACAAAGGCGGCGGGAGATTTCCCGCCGCCTTTGTCTATTTGTCGGGCCGCTCCTCGCGCTCCCGCTCGTTTTCCGTGTTCCGCTCCGCTGGTTTCTCCCATTTCAAGATTTCTTCCATGATAAGGGCAAGAGGGAGATTTGTATTGTCGCACATTCTCACCGCTCCATTCTAATCCTTGTGTCCGCGCCCTTCATCTGGGCCAGCGGGGAAAGACTGTCAAAGTTCTTTGTTATGTCTGCGTCGAATATCGCGCAATAGTGCTTTGTCATGTTCAGCGTGGAGTGACCCAAAAGCCGCTGGAGGGTGAATGCGTCGCCGCCGCAGTCAATCAGATATTTCCGGGCGAAGGTGTGGCGGAAAAGGTGAATGCTGGTTTTCAGTACGCCGCGCCGCTCGTTGTATCTCGCTATGCTTTGCCGCAAGCCGTTTTCTGTAAGCTGTTCGCCGCTCTCCGCACAAAACAGGTAATCAGACGGCCCGCCGCCGCGTACCCGCAAATACTCCCGCAGAATGGCCGTCATGGGGCTACAAAGGGGAATGACCTGGGCTTTCTTGTTTTTCGTGTGGCGGTAGTAGACGATACCGTTATCTAAATCCAGGTCGCGGATTTGTATTCCTCTGACCGTCGCGGCACGGCAACCGCTGTTGAGCAGAAAGTTGATGATTGCCCAATTCCGAAACTCGGCAAAGGTGCATTCCCGCACATTGGGCTTTTTCAAGAGGGTCTTTAGTTCCGCGTCGGTGTAGGTCTCTTTGATGGTCTCCTCGGCCTTGTAGAGCGGAATATTAAGACTTGTGTACCCTTCTCTGTTGCACCAGGAAAGGAAGGTTTTCAGCGTCCTTGTGTAGCTGTTGATGGTATTGGAGGCCAGGCCGCTTTCACGCATGGAGGCAATCATGTTTTCCAAGTCGCGCTTTTTCAAGTCTGCAATGTCCTGTTCAATGTCCAGGTGCTTTGACATGGCGTGTAAGTGGGTAGAGTAGGTTTCCAGCGTTTTTTCCGAAACGCCTCTGACCTTGCGGGAGGTCAAGAAATCCTTGTAAATGTCCTTGATTTTTGCCGTCTGACACATCTTGATTTTCTTCATTTCCTGTCACCTTAATTTTCGATTTTTTAATCAAAAATCAAGCGCACAGGCACACGACGGTGAAAAAACGATTTTTGAACAAAATAAAAGAAAAAACCATTGAAATCTTGTGATTTCAATGGTTTTCTGCTCTCTCCCGTATGAGATGGTGGAGATAAGCGGGATCGAACCGCTGACCTCTTGAATGCCATTCAAGCGCTCTCCCAGCTGAGCTATACCCCCGTTTGCTGACTGCCTGATTATAATACCAAAACCAGCGCCAAATGTCAAGTGTTTTTTTAATTTTTTCGCACTTTTTTGATATTTGGTCAAAGACACTCTCTATAGGCAAGGATGTGCCCCATCCCTGTTCTTCCAAGAAATGGGGCACAAAATTTCCTTACTATCATTTACTTCAAAAATCCGTTCACGATCTGCTCTTCCGCCTGCGCCTCTGTCAGTCCCAATGTCATCAACTTGATCAGCTGCTCTCCGGCAATTTTTCCGATCGCCGCCTCATGGATCAAACTTGCATCCACATCATTGGCGGTGATTTCCGGAATCGCACTCACACTGGCATCGTCCATAATGATGGCATCACACTCAGAGTGTCCGGTGCAACGATTATTACCATTGATCTTGGCGACAAATAACTGTTTAGACTGATCCTTCGCCACACTGCGGGAGATCAGGTTGGTGCTGGAATCCGCGCCATTCAGATCTACCACAAAGTTCGTACCTGCAAACTGGGAACCATGGGTCATGATCTTTTCTTTGACGATCAGGGTAGCACCATCAGCCAGCACCGCAGTCGTATCTCTCTGGGTGGAATCGATTCCCTTAATCTGGGTGGTTTCCATCTCCATATAGGCGCCTTCATCTAATTCAATAACGGTGGTTGGATTCATCACACGACCACCCACGCCGTCACCCTGGCCATAGTGTTTCTCAATATAGCGCACTTTGGAATTTTTTCCGATATGGAAAGAATGGATTCCGTCGTGTCTGGATTCCTGATCACCGCAGTTATCAATGCCGCAGCCGGCCACAATGGTCACATCACAATCTTCCCCAACAAAGAAATCGTTATAAACCAGATCTTTCAGGCCAGATTTAGAGATGACCACTGGGATATGAACGCTCTCGTTTTTCGTGCCAGGTTTGATAATGATATCTATGCCCGGCTTATCCGTCTTGCTCACAATGTCAATATGTGCCGTGGTATTCCGACTATCCAAGCCGCCGTTTGCCCGGATGTTGAATGCCCCCACAGGGATTCCTTCGATCTCTGCGACTTCTTTGAGCAATCTCTGCTGAATGGCGTCCATCAGCGCTCCCCTCCTTCATTTGCAGTCAGTTTGGAACAGACCCCGCCGCCCGTCATCAGGCCGGGAAGTACAGATTCCCGATCTCCGTCTGCAATCACATTTCCACCAGCCAGGACGATGATTCGATCTGCAATATTCAGTATACGCTCCTGGTGAGAAATGATCAGAATGTTGCCTTTGATCTTCTGATATAGATTCTCAAATACAGAAATCAGACTGCCAAAACTCCACAGGTCGATACCAGCCTCCGGCTCATCAAACAAGCTGAGTTTGGTACCCCGGGCCAGAATGGTTGCAATTTCGATACGTTTCAATTCGCCGCCGGAGAGGCTGCCGTTAACTTCTCGATTCACATAGTCTCTGGCGCACATCCCGACCTCAGACAAATAATCACAGGCCTGTCCAACACTCAAATCTTTTCCGGAAGCCAATTTGATCAAGTCAAATACCGTGATTCCTTTAAATCGCACCGGCTGCTGGAACGCATAGCTAATGCCACGATTGGCCCTGTCAGTAATGGAAAGATCTGTGATATCCTCCCCATCCAAAAGGATCTGACCCGAGGTAGGTTTCAGCACGCCTGCAATGATCTTAATCAGCGTGGATTTTCCGCCGCCATTCGGACCAGTGATTGCCACGAATCGCTCATCGATGGTCAGGCTCACATTTTTCAGGATCTCTTTCTTTTCTCCATTTTCCTCAGCGCCGAAACAGATATTTTTCAGTTCAAGCATAGGTACCTCCATCAGAAACTTTCGTCGAATTTATCCGTGATATCTTTCTTAATGACCAGTTTGGACTCCTCATGCCGGAGCAAACGGGAGATATTCTCATGATGTTTTGCTACGATCAACACCGTGATCACCAATGCGATCCCTGCGCACAGCATACCGTGCCGGGTCATGATCACACCCAAGGGGAAATAGATTGCCGTGATAATAGATCCCAGGGAAACATAGCGAGTCAGTGCAATCACACCAAAGAAAATCACCGCACACACGATTCCCAGCCGCCAATCAATGAAAAACAGAGAGATTCCGGCACACATGACGCCTTTTCCGCCCCGGAACTGATAAAATACCGGGAACATATGCCCCAGGACAAGGCACAGATCGGCAAACAGCATACCGACATCCGGGGCATCAAACAGTCCCAGAATCCATTTTCCAAAAAACAGTGCCATTGCCGTTTTGCCAATATCAATGCCCAAAACCACCAGGACACCCTTGGCGCCGTAAATACGATAAAAATTGGTCAGTCCCGCATTATGGCTTCCATAATTCCTGATATCATCGTGAAACACCAGATTGGAGGCAATAATGGCTCCGTTCAGGCTGCCCAACAAATAAGACACCACCGCAATGATGACGAGAGACAACGCCAGCATTACTCTTTATCCCCCTTCTGCCGAATTACGATGCGTACAGGCGTTCCCTCCAGTCCGAACACAGACCGAATCTGGTTTTCCAGATAGCGCTGATAGGAGAAGTGGAACAATTCCCGACTATTACAGAAAATCACAAAGTTCGGCGGCTTGATACCGGTTTGTGTCATATAATAAATCTTCAGCCGGCGGCCACGGTCGGTAGGCGGCTGAACACGAGCCTGTGCGTCTGCCAGAACATTGTTCAGCATACCCGTGGAAATGCGCAGATTGCTCTGCTCATTGACAAAGTTCACCAGTTCAAAAATCCGATTTGTCCGCTGTCCAGTCAACGCAGAGATGAACAGGATCGGTGCATAGGTCATAAACCCCAAATCCCGACGAATATCCTTGCGCATATTGTCCATAGTCTTGGAATCCTTTTCCACCAGATCCCACTTGTTGACCACAATGATGGATGCTTTTCCAGCCTCATGTGCCATACCGGCAATTTTGGTATCCTGCTCCGTGACACCTTCCCGGGCATCGATCATAATCAGGCACACATCCGCACGCTCTATCGCCATTTTAGCACGCATCACAGAGAACTTTTCCACCCGATCATCCACCTTGGATTTCCGGCGAATTCCTGCAGTGTCGATGAAGATGTATTTTCCGAATTCGTTCTCCAACCGGGAGTCAATGGCATCCCGCGTCGTACCGGCCACATTGCTGACGATCACCCGCTTTTCCCCAAGAATCAGGTTTGTCAGGGAGGATTTTCCTACATTAGGCTTGCCGATAATCGCTACTTTAATGTAATCATCATCCGGTTCCTCATCCTGCTCCGGCGGAAAATATTTCAGGCACTCATCTAACAGATCGCCCGTTCCGTGTCCGTGGACAGCAGAAACCGCAATGGGATCACCGCAGCCGAGGGAATAGAATTCATAAATCGTGGGGTCCACCTGGCCGGTAGAGTCGGCTTTGTTGACCGCCAGAACCACAGGTTTTTTAGAACGCAGCAGCATATTGGCCACTTCTTTGTCCGCCGCCGTCACGCCGGTAGTTATATCTGTGACCAGAATGATCACATCTGCCGACTCGATAGCAATGCGGGCCTGCTCCCGCATAAACAGCAGTATTTCGTTGTCCGAAGTCGGTTCAATACCGCCGGTATCCACAATATCAAATATCCGACCATTCCAGTCGCACTCCTCGTAGATGCGGTCCCGCGTGACGCCAGGCGTGTCCTCCACGATGGAGACACGTTTGTTGATCAGTCTGTTAAAGAGCATGGATTTGCCCACATTGGGCCGACCTACAATCGCGATCAGAGGTTTTGACATATTGCTCGCCTCCTATATTCTCTATACAATATCCTCGCCCAACATGGCAAACAGGAGCTCCGCGCCATCCTGCGGCACTTGTATCACCTGCACCTGAAGGGCCTTTTCAATATCTTCCACGGTATAATCGTCCAAGAAAACAGTCTCTCCATGCCGCAGCATATTAGTAGGAATCAGCAACCGCTTTCCGAGAGGTTTCCCGGTGAGCTGGGCAATCAGATCTTGCCCGGTAATGAGTCCCGCAACGGTAATATCGTGTCCGAAAAAATCATTTTCTATGGAATAAACCCGTCCTTTTATATTAGCACATTTTTCCATGGCTGTCATCAACAGTTTTTCCAGCAACGGCCCGGCCGCTTTGCCGGTCGCGATGGAAAACGGAACGGAGTCCCCTTCTGTGGAATCCACCATTTTCAGTGCTGTCAAAAACTCCGTTTCCAACAATCGGAGCATTCCAACTCCGTTATCCAGTTGGGCATACTCCTCATAATATTCATCTGAGGGCAAAGGACGGCCTGCTTTCAGATAGAATTCATCGGAACAATAAACGATCCGACTGCCGTAATATTCCTTGCAGCTTGCTGCAAAGGTTTCCACCAGATCAATGGTCTTCCCTGCGCCTGCTGCGTCAAAAGTCTTTAGTGCCGCCAAACCGGCGCGGTATTTCGTCAGCCCCACCGGTACCACCGCCACGCTGCTGACATGTGGATAAAATGCCGCCAAATCGTGAATGGTATTCAGCAGCTGCTCCCCATCGTTTAATCCTGGGCAACAGACGACCTGGCAGTTCATCGTAATCCCAGCCTCGCTAAGTTTCCGAATTCGCTCCAGAATGTCCTGAGCGGCCAGATTGCCCATCAGTTCCGCCCGCAGCTGCGGGTTCGTGGCATGGACAGAAACATTTACAGGGCTGATCTTCAGATCGCAGATCCGCTGCAGTTCCCTGTCCGTCAGATTGGTCAAAGTAATGTAGCTGCCGGTGAGGAAACTCATTCGTGCATCATCATCTTTGAAATACAGAGATTTCCGCATTCCGGGAGGCATTTGATCCACAAAACAGAACACACAGTTGTTTGCGCATTCCATAGGGCAGTCCATCAGGTACTCCTCAAAGTCCAGACCCAGATCCCCGCCCTCCCGCTTTTTTACCGAGATCGTGCGGCGCTCCCCTTCCGGAGATTCCAACTCTACCCGCAGCCGGGCATCGTAAGAATAATACATATAGTCCAGAACATCCTGGATTTGATTGTCATTGATGGCGATCAGACGATCTCCCTCATGCGCCTTTCCAAACAAAGGACTATGAGGACTGACTGATTTAATAACGGATTGGCTCAATCTGCAGCACCTCCGGAAATTCATAGAAATAGCAAAAGAAGATGGCCAATGACCATCTTCTCAAGCTACATCTTTACTTAGTCGACATTGAGGACGACACGGCCATTGTACTTGCCGCAAGCTTTGCAAACGCGGTGAGAGAGTTTGTATTCGCCGCAGCTGGGGCACTTTACGAGACCGGGTTCCTCCAGTTTCCAAGTAGAAGAACGTCTTTTGTCTCTTCTCTGACGAGATACTTTACTTTTAGGGACAGCCATTGTGACACCTCCTAATCGTTCAGCTGTTCTGAGCAGCTATCATTTGTCTTCATTTTTATCCAAAAGCTGCTCAAGCACAGCCCATCTTGGATCAACTTGTTTTTTACAGGTGCATTTCTCGTAATTGAGATTTGCGCCGCAGCCGGCACACAGTCCGGCACAATCCGGTTTGCACAAAAACTTTGCATCCATATCCAGCATAAAGCAGGTATACAGAATCTCGTCCAAATCGATTTCGTCCTCTTCCATTTGGAAAAGGTCTTCCTCGGAATCGTCCACAGCGATCCCAACATTGACCGGCACGATCTTCTCTCTGTCAAACTCTGCTCCGCAGCGATCACAGATACAATGCATCTGCGCTTTGATGGTTCCCTCCAAAGTCAACACACCTGCGGTGTTGATCACAGCGCCTTCCGCCGCAATCTCACCTTCGTATCCAACGATAGATGGGAACTCCAAACCATCCGGTGACAGCGCACAGGAAAACGGCAATTTACTGCCCGGAACCTCGATAATCTCTCGCAAATTCAGTTTCATAAATTACTCCCTCGCACAGTCGCTAAAGTATTATAATAGAAATTGGTCTCAATGTCAACATCGATTTTCCAATTTTCTGTGAAATTATGATAAGATTTTACTTCCTTTTTGTGAAAAAGTCAATAGAGATCCGGTGATTCAAATCTTGCATTGACAGACTCCCCTTTTTTTCGCATAATAAATGAGAATTGGAGGTTGAAATCCATTGAAAGAGATCACGATTGGAAAAAATGATGCCGGACAGCGACTGGACCGATTTGTTGGAAAAGCAGTTCCTCTTCTGCCGGAATCCCTTTTACAGAAATATATCCGACTAAAACGAATCAAAGTCAACGGAAAGGGCGCAAAGCGTGACTATCGTTTGGCAGAAACGGATCAGATACAATTATATATCAACGACGAATTCTTTGAAAAGCCTCGGGAGGAAAACTCCTATCTAAAGGTTTCCACTCCAAAACTGAATATTGTATACGAAGATGAGAATATCCTGCTTGTAGATAAACGGCCGGGGGTACTCTGTCACAGCGCAGGACAGTGGGACTACAACACCTTGATTGCCAATATCCAGGCCTATGCCTATCAGAAGGGCGAATGGCGTCCCCGGGAAGAAAATGCCTTTGCCCCGGCACTTTGCAACAGGATCGATCGGAATACCGGTGGGATCGTCATTGCAGCAAAGAACGCTGAAGCTTTGCGGATTATGAACGAAAAAATCAAGAACCGGGAAATCGAAAAATATTATCTATGTGCTGTCCACGGGACACCCAGGCCGGCAGAGGGACTGCTCAGCGGCTATATTTTTAAGGACGCTAAGAGAAACCAAGTCTATGTCCGGCAGCAGCCCGAGCCTGGTGCAAAGCTTTCCCAGACCCGCTATCGGGTATTGAAGTCCAAAAACGGCCTTTCCCTAGTAGAGTGTGAACTCCTTACCGGGCGGACACACCAGATCCGCGCCCAGATGGCAAATGCCGGATGGCCTCTGTTAGGAGATGGAAAATACGGCAGTGAACGCCGGAATAAACAGTACGGTGAGACAAGTGGTCAGGCCCTTTACTCCTATCGTCTTGTATTCCGTTTTGCGACAGATGCCGGAATTCTGAACTACTTAAACGGCAGAGAATTTTCGGTAGATGATGTGGAATTCGTAAAAAAATACTTTGAATGAAAGAATATTGTTGACTTTTCCTGTCAACATGATATGCTAAAAATATTACTTGGAGAGGAGGAGGATAATGTCAAAAGAACTGATACGTCTCGTCGATTGTGGTATGAGATTTGACGGCGAGACGATACTTCATGACATCAATCTCTACATCAACGACAGTGAATTCCTGACACTTTTGGGTCCATCGGGTTGCGGAAAGACAACGACACTCCGCATCATCGGCGGTTTTTTAAAGCCCACACACGGTGATGTCCTGTTTGACGGGGTCAGGATCAATGATGTGCCGCCCCATAAGCGGCAGGTCAACACAGTCTTCCAGAGGTATGCACTGTTCCCGCATCTGGATGTATACGAAAACATTGCCTTCGGCCTGCGGTTGGTCCGTCCCAAACTGAGCAAGCAGGAGATCGATATGCGCGTGATGGAAATGCTGGACGTGGTCAGTCTCCACGGGTTCGAGCATCGCAGCGTCACGGCGCTGTCCGGCGGTCAGCAGCAGCGGGTCGCTATCGCCCGTGCGCTGGTGAATCGGCCGAAAGTTCTTCTGTTGGATGAGCCGTTGGGTGCTTTGGATCTGCGCTTGCGCAAGGATATGCAGCAGGAGCTGAAACGTATACAGCAGCAGATGGGGATCACTTTTATATACGTAACTCACGATCAGGAAGAGGCGCTGGCCATGTCTGATACCGTGGTTGTTATGGATTCCGGTGTGATCCAGCAGATCGGTACGCCAGAAGATATTTACAATGAACCCAAAAATGCGTTCGTAGCAGATTTTATCGGCGAGAGCAACATTGTTGATGGTTTCATGCGTGAAGATTATGTCGTGGAAGTCAACGGCCGCAAATTCCAGTGCGTTGATAAGGGATTTGCCCCCAACGAGCCTGTGGATGTAGTCATTCGACCGGAGGATATCGACATTGTGGCTCCCGAGGCCGGAAAGCTGGTGGGAACCGTTACCAGCGTCACCTTCAAGGGCATGATGTACGATATGATCGTGGATTTCCGTGGATTCAAATGGCTGATCCAAACCACGGACTTTGTGCCCGTCAACTCCAAGATTGGTATCAAGATCGACCCTGACGGATTCCACATCATGAAGAAAAGTAAGTATTCCGGCATGTTCGGCGACTATAGTTCCTATAGTGAGGAGTATGCAGAGCTGTCTGATACGGAATTTGAAGAAACGGACGCCTTCGAGTCGAAGGAGGCGGAACATGAAACCTAAGTATTTAGCCTACCCTTATGTGCTGTGGATGGCGGTTTTCGTAGTGGCACCAGTCTTTATTGTTCTGATCTATGCGTTCAGTTCTAAAGACGGCGGATTTACATTGGAAAATTTTCAGAATATGATGAACTACTCTGGGGTTTTTCTGCGTTCTTTCCGCCTTGCGCTCATTTCTACGGTTGTTTGCCTGCTGATTGCCTATCCTCTGGCAGTGGTTCTTGCAAAGGAAAGCGCTCGCTATCAGCGGGTCTTTATTCTTCTGATCATGCTCCCAATGTGGATGAACTCCCTTCTGCGCACCTACGCTTGGATGTCCATCCTGGAAAACAAGGGACTTTTGAATCAGTTGCTGACATTCCTGCACCTGCCAACAGTCAGTATCATCAACACGGAAGGCGCCATCGTGATTGGCATGATTTGTGATTTCCTGCCCTTTATGGTACTGCCGATTTACTCCGTGATCACCAAGATCGATCATTCTTTGATTCAGGCGGCGGAAGATTTGGGTGCCACGCCTGCAGTGGTGTTCCGCAGAGTGGTCTTCCCCCTGTCTCTTTCCGGCGTGCTTTCCGGAATTACCATGGTGTTTGTCCCCGCGGTCAGCACTTTCGTTATCTCTCAGCTGCTGGGCGGTGGAAAGCATCTGTTGCTTGGCGATTTGATTGAAATGCAGTTCTTGGGCACGGCGTATAATCCCTATCTGGGTTCCGCAATCTCCTTTGTGATGATGATTATCGTGCTCGTGTGTATGTGGCTCATGAACCGTTTCGGTGAGGGCGAAGAACAGGCGGTGATGCTATGAAAAAACATCGGATTCCCAGCCGGGTCTTCATGTTCCTGGTCATGCTGTTTTTGTATCTGCCCATCTTCGTGCTGATTGTCTTTTCCTTCAACTCTACAAAGAGCCGGAGTGTTTGGAGCGGGTTCTCTCTCAAATGGTATGAGGAACTATTTGGCAACTCCCAAATTTTGAGGGCGTTGACAACCACGCTGGAGGTTTCCCTCCTGTCTGCAATCATCGCAACCGTCATCGGCACCTTTGCCGCCATCGGTTTCTTCTATATGAAACGCCGCTGGCGCGCCCCCTTACTTGCAATTAATAATATTCCCATGACCAATGCAGATATTGTGACCGGTGTGTCCATGTCCCTGCTGTTCATTTTTGCGGGCTCTATCCTGCATTTCAAACAGGGATTTCTTACCATGTTGATTGCACATATCACGTTTAATGTTCCCTATGTGATTCTGTCCGTGATGCCCAAACTGCGGCAGATGGACGGCAACCTTGTCAATGCGGCAGAGGATTTGGGCTGCACATGGTTCCAGGCGTTTTATAAAGTCATCATCCCGGAAATTAAACCAGGCATCGTGAACGGCGCAATCATCGCATTCACCATGTCGATTGATGACTTTGTAATCAGTCTTTTTACCGCCGGTTCCAAGGTTCAAACTCTGTCTATGGCTATCTGGTCTATGACCAAGAAAAATGTCACCCCGGAGATCAACGCAGTCTCCACCCTGCTGTTCGCCGCTGTGCTGATCCTGCTCATCGTGATCAATGTCCGTGAGATTCGTCAGGAAAAACAGCAGGAGCGGGAGCTGGCAGCTCAAAATTGAATGGGAGGTACCTTCAAACGATGAAAAAATTCCTTTCCATGGCAGTGGTTCTGTCCATGATTTTCACCCTCACCGGTGTTCTGACCGGCTGCTCTGGCACTGGCAGCAGTGAAGTCGAACTGAGCGTTTACAATTTCGGCGAATACATCGATGAAGATGTTCTCGAACAGTTTGAGGAAGAGTTCGGTGTCAGCGTGAACTACAAAACCTACGACACTTGCGAGGCACTCTATTCCGTGATGAACAACGGCGGAGCTGATTATGATGTCATCATTACTTCCGACTATATGATCGACCGCATGATCAAAGAGGGTATGCTGGAAACCATCAATGTCGGTGCAATGGAGAATTATAGTAAGCTCGGAGAAAACTACACTTCTCTGGCCTATGATCCCGAAAACCAGTACTCTGTGGTCTATATGTGGGGCACTGTGGGCATGATCTACAACGGTGCAGAGATTACAGAAGAACTGGACAGCTGGTCTGCCATGTTTGATGAGAAATACGCAGGAAACATTCTGATGTTTGAGTCCTCCCGTGACTCCATGGCAATCGCTCTGCAGTATCTGGGATATGATGTGAACACCACGAATCCCGAGGAGCTGCAGGCCGCCTACGAGCTGCTGGAGTCCCAGAAACCGCTGGTGCAGGGATATTTCCAGGATCAGATGTACTCCAAACTGGAGAGCAGCGAAGCACTGCTGGGCGCTTACTATGCCGGTGACTATCTGCTTATGTTGGAGAACAACCCCGATCTGAAGTTTGTGCTCCCCAAGGAAGGCACCAACCTGTTCTTTGATGCCATGTGCATTCCTGCAGGCGCAGAGAACAAAGAATTGGCTGAAAAGTTCATTGACTTCATGTGCCGCACCGACATCGCTGAGAAGAATATGGCTGCCACCGGCTATGCAAGCCCCAATCAGGAGGCATGCGATGCCTACGCCGCAGAATTGGACGATTATGCTAAGAGCGTCATGTTCCCCTCCGATGAGGTTCTGGCCAACTGCCAGGTTTACACCAACCTGCCCGAGGAAACTCTGGAGCTGTACGATAAGTACTGGGTAGATCTGAAGTCCTAACAGTCTATAAAAAAAGAGGTGCCGCAGAACAAAATGTTCTGCGGCACCTCTTTTCCGTTTTACAGTTCATAGATGAGCTGGTTCTACTGGCTT
>ENA-ORTY01003803-ORTY01003803.1-human-gut-metagenome-genome-assembly--contig:-NODE-3803-length-12567-cov-3.682465_pt1 | contig 12567 bp, 10 predicted proteins | sample MGYA00241917_ERZ509198 | MGnify/ENA primary metagenome ERZ509198 (study PRJEB26280, sample SAMEA2338857) | human gut metagenome | biome: human gut; feature: human-associated habitat; material: faeces...
CGGAATGTATTCCACACTTTCTATCTCATCTTGCAAAGCAAGCATTGACGGATGATCCATACCACTTCTCAAATCTACCGAAAGTAACTCCTGAGGAGTTTGTTCCGAACTGCAAGAAGCCATAAAAGACAATAAACAAAAGTACTTAAATAATTTCATAGCAATAATCAATTTTTAAATGTGTATACAATAACCATCGGATTATCATCAGCATCCAACTGCAAAGCAACCGGTTTATCTTTCAGATATCCTTTATTCTCCAATTTCTCCAATGTCACGGCATTAATGACCTGCACACAAATTCTGTCTTTATAAATATATCTCGGACAGAAAGGCACTCCCCCATCCCAATCATTCTCCATTCCTATTACATTGCCATCACTAAATCCAACCGACAATTCCATGAAATCTTGTTTGACCGGCTGAGACAAGAATTCTCCCGTCCGTTTATCCAAACGCTGGAAAAAGCACTTTTCCGGCTTGGACGAACAAAATCACGCTCTTTTACCGGGTTGACCGGTATCAGATTGATATGACAGTTCTTATACTTTAATAAATGAATCAGTTCCTGTGCATCTTCATCCGTATCATTCACACCATGTACAAGACTGTACTCAAAGCTCACTCTCCGGCCGGTTTCTTTGAAATATTCGTCACAGGCTGCGAGTACTTCTGTGATATCATATTTATTTGCAACCGGCATCAATTTTCTTCGTTTTTCCTGATTTGAACCGTGAAGCGAAAGTGCAAGTGTAATCTGTAAATGCTCTTTCGCCAGTTCTTTCATCCTTGGAACTATTCCACAGGTTGATACGGTGACATTTCTCTGACTGATATTCAGTCCATGCTCATCTGTAAGTAAATGAATAAACTTCAGGAAATTATCGTAATTATCCATCGGTTCTCCGGTTCCCATGATCACCACATTCGAAACCCTCTCACCACTTATCTTCTGAATCTGATAGATCTGTCCAAGCATCTCAGACGGAGAAAGATTTCTCACCAGACCTCCGATCGTTGATGCACAGAATGCACATCCCATCCTGCAACCGACCTGGGAGGAAATACAGACAGAATTTCCATGCTTATATTTCATAAGAACACTTTCGACTACATTTCCATCATAGAGACGGAACAGGAACTTGTTCGTACCGTCAATCTTGGAAATCTGTCTCTCCAGCATAACAACCGGGAGAATCTCATAATTCTCTTCCAGTTTTTCCCTCAAAGCTTTTGAAAGATTCGTCATCTCATCAAAATGATCTACCAGCTTCACATGCAGCCATTCATAAATCTGTTTTGCACGAAATGCTTTTTCTCCGATCGTCGCCATCTCTTTCTGTAATTCTTCATATCCATAAGCACGGATATCCTTCTTCATCTTAAAGTTTTCCTCCTGTATTTCGTTTTTTCTGTGAGTTATTCACATTATTTGTCTGCTTTTTCTATTTTTTCACATTTCCTGAAAATCATGCTTTTTCTTTAATCTTGCAATAAAGAATCCGTCACAATCATGAACTCCCGGGAAGAATTGGATACATCCCTTCTCGATCACATCACTTCGTAACTCCTTGCAAAGATTTTCTGTAATATCATCCAGTTCAAATTGTGGGTATTCTTTCAAGAACCAGTGTACATTGTCCATGTTTTCTCCCGGATTTACGGTACATGTGCTGTACATCAATGTGCCGCCATCCTTGACGATTGCCTGTGCGCAAGTCAGAATCTTTCTCTGCAAATCTGCAAGTTCTTCAAGATCTTCCGGTTGTACGCGATATTTCAGATCTGGTTTTTTGCCAAGCACGCCAAGACCTGAACATGGAAGGTCTGCGATCACAAGATCCGCTGTTTCCTTATCATACTCATCAAATACAGAGGCGTCCTTGCATACAGCACAAATATTTCCAAGTCCGGAACGGTCGATATTCTGCCAGATCAGATCTGTCTTATATTCGGTCAGATCTCTTGCTTCAACCCGTCCTATCTTTTCTTCTGTTCTGTTCTCTCTCGCCGCCACTTCATCTGCCAGCTGAAGCTTCTCTGCCACATGAAGTGATTTTCCTCCCGGTGCTGCACAGACATCAATCACATGATCGCCGGCTTTTGGATCTGCCAGTTCTCCGACAAACATAGAACTGATATCCTGTACTGCAAAGAGTCCTTCCTGAAAACTTTCCAGACCTTCCAGATAATCATAATCTGAAAGATAAAACGCATAAGGAAGATACGGATGTGCTTCTACTTTCGCTCCTTCTGCTTCCAGTTTTTCTTTCAATACTTCCGGTGTAACCCGGTTCATACAACATCGGATCGTAATCGGCTTCTCTTTCTGAAAATCTGCTGCCATCTTCTCTGTAATCTCTTCCCCATATTCTTTCTTCCATAAAGAAAGAATCCATTCCGGGACAGAATATTTCACAGACAATCTCTGTACATCTTCTTTTGGATACTCGATCTCGTCCATCTTGCGGACAACATTTCTCAGAACTCCATTCACATATCCCCGCAGACCTGAAAATCCTTTTCGAACCGCAAGCTTTACTGCCTCACTGCACACCGCATGATCCGGTACGCTATCCATATATTTCAGCTGATAGACACTGCTACGAAGAAGATTACGGATGACCGGTTTCATCTTCTTAACCTTTGTCTTAGAAATCTGATTCAAAATATAATCAATTTCTATCATATGTTCCAGAGTACCTTCCACAACTCTGGTGATAAATGCACGCTCACGTTTCTCAAGATATTGATATTTTGACAAAACATCGCCAAGAATCTTATGACTATATGCTCCATTCTCTGTTATTTCCATCAAAATCTCAAGAACGACCTCGCGTTCATTGATCTGCTTTCCCATAAATAATCTCCTATTCTCCGCATTTTGGAGGTTGGCTCTGAACAGTTACAGCATTTTTTCTTTTTATCAGTCATTCCTTCTTCGTCCATTTGTCAGGATCAACAAACGTAAAAGCTGTAAAATCATTGCGGCCGCACTTGCCACATATGTCATTGCTGCTGCCCGAAGTACCTTCTTCACTCCACCAACTTCGTCTTCACGGAGCATTCCTGAATTTCCAAGTACCTTCACCGCTCTTCTGGAAGCATTGATTTCCACCGGAAGTGTTATAAGATGAAATGCCACAGCTACCATAAAGAGCAGAATTCCGATATCAATAAGGAAGCTGGACATCTGGCCATTCATAAACAGGCCGATAATGATCAACGGCCAGGAAATCATGGAACCGAAATTTACGACCGGCACAAGTGCCCCACGGATTGATAAAGGTGCATACCCTTCAAAATGCTGTACTGCATGACCACACTCATGTGCCGCAACTCCGATTGCTGCTACAGAAGTTGAATTATAAACCGGATCAGAAAGTGCCAGTGTCTTGTTTCTCGGATCATAATGATCGGTCAGATTTCCCGCGATATGAGTCACCTGCACATCATAGATTCCATTTCTTCTGAGGATCTGTTCTGCCGCTTCTCGTCCTGTCATCCCTGAATAACTGCGGATCTTCGAATATTTTGCAAATGTTCCTTTCACCTGGGATGATGCGAGCAGGCTGAGAACCACACCGATCAGTACCAGTATATAAGTCCAGTCATAATAAAATCCATAATACATACTAAAACTACCTCCTGTTATCTATCTGCAGTCCCCCTCCAGAAGTCCTCTTATTCCTGTGTAAATTTAACTCCGCTTTCAATTGTGTATCCCCTTAAGAAAGCTCCTGTATCCATTCTCTTTTTCCCCGGAATCTGAAGTTCCAGAACTCGTAAGACGCCATCCCCTGTCTGAACAGTAAAGGAATCTTTCTCTACACTCAACACTGTTCCAGGCTCTGCTTTTACCGTGCCATCAGCCTCTGCTTTTGCTCTCCAGATCTTCACTACCTTTTTGTCCCAATGTGTGTAAGCACTTGGCCAGGAATTCAGGCCACGCACCAGACGTTCGATCTGTACTGCGGATGTATTCCAGTCAATATTTCCAAGCTTCTTATCGAGCATTCTGGCATATTCTGTCGGGCTTTCTCCCTGCTTCTCGAAAGTTGCCGTATGATCTTCAATAGCCTTCAGAGTCTCTACACAAAGCTTTGCTCCTGCCTCTGCAAGCTTATCATGAAGGCTTTCTCCTGTCTCATCTTCTGTGATCGGCACTTCAACCTTCTGGATCATGTCGCCTGTATCCAGTCCTTCGTTCATCTGCATTGTTGTAACACCTGTCACTTCCTCGCCATTGATGATAGACCACTGGATTGGCGCGGCACCACGGTATTTCGGAAGTAGAGATGCGTGTACATTAATACATCCATATGGTGTCATCTCCAGAATTTCTTTCGGAATGATCTGACCAAATGCAATGACAACCATCACATCTGCATTGTATTTTCTCAGTTCTTCTACACATTCCGGATCACGGATCTTCTTTGGCTGATAAACCGGAATTCCATGTTTTATCGCAGCTTCTTTCACCGGGGTTGGCTGCATCTCTTTACCACGTCCTTTTGGTTTATCTGGCTGGCTCACTACGAGACACACCTCATGCCCTGCTTCCACCAGTGCCTCCAGTGTTCCCACGGAGAAGTCCGGTGTTCCCATGAAAATTATTCTCATCAATTATTCCTCCACTTCGTATTCCATATCTCCCTCGTTGTAGGCCGGTGAATCATGCAGTTCTCCTTCTACTTTCTCTACATAAAGGTGTCCTCCCAGGTGATCGATCTCATGACAGAACGCTCTTGCAAGAAGTTCTTCTCCTTCTATCTCAAACTCCTCCATATTTTCATTAAGTGCACGTACTTTTACATAATTCGGACGAGTTACGATTCCCCATTTTCCCGGCACACTTAAGCAACCTTCTTCGCCTGTCTGCTCACCGGATGTCTCAACAATCTCAGGATTGATCAAAACGATCGGACCCTCTCCGACATCAATCACTACAATCTGTTTGAGAATACCAACCTGCGGTGCTGCAAGACCCACCCCCATCTTCTCATACATCGTATCAAGCATATCTTCAATTAAAATCTTTGTACGAAGTGTCATCTTCGTCACTGGTTTACACTGTTTTTCAAGAACATCATCGCCCATCTCTCTTACTTCTCTGATTGCCATTATTCTTTCCTCTCTTTTCTATAAATTCATCGGGTTAAAATCGAATTGGATTCTCATTTTCTGAAACCCTGAGTTAATTTCTATATATTGTTCCATCCTGTCTTTTAATACAACTAAGGTTCGGTATTCCGGCGCTTTTACGTAAATCACTCTCCGGTAAATATCTTTGATCTTATCCACTCCCGGACTTGCCGGGCCGATCACATCGAGCTGTGCCTGACCTTTGATCCGCAAAATGTATTCCTTCAGATACTTGCACGCTTTCTCTAAAAGTACCTCATCTTCACATGCTGCAAGTACTGCCATCAGGTTCTCCACCGGTGGATATCCCATCAGACTGCGGTAACGGATTTCTTTCTCATAGAATGCTTCATAATCCTGCGCTGCTGAAGCCTCGATTGCATAATGCTCCGGATCGTAAGTCTGAATCACGACCTCACCCGGTCTGTCACCTCTTCCGGCACGGCCTGCTGCCTGTGTCAAAAGCTGAAATGTTCGCTCACCGGAACGATAATCATCTGTATAAAGAGACATATCTGCTGCCAATGCACCGACTAATGTGACCTTTGGAAAATCATGTCCCTTTACGATCATCTGTGTTCCCACAAGAATATCCGCCTCTTCATTCGCAAAGGCAGATAAAATCTGCTCATGGGAATCCTTTTTCTTCGTTGTATCCATATCCATACGGAGAACTCTTGCCTGTGGGAATCTTGCCTTCACCATGTCCTCGATCTGCTGGGTTCCTGCGCGGAATTCTCCGATATAACGGGAACCGCATTCCGGACACTCCGTCACCTTCGGCTGTTCATAACCACAGTAATGGCAGACCATTTTTCCACCTTTGTGTACCGACAAGGATACATTACAGTGCGGGCATTTCACTACATGGCCACATTCTCTGCAGGAAATAAAACCAGAATATCCTCTGCGATTCAAAAACAGCATGATCTGCTCTTTTGCATTCAGTCTGTCTTCAATCAGTTCCTGCAGCTTCTCACTCAAGATGGAACGGTTTCCATTCTTCAGTTCCTTTCGCATATCAACTGTATGCACAGTCGCCATCTGTTGCATATGAGAACGATTCTTCATCTCGTAAAGCTGATACTCACCAAGCCTTGCCCGATACATTGCCTCCATCGACGGAGTTGCACTTCCAAGCACAACACTGGCATCTTCTACTTCTGCCCTGTGAACTGCTACTTCTCTTGCATGATAACGTGGCACCTGCTCACTCTTGTAGGTTGGTTCATGTTCTTCATCAATAACGATCAGCCCCAAATCCGGAAATGGAGTAAAAAGTGCAGAACGTGGTCCGATCATCACATCGACCTCGCCCTTCTTCGCACGCATCATCTGATCGTAACGTTCTCCGGCAGACAGTCTTGAGTTCATGATAGAAACTCTGTCGCCGAAACAGCGGTAAAACCGCATCACTGTCTGATATGTCAGTGCGATCTCCGGAATCAGAACGATTGCCTGTTTTCCCTGGTCAACAACCGTGCGGATCATCTCCATATAGACTTCTGTCTTTCCACTTCCGGTCACTCCGTGAAGCAGATAAGTTCTCCTTGTTCCACACAGATAGTCTTGCCGGAACCCCTGGATCACATGCTGCTGTTCTTCCGTATAGATGATCTCCTGTTGTGATTTCTTTGCCTGTTTCACCGGATTACGGTATACCTGCTCTGACTCTATCTTCAACACGCCCTGCTCTTCCAATGCCCGGATCACAGGCAGTGTCACATTTAATTTTTTCGTCACCAGCTCATAATCCAGAATTGGGGCTTCCTTCAAAGCTTCCAAAAGCCTTGCTCTTGCTTTCTGATTCTTCTTCTGATAAAAAGCCAGCTTCTCCTGACTCTCTTCCTCAGTAAGCAGCAAACGGAGATGTTTCTTTACCTTCGCATTCTCCTTCTGCTTGATTGGCAGCACTGTCTTAAGCGCCTGGATCATCGTTCCGCCATACTGCTCTTTCATCCATGCCGCCAGCGCGATCAGTCTCGCTTCGATTGCCACACTGTTTCTGGAAATGTCTGTAATCTCCTTCACCTTTGACAGATCATAATTGCAAGTCTCTGATAATGAAGTCACATAACCTTTGATCTGTCGGTTTCCTTTTCCAAAAGGGATAATTACTTCCAGCCCCGGATGCAGCTCGTCTTTCAGTCGTTCCGGTATTCGGTACTGAAAGATCTTATCCAGTTTTTCATGTTGTATATCTACAATAACATCTGCAAACACAATCTTATTTCTCTTTTAATTCTTCCAGAACTTCTTTGATCAGCACGCGCTCATCCATCGGATGCTTCACACCGCAGATTTCCTGATAGTCCTCATGTCCTTTTCCTGCCAGTACAATAACATCACCCGGTTCGCCGTGTTCGATCGCATATTTGATTGCTTCTTTACGATCACAGATTTCCACATATTTTCCATCTGTCTTTGCGATTCCGGTTTTGATATCGTTAATAATATCCTGTGGTTCTTCAAATCTCGGATTATCTGATGTAATGATTGTCAGGTCTGCCAGTCTTCCGGATACCTCACCCATCTCGAATCTTCTGTCTTTAGAACGGTTTCCGCCGCATCCGAACAGACATACAAGACGCTTCGGATTATATTCCTTCAATGTTGTCAGAAGACTTTCAAGACTCATCGCATTGTGCGCATAATCGATCATCAGTGTAAAATCATCAGACACCTTGATCATCTCGATACGTCCTTTTACCTTTGCCTTCTTAAGTGCATCTTTGATCATCTCAACCGGCACCTGGAAATGGCGGCAGACTGAGATTGCAGTCAGTGAATTGTAAACACTGAACTTGCCTGGAACATCGATTTCCACATCAAAGTCCATCACGCCTGCAACATGGTATGCAACACCAAGATATCCCGGTCTGGATACCAGTTCTACATTCTCTGCGCGAAGATCTGCCTCCGGTGAAAATCCAAATGTCTCAATCTTACATGTAGACCCTTTAAATACATCTTTGAAATACTTGTCATCCACATTGGCGATTCCGAGCTTACACTGTTTGAACAAAAGCCCTTTGCATCTCTTGTAATCATCAAAATCCTTATGCTCATTCGGACCAATATGATCTCTTCCAAGATTTGTGAAAATACCGATCTCAAATGGAATTCCCGCTGTTCTGTGAAGCATCAGTCCCTGTGATGAAACTTCCATAACAACACAGTCACAGCCAGCTTCTACCATCTCTGCAAAATATTTATGGATTGTATAAGACTCCGGTGTTGTATTACATGACGGGATCTTCTTGTCTCCGATAATTGCCTCGATTGTACCGATCAATCCAACCTTGTGTCCTGTCTCTTCAAGAATAGACTTGATCATGTAAGTTGTTGTTGTCTTTCCTTTTGTTCCTGTAATACCGATGACTTTCATCTTATCTGCCGGATATCCAAAGTAAGCCGCTGACATCAGAGCCAGTGCATAACGAGTATCCTCTACCTTAATTACAGTCACATTTTCCGGCACTTCGACATCTTTCTCTACAACAACAGCTGCCGCACCTTTCGCCGCAACGTCCGCTGCATATTTATGTCCATCAGATACTGCTCCGCTGATACACACGAAAACAGATCCTTCTTCCACTTTTCTTGAATCATTGATCAGTGTTGTTACTTCCGTAGAATCACTTCCCTGTACTACTGTGTAGTCCAGGCGTTCTAATAATTTATCTAATTTCATGATCTAACCCTCCTGTTCTGAACTGGTGTATTGCATCATTGACTTTCAGGCAAATAACGATTGTCTTAACCTTTATAGAATAACATAATCTCACCACATATGCAAAAAAACCTACATAATCTTTCGTCCTGTTTTCGTCTTTCGAATCAGCCAGACACATCCAAATGACAATAACACAAGTCCCACACTCACTACCGGAATCATGATCCAGGCTGAAAATGTCTCTGGCTTAATATTTCTCTTATAAACATCAAGAAACATGATATGGATCAAATAAATCCCAAAGGAACATCCACAAAATCTGTCAATCCACTTCTTTGCCTGTTCGGACGGATTGAATTCGCTCTTTTTCAATCGTACTAACATAAGAAATGCCATCGCTGCTGCCAGTGCAAGCAGTGGATTACCATATTCCAGCAGACGTTCATAATGTTCTCCATCCTGCAAGGTTGCCGCATAAGTCAGCCCATAATTTAATGCCATGCATACTACAAAAATACCTACCGGAATCATTTTCTCCTTCATCACATGCTTACGGTATTTATATATATAATATCCGATAAATACATAATAAGAATAGATTCTGTCCCCCACCATTGGGACGGAATAATACATCTTTTCATCAAAAAATGTGGAAATATAATTGAACAAAACAGCCGCCGTAATCACCACAAGAAATGCGCGTTCCATCCGAAGGTTCATCCCTTTACACATAACCTGGAAAAAAGGAAGTACCAGATAGATCGGAATCATTGCATACAAATACCACAGATGCTGTTCTACCGGCTTATATAATAAATCTTTGATTTGATAAGGATCCTCCATATAAACTGCATTCCAGATCATATATATTACACTCCACACAAGCAGAACAATTAGAAAACGAAAGATTCTTTTTGCATGTTTATGAAGTGATTCCTGTCTTCCAAGCAGAAGTGCTCCTGTAATCATGAAAAAACATGGTACACTTATCCTTGCCAGCAGATTTAATAGCAGTGAAAAACTGTACTCCCCAATCGTAATATCGCCATAGGCTCTGCAGTAATAGTTTGATACATGGATCACAATAACAAATATAAAAGAAATCATTCGAATCAATTCCAGATTATAATTTTTCTCTTTCAATGCACGTTCCTCTTTCTATCTCTTCTAAATTCCATCTTTTTTCTTCTTTCCGTCCGGTTTATAAAATGTGCCTTTCACAACCGCACCCTTTCCATAACGGTTGTTCAGCTGTTCCAATGCAGCATTTAATTTCTTATGTTTCTCATCCGGTTCTTTTGGAAGTTCTATATCAAAGATTGTCAGCTGTTCCGGTGCATTCTCTTCTACTAACTTTGACGTTCGGATTCCGAGCAGACGGACAGGTTCTCCACTCCAGCTTTCACGGAACAAATTACATGCTGTCTCACATAAGATAACCGGATCATTCGTTGGCTTTTGAAGCTGCACCTGATGCGACATATTTCTGAAATCATAATAGCGAACCTCCATGCTCACCATCCCGGCTTTCTTTCCTGCCTTCTTCAGCCTGTTCCCCACGCTCTGCGCAAGCTCACGAAATACATCTCTCGCCTCTTCATAAGTCGTTGCATCCTCTGACAGAGTCGTTGAATTTCCTACTCCCTTTGCCTCTTCCGGTTCATACTGTACCTTATCGTCCCCGATTCCATTTGCGAAATTCCAGAGCATCCGGCCATGACTTTTTAAATGCAGCGTAATTACATTTACATCCGCATGAGCAAGATCTCCAATTGTATTAATTTCAAGTTTCTTAAAGACTTCCACACTTGAACGCCCTGCCATAAAGAGTTCTCCGATCGGAAGTGGCCACATTTTCTGCGGAACCTCTTCCGGAAATAACGTATGGATCCGATCCGGTTTCTGAAAATCCGAAGCCATCTTCGCTAACAGTTTATTACTGGAGATTCCAATATTCACCGTGAATCCAAAACGTCTCTTTACCTCTTCCTTAATCTCCATCGCCCCGTCCACCGGTGTTGGATATCGCCCGACAAGCTCTGTAAAATCCATATAACATTCATCGACACTGACCTGCTCGATCTTCTTTGTATATGTCCGCAGGAAACCCATCAGCATCCGGCTCTTTTCTCGATACATCTTATGATTCGGCGGTGCTGTCACAAGATTCGGACATTTTCGAAATGCATTTACTACAGGTTCACCCGTCTGAATCCCATAGGATTTGGCAAGTGATGATTTTGCAAGAACGATTCCATGACGAGAGCTCTGATCTCCGCCAATAATCGCCGGAATCTCCCGCAGATCCACTTTTGATCCATTTTTCAATTGTTCAACCGCCGTCCAGCTTAAAAATGCTGAATTGACGTCGATGTGGAAAATAATGCGCGCCATGGGAGCCTCCTTTCTGGATTCTGCCTGAGTTCTTTCTTAGTATTAATTCTTGTTGTATGCATATACATTCTGTCAGTTTTTTATTTTAACATATAATCTGCGCTTGTATCAATTGCTTCGATGAACGAAAAAAAGGCTGTGAAAAATCCAATTTTCTAAAAATCTCCGGAAAATTTTCATTTTTCACAGCCCTACATATTATATCATTACTATACTAGTATTTTGATGTTGGGGGGCAAAAGCCCCCAACTAGGATACCTACGGATTGTTTTGTGCAAGCACCGGTGGTTTCAGACCTTTTGACCCTGGTATCATATTTTATTTCTTCACACCTGCTGTCAGTTTACCATCCTTCACATCGATCAAGATCGTGTCTCCACGTCCCACATCTCCTGCAAGGATCAGTTTTGCAGCTAATGTCTCTACATTCTTCTGCAAGTAACGTTTCAGTGGTCTTGCACCGTACATCGGCTCATATCCACCTTCCACAACAAAGTCTTTCGCCGCATCTGTCAGCTCAACACTCAGTTCACGTTCTTCCAGACGGCGGTTCACATCAGCAACCAGAAGGTCAATGATGGAACGTACATTTGTCTTTGTCAATGGTTTGAACATGATAATCTCATCCAGACGGTTCAAGAATTCCGGTCTGAAATGTGCTTTCAGATCACCCATTACCATCTCCTGACTCTGTTCATCGATCGAACCATCGTCCTTAATTCCTTCCAGCAGATAGTTTGCACCAATGTTGGAAGTCATGATCAAGATTGTATTCTTGAAGTCAACTGTACGTCCTTGGGAATCTGTGATTCGTCCATCATCCAGTACCTGCAGCAATACGTTGAAGACATCCGGATGTGCTTTCTCGATCTCATCGAAAAGTACAACAGAATATGGTTTTCTTCTGACTGCTTCTGTCAGCTGTCCGCCTTCATCATATCCGACATATCCCGGAGGAGAACCAATCAGCTTGGATACACTGTGTTTCTCCATATATTCCGACATATCAACACGGATCATGGAATTCTCATCTCCAAAGAGTGCTTCCGCAAGTGCTTTGGAAAGTTCTGTCTTACCGACTCCGGTTGGTCCTAAGAACAGGAACGAACCGATCGGACGCTTCGGATCTTTCAAGCCGACTCTTCCACGCTTGATAGATTTGGCAACCGCTGTTACTGCTTCATCCTGACCAATCACACGCTTATGCAATGTCTGTTCCAGTTTATTTAACTTCGCACTTTCCGACTCTGCCAGACGGCTCACCGGAATTTTGGTCCACTGTGATACGACCTCTGCAATGTCTTCTTCTGTCACTTCCAGATGTTTTACATCATTTCTCTTATGGAAACGTT
>ENA-ORTY01003804-ORTY01003804.1-human-gut-metagenome-genome-assembly--contig:-NODE-3804-length-12561-cov-2.152807_pt1 | contig 12561 bp, 8 predicted proteins | sample MGYA00241917_ERZ509198 | MGnify/ENA primary metagenome ERZ509198 (study PRJEB26280, sample SAMEA2338857) | human gut metagenome | biome: human gut; feature: human-associated habitat; material: faeces...
TTCATATGAGCGCGAACACCGTCGGCATTTTTGAAAAATTGAACATGACGCTGCTGATTCATTTTATCATAACTGATAGTTTCAACATTAAGCCTTTTCTTAATAGCGGCAATGTTATTATCACTTGCTATGATAGCAGACACACCTGCACCCGGGAATGTAATTTTTGCTGTTGAGCAAACTTCAATCACCATATCTTCATTGTTATATTTAGGAAGAATGTCAAAAATATTTGCAAGTTTATCGCCGTCATCCGTTAAATCATGTACGCAGTATGCATTGTCCCATATAATTCTGAAATCTTCTGCACTCGGATTTAATGCTGCAATGCGTTCAACAACCTCGTCGCTGAAAGTAATACCCTGTGGGTTAGAATACTTCGGCACGCAAAACATACCTTTAACGCTTGGATCTTCAATAAGTTCTTCAATAGCGTCCATATCAGGTCCGTCTTCATACATCGGAATATTTATCATTTTAATGCCAAAATGCTCACAAATTGTGAAGTGCCTGTCATATCCCGGAACCGGGCATAAAAACTTAACTTCATCAAGCTTACTCCACGGTGTCATACCTTCAATCGCACCCTTAACATAGCACTGCGAAATATAGTCAAACATAAGATTAAGGCTTGCAGATGGGCCTACGATAACATTTTTATCTTCAACACCCATAAGTTCGGCAAAAAGTTTTTTGCAGCTCGGAATTCCGTCAAGAATACCATAGTTTCTTACATCTACTCCGTCAGCAATATAATTATCACATTTGAGCATATCCATTGAAAGATCAAGCTGCTCCTTGCAAGGCTTACCCCTGCTCATATCAAGCTTAAGATTTTTTGCTTTAAAAGCATTATATCTTTCTTCAAGCACTTTTTTTTCGTCAAGGAGCTGTTCCTTAGTCATTTCAGTATAAAGCATTATATTTTCCTCCATAATTTCAAATATAATATATTTTACCACATAGATATTTTACCACAAAGCAAGTCTTTTTTCAAACAGCATATAGATAGAATATTACAGCGATTACATAATTATTATTATTTATTTTATACAAAATAAGAGCCTGACTGATATAATATCCCGCCCCGGATTGTGCAGACAGTACAAAAGAGACTGCTTGAAGTAGAAAACTAAATTTTAAGCAACGAACTGATTTCGTTTCCATAAATACTTATATTTTGATAACTTCTTGGCATTAAAAATCCCTCCTGATGTTTATTCTACATCAAGAGGGATTTTTTATATTGTTCATTACACGCTTTGCTTTTGTACTTTTTATTATAATCCTGTATTTTCAGCTATATATTTTCTTGCCTTAACTGCATATTCAAAAGGATTTGCTTTTGCAGGGTCTTGCTCTGCTTCAACAACTACCCAGCCTTCATAATCATTATCGGCAAGGATGTCAAATATCGGCTTGAAATCAACATCACCGTCACCCGGTACAGTAAATACACCGGCTCTTACTGCGTCAAGAAACGACATATGATTTGGCACAACCTGATTATTATAAACATCAAGTCTGACATCTTTAAGATGCACATGCTTGACACGATTTATATACTTCTTAAGCACAGGAACAGGGTCAATACCTGCAAATGTGAGGTGACCTGAATCAAAAAGAAGATATACTAATTCAGGGTCTGTTAATTCCATAAGCTTATCAATTTCTTCAACTGTTTGCACACCTGTACCCATATGGTGATGCACTGTGAAATACATACCTTTGCTTTTTGCATAAGCACCCATTTCATTAAAGCCTTTTACAACTACATCCCACTGCTCATCTGTATAATACGGTTTTTCATCAAGAATTGATTTATCAAGGCAACCTTGAATTGAATTGCCTTGTTCAGATGCACCGATTACCTTTGCACCAAGCTTATGAAGCTTATCGCAATGTGCTTTAAAAGCTTCAATTGTTTCTTCATAAGGCTTTGATGTAAGATATGATGAAAACCAAGCATTGCAAATTTGAAGTCCGCGAATATCAAGATATTTCTTTAAAACATCAGGGTCTTGCGGATATTTATTTCCTATTTCAGAACCCTTAAAACCTGCAAGTGCCATTTCACTTATGCACTGCTCAAATGTATTTTCAGCTCCCAAATCCGGCATATCGTCATTAGTCCAGCCGATTGGGGCAATAGCAAGCTTTACTTTGTTTGAATCAAGCATTATATATATTACCTTTCAATTTTAGTAGTCAAATGTTTCTTTTATATGTGCTTGCATATCTTCATATGCTTTTGCAACCTTTTCACTCTTTGATACTTCGGCTACACCTACTCGCCACCAAGATTCAAATCCCGGTGTCATAGTTTTCGGCAAAACCTTAATATCAAAAAGGCAACTCTTTGTTTGCTTTTTAGCGTCTGCAAGGGCTTCACGAAGCTCTTGTGATGTATGAATCGTGTAAGCTTTTGCACCGTAACCCTCTGCAATTTTAGCAAAGTCAACATCAATTTCGTCACCGTCGAGCATTCCTGTTACAGGATTTCTTGCTCTGAATACAGTACCGAAAGTATCTGTGCCTTGATTATTTTGAAGATTTTCGATACATCCCCAACCCATATTATCAAAAAGGCAAACATTGATTTTAAGTCCTTCTTGCAGTGCAGTATAAAGTTCACTGTGGCCCATAATAAATGAACCGTCACCGCAGAAAGTGTAAACTTCGCTTTCAGGCTTTGCAAGTTTGGCACCAAGCGCACCGTTAACTTCATAACCCATATTTGAATAACCGTATTCCATATGGTATGTACCACGGTCTTTAGGCCTGAATAATCTTTGCATATCACCCGGAAGTGAACCTGCCGAACCGAGAGCAATTGCATCATCATCCATAAATTCGTTGATTATGCCAAGCGCAAGAGTTTGGTTAAGTCCGCCTTCAAGCTCGGTTGAATAGTATTCATCAACGATTTTATCCCATTCAGCTTTTGCTTCTTTAATTTCGTTTGTATATTCGCTTTTATATCCCTCACAAGAAGAAATAAGTGCTTTAACAGCTTCCTTTGCATCGGCAACAATTGCTTCTGCATCCATTTTATATGCATCAAACGGGCAAACATTTATACCTAAAACTTTTCTGTTTTCATTAAATAACCATTTTGATGAAGTAGTAAAGTCACTAAAGCGAGTTCCGACACCGATTACAAGGTCGGCATCACGGCCGATAACATTTGCGGCTTTACCGCCTGTTACACCGATACCGCCCACATTAAGCGGATTTTTCCAATCAATAATTCCCTTGCCTGCCTGAGTTTCGGCAATAGGGATATTATATTTTTCAGCAAATTCAAGAAGTTCATTTTCAGCACCGCTGTATCTTACACCGCCGCCGCATACTATAATCGGCTTTTTAGCTTCTTTAATAAGCTTTGTTGCACGCTCAAGCTGTGATGAAGATATTGGGCGCCTGTCAAGATGCCAAACACGCTTTTGAAGAAAATGTTCAGGATAGTCATAAGCTTCACCCTCAACATCCTGCGGCATTGCAAGGCAAACTGCACCTGTGTCCGCCGGGTCTGTAAGCACACGCATTGCATTAAGGCAAGCAGTCATAAGTTGCTCAGGGCGAATAATTCTGTCAAAATAATGGCAAACACCCTTAAATGCATCGGTAACCGTTCTGCCGTAATTATCAAAAAATTCTGCCTGCTGAAGTACAGGGTCCGGCTGGCGACACGCAAAAGTATCACCCGGCAAAACAAGAAGCGGAATTCTGTTTGCAGTGGCGCAACCACATGCAGTTACCATATTTGTTGCACCCGGGCCGATAGAAGAAACGCACGGAATAATGGCTTTTCTATCCATTTGCTTAGCATATGCAACTGCGGCAAGTGCCATATTTTGCTCATTTTTACCCTGGTAAAATTTGAGATTATGACCGCCCTGTTCCAAAGCCTGGCCAACACCTACAACACAGCCGTGGCCGAAAATGCCAAACATTCCGCTAACAAATTTTGTTTCAACACCGTCACATTCGATATACTGATTATCAAGGAACTTTACGAGTGCCTGTGACATAGTAAGTCTGATTCTTTTCATAAATTATGCCTCAATTTCAGAAAGTTTTACAGGTCTGTGTTCTGCAACAGAAAGCTTTGCTGCAAGACCTAAACGAAGAGCTTCAAGTCCGTCATAAACGGTTGTTTTAGTCGGCTTATCGTTAATTACGCAGTCGATAAATTCAGTCATTTCATCTGTAAATGACTGCATGTATCTTTCAAGGAAGAAATAAAGTGGCTTATCAGTCATATTACCTGTTTCGTCAATAAATGAAACATTGGTAGGAGTGTCATTTGCGGCACTTGCCTGGCCCTTACTGCCAAATACTTCAAGCCTTTGGTCATATCCGTATGCAGCTTTGCGGCAGTTATCAATAACACCGATAGCACCACTCTTAAATTTAAGTGCAACAAGGGCAGTATCAACATCCCCTGCTTCACCGATTGCCGGGTCAACAGTTACAGCGGCATTAGCATAAACTTCTTCAACTTCACCGCCGATAAAACGAGCCATATCAAAATCATGAACTGTCATATCAAGGAAAATGCCGCCTGATACCTTTACATATGAAATTGGTGGCGGCTCAGGGTCACGGGAAGTAATTTTGATAGTTTGAAGTTCACCGATTTTGCCCTTATTTTCAAGATTTTTAATTTCAGCAAAATTGTGGTCATAACGGCGGTTAAAACCGATTTGAAGTTTAACACCGGCTTCATCAACAGCCTCAATAACCTTTTTAATTTTAGCAACCGTTAAATCAACCGGCTTCTCACAGAATATGTTTTTGCCTGCCTTTGCCGCTTCAACAGCAATATCGGCGTGTGTATCTGTTGAAGAGCAGATAAGAACAGCATTGATTTCAGGATTGTTTAAAATTTCATGATAATCTTCATAATAATTAGGAATACCGAGTTCTTCTGCAACCTTTTTTGCACCTTCAACATAAATGTCGGAAATAGCAACAATTTTAGCCTGCGGAATATGGTATGTAATTGATTTTGCGTGTACTTGACCGATGCGACCCGCACCGATAATACCAACATTGATTTTTTCCATAAATTTACCTCGTAAAACAAAATTTTTTAAGAGTTTTCACTCTGTTATTGATAAATATATCATATATTTTTGTATATTTCAACACTTAATATATAACAATTGTGTACTTTTTTTATTTATTTTGTTCAATAACTGTTTTTATTAAAAATTCGTTAAACTGTTGCATTGAATTGTAAATGTATGTATAATAGTTTTATATATAAAGTTATAGAAGGAGTAATAAAATGACATATACATACACACCGCACGGTGTTTGCTCAAGGAAAATTGTTATTGACATTGATGAAAATACAAACACTATAAATTCAGTCAGCTTCACAGGTGGTTGCAACGGTAATCTTCAGGGCATTTCCGCTCTTGTTAAAGGCAAAAAGCCTGAAGAAATTATTGATGCATTAAAGGGAATTGATTGCAATTTTAAAGGCACCTCCTGCCCTGACCAACTTGCCTGCGCATTAGAAGAAATTGAAGAACAGTTATAGGAGTTAAAATATGCTTAGACTAGAAAGTAAAATATTACAGCGTGAATTTGTAGTTCACGAAAATACACTTTATGCATCTCAAATAAGAAATGTTTTATCAGGCAGGGATTTTGTTCCTGACGGAAACAGTGTTGAATTTTTATTTCATTTTACTGACGGAAGCGAATTTTCTTCAAAAGGATTAAATGTAATTGATTCAAACCAAGAAAACGGAAAGTTATCATTTAAATTTGAAGAAACACAAGGCATTGCCGTTACAATGACCTTTTGGGTAGGCGATGACGGAAATACTTTGCGCAAGCAAATAAGTTTTGTTCAATCAAGTGATAAAACTATTGATTATATCTTGCTTGAACATATCGGTATCACCAATTCAAAAACTCATTTTACAGTGCCTACCGATATTAAAGGTACTGAACTTGACGGTTTTCAGTCATCACTCGGTCAGCCATTTTATATTGACACACTGTTTTTCGGATGTGAATTCCCTGCCACACAAAATATAATTCTTTACGGTATAGGCCAGGTTAAATATTTTCTCGGCAAAAAGATAAACGGTGAATTCAAATGTCCTGTTACAGTAATCGGCGGAGCTGAAAGTGACCTTATGGTTGATGTTCAAAAATCATTTTATGAATACATTGAAGACATAAGTACCAAAACAGATTTAAGGCTTCAATATAACAGTTGGTATGATTATATGAAAGATATTACTGCCGACAATATTGAAAAATCTTTCTATGAAATTGAAAAGGGACTTACATCAAACGGTGTCCCGCCGCTTGATGCATATGTAGTTGATGACGGATGGGTAGATTACAAATCAGGCTTCTGGAGTTTTAACAAAAAATTCCCAAATCAGCTTTATGACACAACCCAGCTTACATCTAAAATCGGCTCTCATTTCGGCTTATGGCTCGGCCCTCGCGGCGGATACGGCAGGCCTGATTTATTTGCGAAAAAGATGGAAAAGCGTGGGCTTGGTGCATACAATGCAGAAGCAAAAGATATTTGCATCGCAGATAAAACATACATTAAAAATGTAACAGATTTTATTTTAAAATCAACGCAGGAATTTGACATTGATTATTGGAAATTTGACGGTTTTTGCCTTACACCTTGCAAAGATGCAAACCATAACCACCCTGTCGGCGGCGAACAAGATATGTATATGATTACAGACATGTGGCAAAGCTGGATTGAAGTTTTCCAAAAAATCAGAACGCTGAGAAAGAAATTCGGAAAAGGTCTTTGGATAAATATGACCTGCTATGTCAACCCATCACCTTGGTGGCTTCAATATGTAAACAGCATTTGGCTGCAAAACAGCGGTGACATAGGCTTTGCAGAGAATATTCAAGGTCAATCAAAGCTTGACAGCGAAATCACATACCGTGACGCAAGATACTTTAATCTTCTTAACACCCGTGCTGTGCAAATGCCTTTAAAGCATATTTATAATCACGAGCCGATTTATGGTAACCATGCAAAAGTTCAATACACAGATGAAGAATTTGAAAAATACATCTATTTTGATGTTGCGCGCGGACAGGCACTTAACGAACTGCATTTGAGCTACACTATGATGAATAAATCAAAGTGGCGCACACTTGCAAAAGCTATTGAATGGCAAAAGAATAACTATAATGTTTTGCAAAACGCTATGTTTATAGGCGGCAACCCTGAAGAGAACAATGTTTACGGTTACTTTAGCTGGAATGAAAACGGTGACGGCATAATTGCACTGAGAAACCCGACTGACGAAAAAGCACCGCTCACCCTAACTCTCAATAAACTTATGGGCTGTCCTAAAGATTTGAAAGATGTTAAAAGATACAATGTATATAACCTTTCAAATAAAGAAAGTTATGACAGCTATTCATACGGTGATAAAATAGATTTGACTTTACAGCCGTTTGAAGTAAAAATATTCCAATTCGGCAAAGAAGATAAGCGTTATCCTAATGGTGAAGCTGTCACAGATTTTACAATTTCATTTAATTACAAGGGTGAAGAAAACATAGAAATCGCACATAATGACGACATTGATATTTCTGTTGTAAAAGGATATGTTAATGTTAAATGCGGAAAATGCCACCTGCGTTCAAACAGCATTGTAGGCGGCGTCAACCACAAAATCACTGCTGTAAGAGAAAAGAGTAAGGCTTTAAAGATTTATATTGACAGGCAGCTTGACTCATCAGGATACGATTCAAGAGCTAAAGCTAAAATCAACACTGCGATTGACAGCAGTGCCGAAGAATTTAAAGTGATTGAAAAAGCCACACCTTATGATGAAATCATCACTCTTAAGAGTATGCTTTCAGGTGTAGGCAAGAGGAAGAAAAACTAAATGATAACAAAATGCAAAAAATGCGGCTGTGACACGCTGATTAAAAACGGCGAATGGTACGAATGCCCAATGTGCGGCGCAATGATGTTTGACACAAGCATTTTTGTAGGAAAAATAGAAAGTCCGACTAAAACGCTTGAAATGATTGACGAGGGCAAAGTTACCGCCACCGCTCAAATTTCAAAACCTTTTTCAATTGACGCAGAAGAAAATCATGAAGAAAAAACTTTTGGAAGCACAATTGAAAAGGCAAAAAATACCACACAAGAAAAGCCGAAAAAGAAAAAGCACACAAAAAAGAAAGCGATTGAAAAAAGCGAAAAGCAAGAGGTATCAAAGTTAAAAGAAGCAATATCGTTTATGACGCCTATTGTTATTGCACTTATTGTCGCAATTCTTCTCAAAACATTCATATTTGCAAATGCCGTTGTACCTACCGGTTCAATGATAAACACTATTCAAGAGGGCGACAGAATAATTGCAAGCAGGCTTGCATATATTAACGAAGACCCTAAAAGATATGATGTAATCATATTCCACTATCCTGATGATGAAAGCCAACTTTTTGTCAAAAGAATTATCGGTATGCCGGGTGAAACAATCAATATTAAAAACGGCATTGTTTACATCACTGATGTTAATGGAAACACAGCCGAAGCAAGAAGTGATTTTGTCACAAATTGCGTGCCGACGGGTGATTTCGGCCCATACACCGTTCCGCTTGGCAGTTACTTTGTTATGGGGGATAACAGAAATGACAGCTGGGATGCAAGATATTGGAAGAAAAAGAATGTTGAAAAGAAAAAAATTATCGGAAAAGTTAAATTCAGATATTTTCCGAATCCAAGTGAAATCAAATAATAAAGGAGAAACAATATGCCTTTTATAAATGTAATGACTAACAGCGAAATCAAAGATAAAGATGCGCTTAAAGCCGAACTCGGCAATGACATCACCGCAATTCCGGGTAAAAGCGAAGCTTGGCTTATGGTTAAATTTGAAGATAAGGCAGATATGTATTTTAAAGGAAGCAACGAGCCTTGTGCTATGTTTGAAATTGCTGTTTTCGGTTCAGCGAGTAAAAATGCTTATGAAGATTTAACAAAGCGCATTTGTAAAACAAGCGAAAAATATCTCGGTGTACCGTCAAACAGAACATATGTAAAATACAATGAAATTGATAAATGGGGTTATGACAATTTCAATTTCTAATGAATAAAATAATAAGGACTACCGTAGCTACTCGGTAGTCCTTTTATTTTATCTGCCCGTTTGCATTAAAAGGAGTTTAAGATGAGCTAAAGCTCAAGGTTTTTGGGTTTATTTGGGTAAAACACGCAAACAAGCAGGATAAAGCTATTAAATTATTTTACAAACTGTTTTGCATCATTTTCAGACATACATTTGGTTAAATAAATTCCGTTTTTGAATTTAAAAAGAACTAAATAATCATTTTCATCACACTTTGAATAGATGGATGAAGTATTAAACAATTTGCTAATCTTTGATTTATCGGTAATCTTTTTGCCGCTGTATGTATTCAAAACATTTTTTTCATTTAGTTCGGTACCGAAATAATCATAATAGAACTTCGCATTTGTAATATCACTTTTATAAAACGACAGTGCGCTGAAAGATGAATCCGCATAAATCTTATTTTTAATAGGTGTAACGGTTGCATAAGATATTTCGCCTGTTTGTGAAGTATCACTAAACGCCGACATCTTGTTAATTGATTTAATATAGTTAATTGTATTAACCATATTATCCCAAATATAATAGCTTGCGTCGGTTGCAAGCGTATCGCTATCATAACCGCTAACATTTGCATCATACTTAAAGTTGATTGCACCCAAAGGTGGTTTTGATGAAGTTAAAAGCTTTTTATAACCGATTTCTTCAATATCTTTTAAAATTGCATCACGAAGTTCAGGTGTGTTTTCAATTTGTGTTTTGGTAAATGCATCATTGGCTACAATATATGCTTTGCCATTGGTTAAAGTAGCTTTTGCATTTTCCTCACTCGAGAAATTGCTGAAATAATATTCGTTATAAGCTCCTTTTTCGGTGTAATTACCGCTTGAAGTTTCATTTGCCCTTTTTGATGACATTAAAAATTCAAGTTCATCTTTATATTCCTTACTGTCAGTCAAATCAAGAATTTGAAGCATAACATTTGAATTTGTATTATCATAATTTCTGATTACGGTTTTATTATTTTTAAGATGATATGTAACCGTAACATAAAAAGTTGAATTGTCATTATTATTCAATTCGTTTTCGTATGAATATTTTTGAATTTTTGCAATTTTTTCTATTGATTCTTTAGTTATATATTCTTTTCCACACTCTTTACAATAATATATTGGAAGAGGAACTCCCCATGTACGTTGTCTAGATATACACCAGTCTGCTCTTTCTTTTATCATGTTAGAAATCCTATCTGCTCCCCAACTTGGAATCCATTTTACTGTTTCTGCTGCTTTTATGGCTTCATCTTTGAATTTATCAACTGAGCAGAACCATTGTTCCGTTGCTCTAAATATTATTGGATTCTTACATCTCCAGCAATGTGGATATGAGTGATTTATTTTTTGTTTTTTTAGTAAAAATTTATTTTCTTCTAACCATTCTATTATTTTATCATTAGATTCATCATACTTAAGTCCTGCAAATATTCCTGCACCTTCTGTTTGATAACCTTTTCCGTCAACAGTTACTACTATTTCTAGCCCATTTTTTAATCCACACAAATAGTCTTCTTTACCATATCCAGGAGCTGTATGTACTGCACCAGTACCTGTCCCAAGTTCTACAACTATTGTGTCATCACTTCCTAGAACTACCCTAGAAGTTCTGTCTAAAAATGGATGCTTACAAAGAACACCTTCTAATTCTTCTCCACTTAAAGTTTTTATTGTTTCATATTCTTCAATTCCAGCTTCTTTCATTACATATCTACTAAAGCTGTTGCTATGATTAATTTTCCTTGATTTGTTTTTACAATTGAATATTCAAATTCACCACCTATTGTTATACCAACATTTCCTGGAAGTGTCCATGGTGTTGTTGTCCATATAACAAAATATGTATTTTCCTTATCAAATAACCCTTTGCTATCTTCTACTGGGAATTTAACAAATATTGATGTTGTGTCTACATCTTTATATTCTATTTCTGCTTCTGCAAGTGCAGATTCACAATCTGTACACCAATAAACTGGTTTTAAACCTCTATATAAATATCCGTTTGCATACATATCGTAAAACACACCTAATTGTCTTGCTTCACATTTAGGGTCATATGTTATATATGGATCTTTCCAATCTCCTAGTACGCCAATCCTTTTAAATCCTTCTATTTGTCTATCTTTATAATATCTTGCAAAATCTAAACAAGTATCTCTAAATTGTGATACTGGTATTTTGCTTCTATCTAATCCTAATTTTTCTATTGCTGCTGCAGAGTCTCCTCCACCTATTATTGTTATTGCATCTAATTTAGAAAGCATTGTCGCAACTGCTTTTGTTCCTGTTGCAAATTTATCAAATTCACAAACTCCAAGTGGTCCATTCCATACTACTGTTTTCGCATCTTTTACTGCTTCTTCAAATTTTTCTATTGTTTTTGGCCCTATGTCTAATCCCATAAATCCATCTGGAATTTCTGTTGAATCAACCATTTTTTCTTCTCCATTGTTTGAATATTCAGAAGATACATGGTTATCTACAGGAAGTAATAGTTTTACTCCTTTTTCTTGTGCTTTTTCTAAAATGCTTTTTGCTAAATCTAATTTATCTTCTTCGCAAATTGATGTTCCTATGTGATGACCTTGTGCTTTATAAAATGTGTATGCCATTCCTCCACCAATTATCAAAGTATCTACTTTATCTAATAAATTTTCTATTACTCCAATTTTATCTGAAACTTTTGCTCCTCCAAGTATTGCTACAAATGGATGCTTAGGATTCTCTAATGCTCCTCCTAAAAACTCTAATTCTTTTTCAATTAAGAATCCTGATACTGCTGGCAAATAATCTGCAACTCCAGTTGTTGAGCTATGCGCCCTATGAGCTGTTCCGAACGCATCATTTACATATATTTCTGCCATGCTTGCTAGAGCTTTTGAATATTCTGGATCATTTTGTTCTTCTTCTTTGTGAAATCTTACATTTTCTAGTAATACAATGTCTCCTTCTTTCATATTAGATGTAAGTTCTTTTGCACTTTCTCCTATAACATCTTTTGCAAGTTTTACATCTTTGTTTAATAATTTAGAAAGTTCTTCTGCTACTGGTTTTAAAGAATATTTTAAATTAAATTCTCCTTTTGGTCTTCCTAAATGTGAGCAAAGTATAACTTTTGCATTATGATCTAGTAAATATTGTATTGTAGGAAGTGCTGCTCTAATTCTTCTATTATCTGTAATCTTTCCTGTTTCGCTATCTATTGGAACATTAAAGTCGCATCTTACTAATACTTTTTTACCATTTACATCTATATCTTTAACTGTTTTTTTGTTCATGATTAATTCATTCCTTTCTATGTTTTTACTATTTTGCCTGCAAAAGGCATAAACTATTCTCTTATAACAAAGCGACTTTAGTCGCCCTTTGTTCTCGCCGATTTGAGTTTCCGAATGTAATGAGGAAAT
>ENA-ORTY01003816-ORTY01003816.1-human-gut-metagenome-genome-assembly--contig:-NODE-3816-length-12527-cov-3.197162_pt1 | contig 12527 bp, 10 predicted proteins | sample MGYA00241917_ERZ509198 | MGnify/ENA primary metagenome ERZ509198 (study PRJEB26280, sample SAMEA2338857) | human gut metagenome | biome: human gut; feature: human-associated habitat; material: faeces...
TCTCGCGGGCGATGATCTTTCCGCCGACGGCGGCCTGCACCGGAATTTCGAACATCTGGCGCGGGATATTCTCCTTGAGCTTTTCGCAGATCTTGCGCGCTCTGGCGTAGGCGTTGTCCGCGAACAAAATAAAGCTCAGCGCGTCGACGATCTCGCCGTTTAAAAGAATGTCGAGCTTTACAAGCTTCGACGGCCGGTAGCCCTCGAGCTCATAGTCAAGGGAACCGTAGCCACGCGTCCGGGACTTCAGCGCGTCAAAAAAGTCGTAGATGATCTCGTTGAGCGGCATGGAATAGTGGAGCTCCACGCGCGTGGTGTCCAGATATTTCATGTCCTTGAACTCGCCCCGGCGATTGGTGCACAGATCCATAATCGCGCCCACATATTCCGGCGGCGTGATAAGGTTCACCTTCGCGTAGGGCTCGCGCGCCTCGGCAATTTCAGCCGGGTCCGGGTAGTTGAGCGGCGTATAGACCTCAACCTCCGTGCCGTCCGTCTTTGTGATCTGATAGACGACGTTGGGCGCGGTCGTAATGAGATCCAGGTTATACTCCCGCTCGAGCCGCTCGAGGATGATCTCCATGTGCAACAGTCCCAAAAAGCCGCACCGGAAGCCGAAGCCGAGCGCGATCGAGTTTTCCTGCGTGTAGGACATGGACGCATCGTTGAGCTTGAGCTTTTCAAGCGCGTCGCGAAGGTCCTGATATTTAGAGCCGTCCGCCGGATATACGCCCGAGAAGACCATGGGCTGCGCCTCCTTATAGCCGGGAAGCGCTTCGGGCGATGGATTTTCTACCGTTGTAATGGTGTCGCCGACTCTCGTGTCGGAGACGGTCTTGATGGAAGCCGTGAGATAGCCGACCTCGCCCGCGCCGAGCGCGTCTGCCGGGCGCATGCCGAGCGGATGCAGATACCCGACCTCGACGACCTTGTAGACAGCGCCCGTCGACATCATCTTAATATCCATCCCGGGCTTCACCACGCCGTTTACCACGCGCATGTAGACAATCGCGCCGCGGTAGGAGTCATACTGGCTGTCGAAAATCAGACACTGCAGGGGAGCTTCCCGGTCTCCCTTCGGCGCGGGAACGTCGTTTACGATCATCTCGAGCACGGCGTGGATGTTGATCCCGTTTTTGGCCGAGATCTCGGGCGCGTCCATCGCCGGAAGACCGATCACGTCCTCGATCTCATGCTTGACCTCCTCGGGTCTTGCCGCGGGCAGGTCGATTTTATTGACGACGGGCAGCACCTCGAGGCCATTGTCGATGGCAAGGTAGGTGTTCGCGAGCGTCTGCGCTTCAATGCCCTGCGACGCGTCGACAACCAGCACCGCGCCCTCGCAGGCAGACAGGCTCCGCGAGACCTCGTAGTTGAAGTCCACGTGGCCCGGGGTGTCGATGAGGTTCAGAACGTAGTCCTGCCCATTGTCCGCCCGGTAATCAAGCCGCACGGCGCGCGCCTTGATCGTAATGCCGCGCTCGCGCTCGAGGTCCATGGAATCTAAGATCTGGTCTTCCATCTCGCGCTTGTCGACCGTGTTGCACTGCTCAAGCAGCCGATCGGCCAGCGTCGACTTGCCGTGGTCAATGTGCGCAACGATGGAGAAATTTCGGATTTGGGAAAGGTCGGTCATATAACGCTTCCTCTTTCATTGGTAAGTCAAATTCTGTGTGGAGCTCAGTCTGCGGTATTCTCCGTCATGACCGTCTCATAGTGCGTGGCGGACGAGAAATATGCGTCGAGAATCGGGATACAGACGTTCGACAGATTGCCGCCCTTCGAGCCCTTTTCCACGTACACGGCGATGGCGATCTCGGGATCGTCCGCCGGGGCGTAGAGCACAAACGAAGCATGGTCGGAGCCGCCGAACGCGCCGGAGGACGTGGTGCCCTGCCACTGCGCGGTGCCGGTCTTACAGGCGACCTTCACGGGGTAATATTTGAAATATTCCTCTGCAGTACCTTCCTGCGTCGTCAGATACATACCTTCGGAGATGCAAAGCTTCGCGTCGTCGGACATCTCGAGCTGGCTCGCGATCTCCGGCGCATGCTCCAGAATCAGGTCCTGATAGTCCCACGAGATGACGCGGGAGAGGAACGTCGCGGAATAGCGCGTGCCCTGATTCGCTAAGGCCTGCACGTACGAGCACATCTGCATCGGCGTAAAGCGGTTCAGGCTCTGGCCGATGACGGCCTGCAGAACGTCCGCGCCGTACCAGCCGGAGTCTTCGTTCACGTACATTTCCTTTTTCGTCTCGGCGTTGGCGCGCATGCCGGTTTCCTCATCGAGCTCCACGCCGGTGGGCTCGCCGAGACCGAGCGCCTTCGCGATCACGTCGAAGGGGTTGTAGCCGACCTCCTTCTGCGCCGTATCATACGTCACGCGGCCGACCTCGTAGAAATAGTAGTTGCACGAATGGGCGATTGCCTGCCGCATGTCGATGGGGCCGTGCGTTGCACCGGTCGCGCGTGACCAGACGTAGCACTTGGGCTGGAAGGAATCGTAATATGTGTAAAGTCCCTGGTCGGTGATGATATGATAGGGGCTGTAGTGGCCGTAGTCAATGGCGGCAATGGCCGTGACCATCTTGTAGATCGATCCGGGCGGATAGGCTGCGAGAAGGGCTCTGTTATACAGCGGAGAATATTCGTCCTCGCTCAGCTCCTTGAAATTCTCGCGGTAGGTGCTGAGGTCAAAGGTCGGATAGCTCGCGCAGGCGAGTACCTCGCCGGTTTTCACCTGTTGGACCACGACCGCGCCGCCCTCGGCGTCCTTGCCCTCCTTGTTTTTGCCGACACCGTTTTCGCGCAGATCGAGAATGACCTTCTCGAGCGCCTGCTCGGCGGTCGCCTGCAGGGAGATATCAATCGTGGTTTCCACGTTGTTGCCCGGCTCGGGCATTTTTGTATAGTATTCGCTTAAGACGTCGCCGGTCGTGGACACCGTTGTAATCTTGGTGCCGGACACGCCGTGCAGATACTCCTCAAACGCCTTCTCAATGCCGCTCTTGCCGATCATCGCGTTCATGTTGTAATCGTCGTTCTCCCGATAGACCTCCCATTCGTCAGCATCCATCGCGCCGAGCGTGCCAAGTAAATGCGCGGCGTAGGCCGTCTTATACTCGCGCACCGTGCCGGACTGGACGATGACGCCCGGGATACCGAGCTCCGCGTCTGCGGCCAGAGACTCTGCGTCCACGTCCTCCGCGAGCATGTAGTTTTCCAGATTCGTTGCAACGCTTCGAAGCTCGAGCTCATAGCGCACGGAAATGACCTTGTACACATCCTCCTGCGACCAGTCGTTCGGAATTTTATACGCCTCGCGCAGGTTCCGCATCAGAGTCGACGCGGAAATGTCGAGGTCATAGTCCCGGTTGTTGAGGAACTGCCGGAAATAGGTCTGCCACGTGGTGCTCAGGCTCTGCATGTCGTATTCATACGGCCGGGTATTTGTCACCGGGAAGTGGCTCTGGCACTCGATGCCGAGCTGCTCGCACATTTGCAGAAGCTTCAGAATGTTTTCATTCGCCGCGCCGGTGTTGGCCAGCACGTAGTTGATGATGACGATATTATAGGTCGCGCGGTTCGAGACCAGCACATTGCCGTTCCGGTCCAGAATGCAGCCGCGCGCACCCTCAACCGTCGTCTGATAGGTCATGGAGTCCGCGTCCGCCACAGCGCGCTCGTCCGGGCTCACCGCCGCGAGCGTATACATGCGCAGCAGAAACACGCACATGATGGCAACAATCACACCAATGAGCACGACCATACGGAATCTCGATCGTCTTGCCAAAAATCAAGCACCTGCCTTTCGAATTGCCCATGCGGCCAGGTATACCGGCGGGCACAGAAGAAGAGAGAGCCCCACCTGCGCCAGGACTGGAAGCAGTCCCGGAATGCCGATGGAAGATACCATACATTTGAACAAAAACAGAACTAGCTGGCAAAAAAGAAGGCACATCAGGCTCATGAGAAGCGCGGAAACAAGGTTTCGCACCAGGTACCGGTCGCAGAGGTACCCCGCCACCGCGCCGCAGAGCGCCAGCAGCACAATGTGCATCGCGCCGCCGTCCGCGCCGGAGAGCGTCCAGACAAGGCCGCACGCCATCCCGAACACGCATCCGGCCTCGCTTCCCACGTGCATCGAAACGCACGCGACCAGAACCGGCACAAAGCAGAGCTTCACGCCAAAAAACCGGGGCCGGCCGAAGCTCACCGTCTGCAATACCAGAACCAGCAGCACCAGCGCCGCGTATAAGCCCCACATCAGGGCATTTTTGTATCGTTCGCGCATGGTTTCCCGCCTTTCCGTCTGCCGGTTTTCTGCTTACTGATTTGCGTAGTTTGTGATGATAAAAATCTGCTCGAGGTTATCGAGATCGCACGACGGACTCAAGGTCGCGTATTTGGCAACGCCCGTCTCGTCCTGGCTCGCGTTCGTGATATAGCCAAGCAAAAGGCCTCGCGGGTAGAGCGTCGAGCCGGTCGTGACGACCTGATCGTCGTTTTTGATGATCGCGTCGGTCAGCAGATAGTTCATACGAAGGATGCTGCTGCCGTCGGGAAGATACGTGCCCTGCACCACGCCGGTGTAGCCGGAGGACGCGATGGACGCGCTGATCTCGAGCGACGAGTCCATGATCGTCGTAATTGTCGCCCAGTTGACACCGACCTTTGTAATAAGGCCCACGACCTGTCCGTTCTCGGTGACGGCGCACATGCCTTCTTCCAAGCCGGAATTTGTGCCCTTGCCGATGGTAAAGGCACTTTTATAGTCGGACGAGTCCCACGAAATGATGTAGGCCGAAACGAAGCTGTAGTCCTCGTGCTCTTCACTTAAACCCAGAAGCGTCTTGAGCTGCTCGTTTTCGCGCTGGTACTGCTCGGCCGTGCGCACGTCCTCTTCCATCTCCAAAATCCGCTTCTGAAGCTCGGCGTTTTCCGCTTTCAGCGCCTCGTAGCCGAAAATGTAGTTGTAATACCGCTCGGCCTGCCGGTCGATGGCGGCGATGCCGGTGCGGATCGGGGACAGAATCGTCCCCACGACCTTTTCGCCAAACGTCGCCCCGCTTGTAATGCCGAGAATGACGGCCACAACGACGGCCAGAACAACCGCGACAATCAGAATCGTCTTGAGCCGCGCCGTCCAGAAATTTCTTTTCAATCGATCACTTCCCCGCGCTAAAATCCAAGCGCCAAATCATCAAATCTGCCCTAAAATCTCCACGCCCGCGCTGCGCAGCATCCCGGCGAGCGTACAGACCGGAAGGCCCATCACGCAGAAATAGTCTCCGTCCAGATGCGAGACGAACATCGAGCCGTAGCCCTGAATGCCGTACGAGCCTGCCTTGTCCATGGGCTCCTTCGTCTTGATATACGCGGCAATTTCCGCGTCCGTCAGCTCCCGGAACGTTACGTCCGTGCCCACGACCTGCGTTTTGCTCTCGCCGTTTGCGTGCACCGTGAGCCCCGTGTAAACCGTATGTGTCCGGCCGGAGAGCATGCGCAGCATCCGCGCCGCGTCTTCTTCGTCTTTCGGTTTTCCGAGAATTTTTCCGTCAATGACGACAATCGTGTCTGCCGAAACGATCACATCGTCCGGATGCATGGCCGCAATTTTTGCCGCCTTCCGGGCCGACACCGCCGCCACCTCGTGCGCGGGCGTCTGCGACGGGTCCATTGTCTCGTCAATGTCCGCTGTCCGGACGGTAAAGTCTAACCCCATCATCGAAAGAAGCTGCCTTCTTCTGGGCGATTTGGATGCCAAAATAATCATAGTCTGCCTCTTATTCTACGCCTCTGTTGTAAAGGCCTCTCGTACAGCTGCCCGGCTCAAAGCGCGCGCCGGAGCGGTACTCGGAGAGCACCCGGTCGACCTCGCCCGCATTTTCCGTCGTAAATTGCAGCCGCAGGGCCCAGAGTCCCATACCACGGAACGTCTCTTTTTTGTCGAGCAGATACAGCTTCTTTCCGTTGAGGAGAATATTGCGGCACGTGCCGGGGTCCTTCACAATCGGGAATTCTTCTCCCATGCGGTCGGTGAGCTTCGTCTGCGTCGTCTGGCACGAGCACGTGCCGGTTCTATTTTTCATCACGCAGTTTTCCATCAGCATGAGCGGAAGTCTGCCGTAGATCATGACCTCCGACGGAACGGCTTTTGACACGTCCCGGATCTGCGGCATTGTCATCTCGAAAGACAGCAGCTGCGAATCCACACCGATGGTCCTTAAATAGTGCATCGCGCGGGAATTATAGATGTTGAGCCCGAAATCGCCGCGCACAGCAAAGCCCGCTGCCTTGGCGATCTTGATCTGCCCGAGGTTCCCGACAAGAAGCTGCCGCACACCCATCACATAGACGCTCTTGAGCTGCTCGGCAAGCCCCGGATTTTCGCCCGACCACACCACGCGCGGCAAAATGGCTGCCAGCTGCGTCTCCACGCCGATCATCCGTGTCAGCTCCGGGTGTTCATAGAGCTCGGAGAGCGGCACATACAAAACCGCCGGTTTTTCCGAAATCAGCCGCGGCGTGATCTGCGAAGCCGAGCGCACCGCCACGGTCAGCTGGGGCTCTCCCGACATGCCGTCATAGAGCGCGGGCTTGTTATACGCGTTCGTTTTGGGAAGCGCGACTCTTCCGCGTCTTGCCGTAAGCTCTGCGAGCACCTCCCGGCGCATCGCGTTGATCGAAGAGGCGGGGAGCATCAGCCCGGGGTCCACCACCGAGCGCACGAGTGTGCAGGAATACGGCGTGCCGCCCGTTTTGCGAAGCCGGGTCTCTAAATCATCCGCTGTCAGCGAATGAACCAAAGCCTGCTCGGGAACAGGACCGGCTGCCTTACACACGTGCCCGTCCTCATCCTGCGCGGCCAGCTGTGCGGGCTCTCCCGCGCGCACCATCGCATAGAATTTCACGGGAACGCGCGGCGTTTCGCCTGATTCATACGTTGCGCGGGCCTTGGCGTAGAGCTCCTTGTCCGGGTTCTGCTCCTGCCGCGTGCCGAACATGTCCTGCCCGATTTTTCCCTCGTAATAGCCCTGCGTGAAACCCTGCCGGGAAAAGACGGACTCCAGCTCCTTCATATTTTCTTCCGTGACGTGCTTGCCGTCGATCGCCGAGCGGTAGGCCTTCGTCACAACGGCCACGTACTCGGGCCGCTTCATGCGCCCTTCGATCTTCACAGACGCAACGCCCATGCGCTCTAATTCCCGCACATGCTCGACCAGACAGTTGTCTTTCAAGCTCAGGGGATAGCGCGTCGCTTCAAACCGGCCGTAGCCATACGGGAGCCTGCACGGCTGGGCGCACTGGCCGCGGTTTCCCGAACGCCTGCCGATGACACTCGACAAATAGCACTGCCCGGAGTAGCACATGCAAAGCGCGCCGTGGACAAAAACCTCGATTTCCACAGGGCTTCTTCTGCAAATGTGCCGGATCTGCTCCATCGGAAGCTCGCGCGCCAGCACGACCCGGCTGCATCCGAGCTCCGCTGCGGCCACAACGCCCTCGAGCGAGTGAATCGACATCTGCGTCGACGCATGGATCGGCACCGACGGCGCAATCTCCTTGCACAGCTGCACCATACCAAGGTCCTGCACGATGAACGCATCCACTCCGAACACGGCCGCCGCCCGGATGACCTCTGCCGCGCGCGCCATCTCCCGGTCGGAAACGAGCGTGTTGAGCGTCAGATGCACCTGCACGCCGCGCACATGGCAGTAGACAATGGCTTCCTGCAATTCGTCGGCGGAGAAATTCTGCGCGCCCATGCGGGCGTTGAACATATCATATCCAAGATAAACCGCGTTCGCTCCGTTCTGCACGGCGGCGCGCAGCGCCTCCATCGAGCCCGCGGGTGAAAGCAATTCGAGCATGTCGTTCTTCCTTCGTCAGTATTCCGGCCCCGTTTTTTCGCAGGGCATAGCAATAGTACAGTACATTGTATCACAAGCGGCCGAAAGAAGAAAGTAGTTCTGCAATTTATTTGTAAACTTTTTGTTCCTTTTATCAAAGCAAAAGGACTTCCCCCATTCCATCAGGGAAGTCCCAAACAAATATAAGCCCGTCTCCGGACGGTTCGCAGGGGCGGACGCAGCTTCCGCCCCTACGAGGTTTCTGAAATTTTCCCGCCTTTTCGTAGGGGTCGATGCCCACATCGACCCGGCGGCACAAACCGATTTCACGGAAATACATGGCAAATTCGCAACATTTTCATGGGGCGATGTGGGCATCGCCCCCTACGCATCATTTGAAGTCACATTCTGCTTTCCATCTTTTTTAGAAGCCGGACATCTGTCCCACAAAACTGGTACAGCGTATACGCCCCCAGGAGCCTGGACGCGATCTGCGCCGAGTACCGTGCCTCGAGCTCGGAGTCCGGCAGATTCGTCGAGACAATCGTGGGTCTTCCGGAAAGGAGCCTGCCGTTGACGACCTGATAGAGGGCCGATACCGTAAACTGCGTCGTCATCTCCGTTCCCAGATCGTCGATGATCAGGAGGTCTGTTTCCATGTACTCGCCCGTCAGCGCGCCGTCTTCTTTCAGGCGGAACTTCTCCGTCTCAAAATCGGAAAAGAGCTTCCCCGCCGACACATAGCAGACGGCATACCCTTTATCCGCCACCGCGCGGGCGATACAGCCGGAGAGAAACGTCTTGCCAAGGCCCGTTGCGCCCATAAATAAAAGCGAATCGCTTCCCTCGGAAAACGTCTTCGTATAGCTCACGGCACTCTCGTAGACCCGCTTCATAAGCGCCCGGGGCGAAATGCCGAGCTTGGGATCAATGCGATCTGGATACACATCGAGCCGGAACTTCTCGAAGCTCTCCTTGCCCGCGCCAAAGGCCTGCATCAAAGCCTTCTTCTGCTCCTGCCGGCAGAGTTCTCTCAAACACTCACACATCGCCGCGCCGCGCCAGCCGCTTCCCCCGCAGAGCTTGCAGACGGGCTCGCGCTCGAGATCCTCGGGGTCAATGCTCTCAGATTCTAAAATCCAGTCCCGCTCGCGCTGAAGCGACAAATTTTCCTGCTTGAGCGTCTGCATCGCCTGCTCAGGGCTTTCGCTTCCCCGGAACGCGGCGGCGTAGACCTTCGCGCTTGTCCTGCGCAGCTCCCGGTCGATTTCGCGCAGACGCGGCAGCTTTTCGTAGATCGCGGAAATGCGGCGGTCGCAGTCGAGCTCGTTCTGGCGGCGCGCCTCGTCGAGCCTTGCTTCTGCCCGGTGCAGAACCTCCTTCGCGTAGGCCATGCGTTATTCCTCCCCGTTTTGCAGCATGCGCCGGATGGCCGCGCGCTGAATGTCGCTGAGATCGTCGTCGTGGTGCTGGACGTTGTAGCCGGGCTTTGCCTGGCTTCTTGCGGCCTTCTCCGGCATGCGGTCGCCCGCCTCGATTTTCTCGAGTGTCAAGAGTCCCTGCTCGTGCCAGCTTTTCAAAATCGAATTTAAGTACGGCCACTTGAGCCCACCCGTGTTCATGCACGTTTTTTCATATGCCTTCTGGATCTCCCGCTCACCGAAGCCCCACGAGAGCCACGTCGAGATGAGCTTTTCCTCGCCCGGGGTCAGCTTGCGGCCCTCGATGCCGAACATGTGCTGGATTTTTCCGACGTTTGCCTGCACCTGCAATTGACTCTGCATGTAGACGGCGGCTTCCTCCATCGTGTCGATACCGAGGTCCGCCCAGCGGTAGGCCTCCTTTTCGATGGAGCGGATGGACGGCATGCGCGTCTGGCCTCTTCCTCTGCCTCTTTGGATGCAGTAGTTGATCAAAATCGAAATGACCTCCGGCGGCAGGCCGAGATAGCGGTAGATCGAGAGCAGAATTTTGATCTCCTCCGTGCTGAGAAGCCGCCCCAGCCGCCTTTGCGCTTCTCCGACCATGCTCGGAAATTCCGGGTTCGTGCGATACTCGCGCGTCACGTCTTCTTCCGTGTAGCTCGGCGCTTCGGCGGGGGCCAAATGCTTCGGCGCTTCCTGCGCGCAGAGCCCCAGCTGCCGCAGGCTTGCCGTCGCAAGGTCGAGCCGGGTCTTCGGCATGCGGAGCGCCTGCCCTGCAAGCTCCGGCTCGTTTCCTGCCGCGAGGTAGAGATATAAAAGCGCCGCGTCGCCGTTTGCGCAGGCCAGCAGCCGCTTGAGATCGCTATTGGAGATGGTAATGCCCGCTTCCTGCATGTTGGTTCCTCTTTTACAAAATTCGCTTTCTTATTCCAGCGCAAAGCCCATATAGACGGGCTCGAACTCGGGGTATTCTTTATCCAGCCATTTGAGCATGCACCACGTCTCGCCGTCCTGTCCGCTCTGCGCCGTCTGCACCTCGTACTGGCCCGCGCCGAGCTTTTCACCCAGCGCGCCCAAAATCTTCTGGTCGGGCAGCAGCTCGTAGACGAACGCCCGCGTGCCGGCATCTCCTGCTTTCACCGCCGCGCAGCCCATGCTGTAGCCCGCCATCAGGCAGTAAAATTTTCCGCCCGATACCGCGTACTCCAGCTGCGCCTTGTCGTAGCGCACATGTGAAATATCCCAGAGCGCCGTCTCGCGAAGACCCGCGTAGTCCTGTACGCCGATCTCGGTCGCCTGTCCCTTCGCCTCGGCGCAGTCTAAAATCTGCTTGCTTCCGCCCGTCTGGCGGGAAAAGCCGAGTCTGGCATAAAAATCCGCAAGGTCCTGCGTCGCAGGGCTTAAAAGAAGCGCGTCCACGTACCGCTTGCGAAGCTCCTTTTCCGCGTAAGCCATCACGGCTCTGCAATAGCCTTGGCCGCGATGCTCTTTCTTTGTTGCGACGGCGTAAAGATAGGCGGCCTTGAGCTGCTTTTCGCCCTTCACGATCGTCTGCGGCAGGGCGAAGAGCATGGCGCATACGCAGCCTGTTTCATCCTCCGCGCAAAAGCCCGTCGCGTTCGGGTAGAGCGTTTCAAAAAATTCGTCGATATCCTGCGCCGAGTCCTCGGCAAACGCCTCGTTCCAGATTGCCTTCAAGGCCGGGATATCGGCCGGGGTCGTCTTTCTTGTCCGCATTTAGCCTTCCTCCCGCAGCGTCGCGTTGTATTTCGCCAGCAGCAGCGTGGGCTGATAGGATTCCTTCGCCTTGCGAAGACCGGGCTCTCCCATGTCGTCCTCGCGGTTGAGGAACTTTAGCTCGGGGTACTTTTCCGCGATCATGCGGGAAAATTCGCGGTTGATCATCGCGTACGCGCCGTTGATGGCCGAATACGCCTTTTCGAAGCACACATCATAATACTGCTCGTTCATCCGCGCGCCCATCGAGAACGCAATGACCTCACCGTTATCGATCAGCATGAGCCCGTCCATATGCACGGCCTCAAAATGGTCGAATGCTCTTGAAATCGCCGTCTTCTCCTGCTCGATCTGCTCGTTCCATTCGTGTACCTCGTACCACTTTTTCACCATCTCGCAGCAAAGGGCAAGATTTTCCGGCGTGATGACCTCGGTCCGCGCGTCGGGGTGGTCCTGCTCGAAGCGGTTGCAGTGGTTGCGCTTGGCCTGCAGCTTCTTTCCGTGAAGCTCGGTAAGCTCCTCGACGGTATAAATGTAGTCATAGGAATCACGATAGGCCGTAAAGGTAAATTTCCCGGGGTAAAGCGTTTCCAGAAGCGCTTTCCGGTCGTCCGTCACGCCGCGCAGGCAGAATTTCTCGCCGCGCTGCTTTGCGTCCTGCATGATCTCCTCCAAGGCGGGCCGCACGTCGCCATTTCCCGCCGGATAAAGATAGGTCGAAACACCCCTCTGGGACAGCCGCTGGGTCACGTGGCCGCAGACTTCGGCGACCTCGCCGTAGTAGCACTCCCAGAAATACATGTTGTGGAACGTGTTGTCCGCACCGGGAAGATTGGCGGGATACAGGATATCATGGATCCAGCCGTAGTCGTCAATCGACGGTTTATGAAAGTTCAGCATAAAAACCTCACTGTTTTTCTTTGTTCTTCTAATAGTATACTACATCTGTCAATCGCCTGGGGCGGTATTTGTTGACAAAATCCTGAAAAACGGGTATTCTAGTTTCGATCAAAATCCGCCGCGCTTTCATTCGGCGCAGGCGCAGAAAGAAGGAAATTCCCATGTGCGATACCTGTAAGAAAAAATTTTATATCACAACGCCGATCTACTACCCCTCGGCCAAGCTCCACATCGGCCACACCTACTGCACCGTGGCCGCCGACGCAATGGCGCGCTACAAGCGGCTCCAGGGCTGCGACGTGATGTTCCTGACCGGAACGGACGAGCACGGCCAGAAGATCGAAGAGAAGGCCAAGGCCGCGGGCGTGACCCCGCAGCAGTTCGTCGACAACATCGTCACGGGCGAAAAGGGCGTTCTTGATCTGTGGAAGCTGATGAATATCTCGAACGACCGCTTCATCCGCACGACGGACGACTATCATGTCGCGGCGATTCAGAAGATTTTCCGCAAAATGTATGAAAACGGCGATATCTACAAGGGCTCGTATAAAGGAAAATACTGCACGCCGTGCGAGTCGTTCTGGACCGAGAGCCAGCTCAAAGACGGCAAA
>ENA-ORTY01003819-ORTY01003819.1-human-gut-metagenome-genome-assembly--contig:-NODE-3819-length-12521-cov-2.911519_pt1 | contig 12521 bp, 19 predicted proteins | sample MGYA00241917_ERZ509198 | MGnify/ENA primary metagenome ERZ509198 (study PRJEB26280, sample SAMEA2338857) | human gut metagenome | biome: human gut; feature: human-associated habitat; material: faeces...
CTTGCGATCCAGACCATGAAAGATCCATATATTTTCGATTTCATTCCGTTTAAAACAGATATGCTGGAACGTGAAATCGAAGAAGCATTGGTGAAGGATGTGACGAAACTCCTGCTGGAGCTTGGAACCGGGTTTGCGTTTCTCGGAAATCAGTATCATTTGAACGTCGGCGGCGACGATTTTTACATCGACCTGTTGTTCTACAATCTTAACCTTCGCTGCTATGTGGTGATCGAACTCAAAACCGGAGAGTTTAAGCCAGAGTATGCAGGACAGCTGAATTTCTACCTTTCTGCTGTCGATGGAATTTTGAAAACGGAACAGGACAATCCATCCATCGGCCTACTGCTGTGTAAGAGCAAGAACGATCTGGTCGCGGAGTATTCTCTGAAGGATATGAGCAAGCCCATCGGCGTGAGCGCCTATCAGGTGACAAGCCAGCTCCCAGAGGAATTGGGAAAGCAGCTTCCTTCCGTGGAAGACATTCAGAAGCGGATCAAGTGAGCTGGAAGATAAGCCGAGGACAGTGCAATTTTGCATGGTCAATTTGAAAAAACAATGGTTCATCTATAGTGTTGCGAACGTACAAATTAGACAAAAGCCGTGTATAACTTGAGTTATACACGGCTTTTGCTTTTTCTGCTGGAGAATCACATGAAATAACTCAAAAGCTGTGCAGAATGGCAACGCAGAAGGTAACAAAATATCATTTATTCCTATGTTTTATCTCTTGGATGAGATAGCAAACATAGGAATTTTTATTTTAGGAGGAACAAAACATGAGAATACCATATGGTTTTACTTTGACCAACAGTGGGGGACTTGAAACCAATAAGAGCGAAGCAGAAAATGTTGCCTTGATTTTTAACTTCTATATGGCAGGGGCAAGTTTGGGAAAGGTTGTGGATATGCTTTATGCAAAACAAATACCGTCTCCGACCGGAAAGGCGAAATGGACTCGTGCCGCGGTAGACCACCTTCTCTCTAACGGAAAATATGCGGCGATCATCGGGCTAAAGAAGTTTCTGGATGTGCAATTTGAAAAGGCGGCACGCTGTAACATTGATTATGACAAAGAGGGCTTGCCGAGAAAAAGTACGCGCTATGTTTCGCATATTATGGCTCAGAAATGATCCATCTTTTATATTTCTGTGCATTATGCTACAATGACCTTAAGAGGTGATCAGTGTGGCGGAGAAACTTAGTTTGGTGGATATGATCGGTATCGGAAACTTACTGGAGCCCCTCGTAGCTGAGGATATCATCACCTGCGAGGAGCGGGACCGAATTATATTGCGAATTGCGAAGGATAATGAGATCGACGAATACAGGCTTTCTGTTCTTGCCGGATATAAGAGAAGTAAGGCGGAGGTGTTGGCCCGCATGGAACAGAGAAAGCAGTCGAAGTCTCAGCCCCAAAAGCAGGAGGATAGTTACATTTCACTGACTGAGCTTGCACGAAATCACAGCAAGAATACCCCGGGATATGTGATACAGAGCTGGCTGCGCAGTGAAAATACACTAGCCTTTTTAAATCTGTGGGAGCAGGAAAATAACCCCGATTATAGAGAAGCGGGCTACATTGAACTTTTAGAGAAAAAGAAAACTGCCTCGTTTACTTTGACACCAAAGCTATGGATTGAGAAAACAAAGGCGACCGGTATCGCTTCCAAACAAGGTAAAGGCGGCGGAACATTTGCGCATCCGATGATTGGCTGCGAATTCGCGTCATGGATATCGCCGGAATTCAAGATGCTGTTGCTGAAGTTGTCATTAGGCAGAGAGCAGGTGAGATAATATGGCTGAATGCGATCTTTTCCAAGAGCAAAAATTGACCAAATACGTATTGCTTTTGACGGAAATGCAGTTTTGTTTGTATCTGAATCAGAGCGTATATATCAGCATGAAGGGATACAGGCCTTTATGGACAATGAAAGAGCAAAGGCGGATATTCCGCTGCAAAAAGGGCCTTTTGCAATTTTCTTTTGACCATAGCGCATATTCAAGAGTTGTTTAAGGATAAGGGTAATTCACCTATTCGGACGGCGTTGGTTACTTCGCGAAATGCTCCCGCACACGAGCGTGCAATCAAAACTCTGCGAAAATGGAATGTACATATTAATGAGGCGTTTTTTCTTGGTGGAGTAAGTAAGCGCGATGTGCTTTCGGCATTTGGTGCACATATCTTTTTTGACGATAAACATGTTCATGCAGACCCTGCATCAGAGGTTGTTCCCTCTGCGGTAGTTCAATATCGGGAGGGAGATAATCCTGAGAAGTAAAAAACATAGCGTTTCGAAAATCTAAATGTGTTTTTACACGCACTATTGACTGCGCGTGAGTGAGGGCTTGAAATGAATATCAATTCACATGTACAACTCCCCAACTGCGTTTTACGGAATTTTCGGGATGAAACAGATCCGGAGAAGAAAGTCTGGTATCTGGATGTGCGGACAGGCGATATTCTGCGCAAGTCTTCCAAAAAACTCGGAACACGCAAGGGATACTATTCTGAGACAGGCGAAAGGTTTTGGGCGGAAAACATTGAAAACCCATTATCGATCATAAGCCGTAAAATTCAAAAATACTGTACAGGTGAAGTACCGTGCTTGCAGATTTCTGCTGATGACGCAGATGCATGCAAGCGTTATATCAAGGCCGCGTTTATCCGAAGCAAAATGGCGGAGGATGAAATGAACAAGCACTCTGTTACTGCGAGTATCTGCACGGAGCAAAGTAATCATGATATGCTGGCGTGTTTTGGGTTGCGCTCATATGGGCCGATTGAAAGCAATCTGGAAAAGATGGATGTATCGGTTTTGATAAATAAGACAGAAAGAATGCTCGTTGTTCCACGTAATTGCTTTTATCTTGTAACATCGCAAGATGTTCCACATATAGTTGCGCCGGTTTGTCCGAAAGGCGCCATACTATTGATGCCACGGGAAATGGCGTGCGCCGGGATGACCGCCGTCGTTTCAGATCCAAATGTGATTGAGGAAATGAATATTTGGGCACTTTGCAGCGAATTGGAATTCAACAGCGCATTTGTCGCGGCTAATAGACGAATCGAACTCGAATCTCTCCGACATGAGCTGACATCACGTCATGATACTTGTTCATCTATAGTGTAGTGAAAGCACAGAGAAACCACGTTAAAAAGTTTCGTAAGAAGCTGCTTAACGTGGTTTCTCTTTTTGTTTTGTTATCAAAAGATTGCGGTTTCAAAATGCGCACCTGTCCCGTGGGTGTTATTTGGGTGTTATGGGCTGAAAAACAGCCGTTTCGATGAAAAACCCGCTCCAAATCCGGAGCGGGTTTTTGCCGTATTTGGGCGGCGCGTGTCCAACTTGGACACCGCCATTTTAGAGCGTTGCGCAGCGGAAACCCGTCACGCACGCTTTGCCGTCTGCTTCCTCGCTGCCAGAAGATCGCCCACGCCGTCGCTTGCCCGCGCTCTGGCATCGTCAAACGTGTGCGCATAGAGGTTCAGCGTCGTGCTGGTCTTGGAGTGCCCGAGATTTGCTGAGACTGTCCGTGCGTCCGCGCCGGAGACGATCTGCAAGGTGGCGTTCAGGTGCCGGAAGTGATGCACCCCGTAGAACGGCTGATCGGTGCGCTCGCAGAACCGCTTAAGCCATGTATACGGCGTGTTCGGGTGCATAGGCTTACCGTCCTCGCCTGTAAAGAGCCGCCCGGAATCGTGCCATTGATCGCCGTAGGAAAGTCGTGTCGCGTTCTGATCGGCTCGGTATGCCCGCAGAACGTCGAAAACCACCTGTGGTAGTTTGAGCGTTCGGCGGCTGCTGGCCGTCTTTGGCGTGTCCGTATAGAGCCCGTCCGTGGGATTATACTGCGATTCCCGGCAAACCGTGATAATGCGGTTATCAAAATCAATGTCCGGCCATTCAAGCCCCAGAAGCTCGCCGCGCCGCAGGCCGCTGTAGATCGCAAGCACACAGAACGCCTTCCATTGCAGCGGCGCTGCATCCAACGAATCCACGAACGCCTGCGCCTGCTCCAGCGTCATAACCTCGCGCTCGGCTGCGTCTGGCTTTGGCAGCACGACGTTTTTACAAGGGTTCTGCTTCAACATACCCATGCGGACGGCATATTGAAACACCGAGGAAACATAGGACAGATAGTTTTTGATTGTCTTCGGCTTGAGCCCGCCGCCCGTGGTCTTGTTTACCCCGTCTTCTCCAAGGTTGTTGACGAACCTTTGCATATGCCGTGTCGTGATCTTGTCCATGCTCAGATGGCCAAGCGCAGCGTCTGCGCGGGGCGCGTATTTGCGCATCCGTTCGATGCTGCTTTTCTTCATGGTCTTTTCGGCGTACTCCTTGAGCCATTGCGCCGCAAAGACGGAAAACTTGATATTGCCGGAAATGGAGCAGCTGTCACATTCCTCTTGGAAGCGCACAAGCGCCGTTTGCAGCTCCTTCTCTGTCCGCTTCGCAGACCACCCCGGCTCAGGCTTCCAGCTTTTCGAGCGGGTGATCTGCTTCCCGCTCGCATCGTATCCGCAGGAAGCGCGCAGCCGGTAGCCGTCCTTCCTCTTCTCAGCGTAAGCCATACAATCAACTCCCTTTTTATTATATTAACGCATATTGCGCCGCATGGTTATGAATATTTCGTAAAAAAACTTTACAGAAATGAAGCAGCACAATATTTTTTAGAAAATAGGTCTTTACAAAATACTGAACCGGTGGTATATATGGAATATGCTTAGAAAATCGAATATGAGCCAGAACCAGCGCCCGTGCCGCATTGCGGCCAGAGCCAGCGTCAGCGCCGATTGACACCCATAGATATAGGGAAAGCAATCACAGAAAGAGCCAGAGCCCGTACCACTGTTTGGTCAGAGCCAGAGCCGATTGATCTCCCCTAAAACGTGAGTCAGAGCCAGTGCAATTTGTGGCCAGAGCCCGAACCGATTGACTTCCGTCTATGTATGGAGGTCAGTCGGCTTTTTGTTTTTATAATCAAATCATTATAGGAGGTATTACATGAAAACAGGTTTCGTTGCAAAGGACGCAAAGCAGCTTAGACGGCTGATCTTTACGCGCACAGACGGTATTTGCAGCATGGCGCAGGTTGCCGGAGTATCCTATGGCGTAATTGCCGAAGCTGTCAACGTCCCCGGGAAGGTATTTCAACCGAAGTCCGCGAAGAAGATCGCCGCCGCACTCGGCGTTGATGTCTTCGACATTTTTGAATTTGCTACATAAGGGAGGAATAAAATGCAAAGTTTACCTAGAATGAGAACCGCCGAAGGAGTGCTCCAGCAGCTGCAAGCGGATGACCCCGGAACGCAAATGACGTTGTGCTCTATCCGTAAGATCATCCGTTCCGGCGCTGTCCACGTCGTACCGTGCGGAAGGAAGAAGCTTGTAGACTATGACTGCTTCCTTGCGTATCTACAGAGCGGGCAGACCGCTGCGCCCGCTCTGGTGGGCGGTATCCGGCCTCTGCCCGAGCGGGTATGAAGGAGGGCGCTGTATGAAGGTAGGAACGGAAAAGGCCGCTATGGGCACTGTAGAGGTCGGTGTAGCCTGCTGGCTTACGAAGTATAACCAGCTCGGCGCGCGGCTCTTCATCTCATCGGCAGCAGAAGGGAAAGCCATAGAGTGCTATAAAAAGCTGTCCGCCGAGGCCATCTGTGCTGTGAACCAGCCGTTTACGGCAGCGCTGGAGGCCGCAATCTATCGCGCTTTCTGCGAAAAGGAATTGCCGAAGCTGCAAACGCTTGACGCTGTATTCCCGGGCGCACCCTGTACGCAATGCGTCAAGCGCTGCATGGAACAATCAGTAAAGGAGATATGCACATGAGAAAAGCTTGGTTCAAGCTCACAAGAAACGCAACCGGAAGACAGCTTCTTTGGGAGCTCGTCACCACGGAGAGCGGCGCGAGTGGTTACCGTACTACAGGCCGCATCACCCTAAAACGCCACCAGATGAAAAACCTCACCCATGTCTCGGTCGAAGATATTGAGCGGAAAGCGTGGGACATCATTTCAAGCGGCGTTCCATACCTGAGCCCACGTCGATTAACCGATGAAGCATAGGAGAGCACATTATGCCCTCTCCTACGGTTTTTATTTTTACCAACCTATCTTAGGCAATAGATACAGTCAGGCATTACGGATTGAACTTTTGAACGCAGATATACAACTGCAAGCATAATTCCTGATACAGGTCTTCATCAAATATCCCAAGCAGAATAGACTCTTTCACCAAAAGCGGGCGGTACATTGCAAGCAGCTCTTCAATCGCCGCGCAATCTCCATATTTTGCACAGAGCAACTTGTCACAAAAGCTCATTCGTTCATTCCAGCTCCTTTCGAATCTTCTGAATTGCCCGGTAGTACACTGCTGCGACAGTCTTGTACATCATCCCATGCCTATTTGCAATTTCTGAAAAAGTCTGTTCATACAGCAAATGCTCCAAAACAATGTTCCGTTCGCGCTCCTGCATTTTATATAGTATGTGCATCACCTGCTCCCACTTTATCTGAAGCTCCAACCATTCATCCAATATGTCGCCTGCACATACGCCGTTCAGGACGGAACTCTCCCCCATTTCCACTACCTGTTCGTGCAAAGCATTTTTCATTTGTTTTGCGCGGTACTCTGCTTTTTTCCTCTTAACTGCCACCAATAAATAGGCCGTAAACCTGTTATGAAGGATTTGATCTTCACTGTTTTCAATATTCTGAAAAGTCATTTATTCTGCCTCCATTTCTGAGTTTTTGAGAAATGCTCAAATGCCAGAAACGGAGGGCCGCGGCACCGCAACCCCCGCGGCTGTGGATGAACATCTTTTTGCGTTCCACATAAAAACAGCGTCCAACGAGATACTGCCAAGCAGTACCCCATCGGACGCTGTTTCTTGCTATAATAGCCACTATAATAGCCATGCACCCACAGGCGCACGGAAAACCAAGCCCGCCGCAAGCTGTCTTTTTCAGATCTTTGCGACGGGCCGTTGCACCGGCAGGCGGCAGCTATCCATCTTCTCTCGCCACTCCCACCGTTATTTTCTTGTTTCTGTTTGTCCGTGATTTTTAAGATGCGTTCATAGCGCGCCTTCTTCCAGATGCTGGCTTCTTCAACACTTCAAAATCACAACATAATTTAGGCGATTACTTCCCTAGTGCGTTCTTCCTTTCCAAGGATTGCTTCAAATCTCGTTTTTCAATAAAACTTCTGCGTCATCTCACTGCCGGAAGATTTCTTTTCGCCCCCAGCAATTTCCGAAGCCACAGGCATCCCACACCGCACACAGCATAGCAAGCCAGTTCCAGCCATGCCACTCTGCTCAATGGTTCGCTTTGCCAATCACTCACATACGCATTTGCCATTCCCCGAAGGGTTATTCTTGCTGTGATCTCGTTTATGGCAAAGATCACGAGCAGCAGACCGCTTATAATTGCCATAATCAGCAAAATCATTCTCACTCTTTGAATCCGGCTGTACTTTCGTTCTTCCTGTCTCCACGCTGTTCTCATCTTACTTTTTCCAGTCATTGTTCCTTCCTGTTTGCTTCTCGCTCATGTGTTGGTGCTATCAACGGTCATCGTTCTCTTTAAATCCTTGCTTGGCGCAGGAGAGAGCGGGATTTCTCCCGCCGCTCCCCTTTTTGAGGATGAAGAACTTCCTATGTTTCACGTTCAGGGATTATCCTGCCCGCAGAAACCTGTAAAGAATTTCTGCGACCTGTGCCCGCGTGGCCGGAGCCGTCGGAGCAAGGCGACTGCCACCCACGCCGGTCAGCAACCCTTCTGCCACCGCCCATGCCATGGCGTCTCTGGCAAAACTGCTCACAGCATTGCCATCTTCAAAGCCACTCAGGTTCACCGCTCTGCCGGTGTTCCGGCCAAGGTACTTTGCGTATCGGTACAGAGCCACCGCAAGCTGTTCGCGGGTCATGGGCGCATTCGGCGAGAACTGCGTGGCACTCGTGCCCATCATGATTCCCTTCTGCTGTGCCCACCGGATAGCATCAGGCTGCTTCTTCATTCTCTGTGAGACCTTGCGGTCTTACCGCGTCAGTCTGCTTCACCGTACAGTTGCTCAGCGTCACAGTACTGCCGCCAGCCACCTCTACCGTGCACCAGTCGCTTTCCAGAGTCATGCCGGTCACTGTCGCGGTCGCGGTCGCGGTCGCGCCGTAGGTGACGATCGCAGGGCCTTTGAAATTCTGAAATTCACCGCCGGCCACCTGGATCGTTGTGCCAGACATGCCTCGAATGCCTCTGGCGTAAGCAGCAAGATCGCCCTGAATCTTGTCCTTATCACCGTCTGCCCGCAGCACACCGCCGCTCATGATAACATCCGCATTCTTCATGAATGCACAGTAGCCGCTGGCTTATTGCTTCGGTGATTCCGTACCGGCAATTATAAGCTCGTCACCTTTAATATTCAGCGTCACTTTGTCGCCTCGGCCGGACGTGTTAATTACGCCGCTGCCATCGCTCTTACCCATGCCCTGCACTCTGCCGCTTTCCAGCGTCAGGCTGCTGCCGGAATCCAGATAGACGGTGCCCAGGTGCTTACAAACGCACCATTTTTGCCTTCACTGCTGTCCTTGATGGTAACAACTGAACCATCCCGCAGGATGAGGCCATACTGGTCAACCACTTTGTAGTTCCCATATCCCGGAACATCCGTTGTCACCGTGTGGCCGTTCAAATCCAGCGTGACCGGTGCTCCAAAGCCTGTGAACACGATGGGCATCTTTGTCGTAAAGTTGCTCAGCACTGTCAGCGTGTTTGTTGCCGCATCCCACTTCAGGTACGCCGTATTGTTGGTCAACTGAATCTTCTTCTCGATGCTGCTGGGTGTGAACTGCAGATTCGCAGTTACATCTGCCGCCTCATTGACGGTGACGGTGATTTCCGTCGACTCCGAAGCTGCATACGCGCCGGGAACAGCACGGTAGCTGGCCTTGATGGTATTGGTTCCGCTAATCGTGAAGTGGTTCGCCGCCTGCGCTTTCACGGTGACTGTCGCCGTACCGTCAGCGGAGACGGCCACAGTCTGAGTGTCTCCTGCTCTGCCCAGTGCGGTTCCGTTGATCCAGAAGATCACTTCCACTTTGGTCACAGGTTGGCTGTCTGCGGTAGCCACGTTGGCCGTCAGGGTGACGGAGTCATCCTCCTTGAACGTTGCTCCCTCTGCGGGCGAAGTCACCGCAATCTGCGTTGCAGGCTCCGTACCATCCACCACAGTCAGGAAGATCGTCAGCTTGATTTCCGTATTGTCCGTCTTGTCTGCAATGACGCGGATCACATAGTCTCCAGCGGCGATTTCACCTTGTTCATCCTTGGTGATGCTCAGCAGTCCGCCACCCGCCGCATCTTTCGCCTTTACGGCACCGCGATCAACCCGTATGCAAGCGCTGCCTCTGCGGTCAGCGCTGGCTTTGATATTTCTTGGGCTGTCGATGAAAACGGCGTACCGGTTCCGCTTACCTCTGTAAGATACGTTCGCGTTTACAGTGCAGTTCTGTTCAACGCAGGTATCTTCGACGAAACCTCTGCTGAGGTCTGCGGTCTGTACGTTGCAAATGGCACGGGTTCCTCCACGATCACAAATGACCTTGCAATTATGGATAGCAACGAACAGGAGGTCGTTACTTCTAACATGGGGTATAAGGAAGTCAATGCTGGTTCTTATGCTCTTGTTTCCAGTGCAGATAGGGTGTATCTGAAAACCGAAAATGTGACCGGCAACGAGGAATTTTTCGCGCTGAGCAAGATATTTTTCCGCAGGAATACTGACGTATTTCAAGAAAAATTGACGCAGCGCAAAAAGGTCCGCTGTCCGGGTACGTTGGCAGTTGGAAGAATACACCCTAAGATATGCAATAACGCAAAACCGGAGGCAGTTTCATCTGTCTCCGGTCTTTTTATGCTTATGTACGCTCAGCCCGACTGGGTCTGATAGCCGGAGCGCGCGGTGATGGTCCCGCTCTGCGCACCCTGCCGCTGATAGCGCTCGCCATAGCCGATACAGTGGCGATCCTGATCCATGAATCTGCGCCGCAGCAGCAAAAGCGGCTCCGTTTCGGAACAGCCCAAGATCGACGCGACCTCCTTTGGCGCGAGGACCGCCGTGATCTCCAGCTCCGTGTAGAACAGGAACGTCGGCACCATTCTCGACACGATGTCCGGGAAGGGCACGAAATAATTGATCTCCTGCTCAATCATCGGCTGCCCCTTCGTATACGGCAGATACTTAACGTCGTAGGCGACGCAGCGCTCGCCCTCGTCGATGCTGCGGCAGATCTTGATCACGCGTTTCCCCGCCTCCAGCGCAAAAACGCGCAGAAGCGCCGTATCCGCCTTCACGACGGAGATGCGCTTGTAGCTGCCGCTGTGCAGCTGCTCATCCTCCGGAAAATCCAGCGTAAAGGCATTGTGCGTCGGCTGCGAGACAAAGTAGCCCTTCCCCGCCCAGGAGTGGATCAGCCCCTCCTTTTCCAGCAGTTGAAGGCTCTTGCGCACCGTTGTCCGGGTCGTCTGATACTGCGCCGCAAGCATATTCTCCGATGGAAGATCGTCGCCCGGCTTCTTGCTCCCGCCCTGAAGCAAGCGCTTGAGATCGTGATAGATTTCCTGATAAACAGGTCCCTTCTGTATGCTCATCATCCGTTCTCAGCGCTCCCTCATGAGTTTCGTGCAGAGCTTTGGGACGTTGTAGGCATCGCGTGTAAACCCGTCCGCGCCGATGTCCAGCGCGGTCTTCTCATTCACGCAGCTCCCGCCGACAATGACCCGGAAGCTGCTGCGGTTCGGAAGCTCGCCCAGACGGCGGATCGTCTCCGTCATATGGTCTGCGGAGAAGGACATGACGCCGCACAACGCGATGATATCCGGCTGATAGCTCTGCACCGCGGAGAGAAACTCCTCCGTCGGCACATCGACGCCGAGGTCCATCACATCGAAGCCGTCCAGCTTGAGCAGCATCTGCACGATGTCCTTGCCGATGTCGTGGATGTCGTCCTTCATGACGCCGATGAGCACCTTGCCGCTTTTCTGCTGACGCCCCTCAAGCTGTTTGTTGCTGATGAGCAGATTCATCGCCTCCTGATAGAGGTCTCCGCTCACGATCATGTCCGCCAGATAATACTGCCCCTGCGCAAAGCGCACGCCGACCTGCTTCAGCCCCTCCTGAAGGCTGTTCTCGATCCGCTCTGTTTTCTGCTTTTCACGCAGCGCGTCCTGCATGGCGTCCATGAGCGACTTTTCATCCAGCTCTGCCATCGCCTGTACCAGCGGCATGATATATTCCATCGTCAACACCTCAAACGTATCTTTCTCGCTGCGCGCAGCGCGCGCTCAGTAAAGCTTCGAGAGCATTTCGCGCTCGACCGTGCTGCCCGGCGGCAGGATCAGAAACTGCGCCTGCGTCCACGGACCGGTCAGCAGCGTACGCAGATAGCTCTGCTTTCCGGGCAGGATCTCACAGCGCAGCCCGAGCGTGCTCGCCATCTCCTGCGCCTTTTCATAGACCGGCTCGACCGCATATGCACCCGTGTCGATCACGGCGACACGCTCATAGTGTGCAAACATCACACCGAACACGCGCTTTGCGCGCGCCTCGCCGTAACGCTCGACCGTGTGGCGGTATTCGGCAAAAATGCTCTTGTCCGAATCGAGCCAGCCCTCGGTCAGAAAATACGTCCCGCAGTGCTCGGTGAGCTTTCTCCGGTTTTCCGCCGAGCCCAGCAGAAGAGAAATGCAGTCATCCGTGCGCGGGATGATGAGCTCTGTGTGCCGGGTCTCCAGCCCGCAGAAGGAATCCCCGCAGAAGCCGGTCGCAAGCAGGATTCGGTCAAACGCCGCAGCCTCGCCCTCGATCATCTCCTGAAGCCGCTCGCACAGGCGGGCGGGATAGTTGTGCAGCCCTGAGCCTGTCCAGAAGACCGGCAGCGTACAGCCCAGCTCCGCGCAGACCTGCTCCAGCTCTCTGCGGACCACGTCGCAGGAGATGATGCACGTTCTCATTTCATCCTTCAAAGCATTCTCTTCCCATCGTTTCCTCGTTTTTCCTGAATTATATTCAGTATAGCATCAGATTCCGCAGATTGCAAGGCGGCTCAAATCCACATTCCCCGGGCAAATTCATGCTGAAAATCCGGCAGGCTCGCGAGCTCCAGGAATTCGATTTCGCGCGCAAGCTCCTGCGTATGCTCAAACGCTTTCCGGCTGCGCGCCGCGCGCTTTGCGCCGCTTCCGGCAGCGTTGCCGATCGCCTGTGCCTTTTCCAGAAGCTCCTGCGGCAGAAGCCCGATCCGGCAGGCGCTTTCCACACGGATGAAGCTTCCGAATGCGCCTGCGAGCAGCAGACGGTCGATCTGACCGACCTCGATGCCGAGATGGCGCGCCATCAATCCGATGCCAGCGGAGATCGCGCCCTTGGCAAGCTGCATCTGGCGCACATCGTTCTGCGTCAGCCAGACTTCCCCGCTGCGTGTCCTTCAGCTCCTGCACCTTCGCCGCCAACTGGCTGGC
>ENA-ORTY01003823-ORTY01003823.1-human-gut-metagenome-genome-assembly--contig:-NODE-3823-length-12518-cov-8.995106_pt1 | contig 12518 bp, 9 predicted proteins | sample MGYA00241917_ERZ509198 | MGnify/ENA primary metagenome ERZ509198 (study PRJEB26280, sample SAMEA2338857) | human gut metagenome | biome: human gut; feature: human-associated habitat; material: faeces...
GATGAACCCTAAAGCGACGCCCATGCCGGGCAAAACGGCATGGGCGTTTGTATGCCGCGCGGGAAGCGCCCCGGCGCGTTATTTTTTCTGATCCTTCCACACGAACGCCCACCCGAGCAGGGCGGCGCTGAGGAGGAAGCAGAAGACGGTGAGCCACGAGAGGCCGCCCGCCAGCGGAGCGACGTCGCGCAGCAGCGCGCCGCAGACGAGCAGGGCGGCGGCGACGAGCGCGGCGCAGAGCTTCAAAACGACATCCTGCATGAGGCGCGCCATGTCGTTCCCGACGTGGTGCTCGACGCCCAGATTGGCCTCGCCTTTCAGCCCCGTGCGCAGAATATCGGCCATCAGCGAGGGGATTTCCAGCGACTTGTGCGCGCTGGCGTAAACCGCCTGCGCATCCCGGACGATTTCCCCGCGCCAGTCGATGCTGTGCAGGAGCTGGCTGCCCATTCGCGCGGTGACGACGTTCATCACGTTGATCTCCGGGCTGAGGTCGGCGACGACGCCCTCGATGGTCGCAAGGCCGCGCGCGAGCATCGTCAGGCTGCTCGGCATGGAAATGCCGTTGCGCTTCATCACGTCGGTCAGATCCTCAAAGACCTTCGCCAGATCCATGCTGCCCAGATCGGCCGTACCGTATTGATCCAGCAGCCCCTCGATGTCGCGGTAGAGCTGGCGCTTGTCCGTCTTGCCGCGAAATTCGCCCAGCCCCAGCACCGCGTCGCGGCAGAGGCCGACGTCGCCGCGCGCCACGCCGCTGACGGCCTGCCCGACGAGCTTGCGCTCCCGCTCGGTCAGCGTGCCCATCATGCCCATATCCAGCCAGACGATTTTGCCGTCGCGCACGCGCAGGTTGCCGGGGTGCGGATCGGCGTGGAAAAAGCCGTCCTCCATGATCTGCCGAACGTAGTTATCCGCCAGCTTTGCGCCGATTTCCGCCGGGTCGTAGCCGCCCGCCAGCAGCGCCTCGCGGTCGTCGATGGCGACGCCGTCGATGCGCTCCATCACCAGCACGTGCGTCGTGGTCCATTCGCGGTAGAGCATCGGGGAGGTGACGAACGCCACGTCCGCGTTGAGGGCGCGGAAGCGCTCAAGGTTGGTCGCCTCGGTCAGAAAATTCATTTCCTCCTGCGCGACGACCCACATCTCATCCAGCACCTGATTGAAGTTGACCAGACCGCTGGCGGGGGTGTATTCGAGCATCTTGCAGGCGCGCTTGAGCAGCAGGATATCCCGGTTCATCACATCGTGGATGCCGTCGCGCTGCACCTTGACGACGACGCTTTCGCCGCTGCAAAGCACGGCGGCGTGCGCCTGCGCGATGGAGGCGCTGCCCAGCGCCTGCTCGTCAAAGGCGGAAAAGACCTCGCCGAGCGGGCGGCCATACGAACGTTCCACAATGGAAACGACCTGCTCGTAGGGCATCGGCGCGACGCTGCTGCGCAGCTTTTTGAGCGCCTCGCAGTATTCCTTGGGCAGAATATCCGAGCGCATGGAGAGAATCTGGCCGAGCTTGATGAACGTCGGCCCCAGCTCCTCAATGATGGCGCAGAGCTTTTCGGGGGTCAGCCCCTTGATGATCTCGTGGCGGCGGACGACCTCCACGATTTCCATCAGGCGCTGGCGGTTTTCGCTTCGGTTTTCATGTCGTGCGGGCATGGGTCATTCCTCTGTCTTTTCTTCGTCCGTCTTTTCTTTGTCCGTTTCTTTTTCATCCGGCTTTTCCTCGCCGCCGGAGGCGCTTCCCTTTTCGCGCTCGGCGATGCGCGCCTTGAGCGCGGAAAGCTGCTCGTCCGTCAGGCTGTCCACCGCGTCCAGAACGAAATCGGCGGTATCGTCGGTTTCATCGCCGTCCGCCTCGCCGCGATTGTCTTCCGGCGTGACGACGTGCAGCGTCACGTTTTCACGAATCGCGTCCTTGATGTTGTGCTTGAGCTCCTCGTTGAGCACCTTGCCCTGCTCAACGGTCAGCTCGCCCTTTTTGACCAGCTCATCCAGAATGACCTCGGATTTTTCTTTTGTCGCGGCGACGGCGCCGATTCCGGCTAAAATCAGCTTGCGAAGCCCTTCACTGATTGCATCCATGACGATTGCTCCTTTCGCCCGCCAAGCGGGAAGTGATGGGGTGTATATTCGCGGCCGGAAAGGGAATTTCCTTTTTTCAAAAAGATCGGTCAGTGACAGGAAAAAACGCGAATACCGCTTGACGCTGAACGCGCAAAGCTATATGATGGTTTTGGATGGATAATCAGCGCCCCGCGCTGAAGAAAGCGTTTCGGAGAAAATATGCCGGGAAAAGGCGATTGGGGCTGTTATACCGGGCGGCGGATACTTGACGATTTGCCGGGAATGAAATAAAATAGAAACCAGTGTCAAAAAACAGGCGGAACAAGAATCAGGGAGGGTATTATGACCAATCAGGAAAAGAAGCAGCTCGCGATTGCGGCCTGCCAAATCCGCATGGGAATTATCGAATCGACGCACGGCGCGAAGGCGGGTCATCCGGGCGGAAGCCTTTCCGCGGCGGAAATGTTCGCTTATCTGTATAACAGGGAGCTGCGCATCGACCCCAAGCAGCCGAAGATGGAGAGCCGCGACCGCTTTGTGCTCTCCAAGGGGCATACCGCGCCGGGGCTTTACAGCGCGCTGGCCTACCGCGGATTCTTCCCGGTGAGCGACCTGCCGACGCTGCGCCACGCGGACAGCTATCTGCAGGGGCACCCGAACATGAACCTCGTTCCGGGCGTGGATATGAGCACCGGCTCGCTGGGGCAGGGCGTTTCCTGCGCGGCGGGCATGGCCAAGGGCGCGAAATACCTGAATGAAGACGTCAATGTCTATACCCTGCTGGGCGACGGCGAAATCGAGGAAGGTCAGGTCTGGGAGGCCTTCATGTTCGCCGCGCACTTCAAGCTGGATAACCTGTGCGTCATCATCGACATCAACGGCTTGCAGATCGACGGCCCGACGGAAAAGGTGATGAACAGCGCGCCGGTCGATGCGAAGATGGAGGCGTTCGGCTTCAACGTCGTCACCATCGACGGCCACGACTTTGACCAGATCGAAAGCGCGTTTGCCGCGTTCCGCGCCTGCACGGGCAAGCCGACGGCCATCCTGATGCATACCACCAAGGGCAAGGGCGTCAGCTATATGGAAAACAGCGTCGATTGGCACGGCAAAGCGCCCAACGACGCGGAATATGAAGTGGCCATGGGCGAGCTGCGCGCCGCGATGGCGGAATTGGAGGCGTGAACATGAGCGAAGTGAAGAAGATCGCGACCCGCGAGAGCTACGGCAAGGCGCTGGTCGAGCTGGGCGGTGAACACAGCAACCTCGTCGTGCTGGACGCCGATCTGGCGGCCGCCACGAAGACGGGCATGTTCCGCAAGGCCTTTCCGGATCGCCATTTTGACTGCGGCATTGCCGAGGAGAACATGATCGCCGTCGCGGCGGGTCTGTCCACGATGGGGCTGGTTCCGTTCGCGTCCTCGTTTGCGATGTTTGCGGCGGGGCGCGCGTTTGAGCAGGTGCGCAATTCCGTGGGCTATCCGCATCTGAACGTGAAGATCGGCGCGACGCACGGCGGCATTTCCGTCGGCGAGGACGGCGCTTCCCACCAGTGCTGCGAGGATTTCGCGCTGATGCGCGCCATCCCCGGCATGGTCGTGCTCTGTCCGGCGGACGACGTGGAGGCGCGCGCGGCGGTCAAGGCGGCCTACGCCTACGACGGCCCGGTGTACCTGCGTTTCGGCCGTCTGGCGATTCCGGTGTTCCACGATGAGGAAAACTATCGCTTTGAGATCGGCAAGGGCGAGACGCTGACCGAGGGCAGCGACGTGGCGATTATCGCGACCGGCCTGATGGTCAACGAGGCGCTCACGGCGGCGAAGACGCTGGCGGAAAAGGGAATCCACGCCCGCGTCATCAACATCTGCACCATCAAGCCGCTCGACGAGAAAATCGTCATCGAGGCGGCGAAGGCCTGCGGTAAGGTCATCACCTGCGAGGAGCACAGCATCATCGGCGGTCTGGGCGAGGCCGTCGCGGCGGTGCTGGCGGAGAAGTGCCCGACGGCGATGCGCCGCATCGGCGTGAACGACGAATTCGGCCATTCCGGCCCGGCGTGGGAAGTGCTGCGCCAGTTCGGCCTCTGCGCGGATCACATCGTTGAGGTTGCCGAGGATTTCGTTCAGAAATAAGGCGTAAGAAGCGGGGCTGCGTCCCTTTCCGAGCGGAAGGAACGCAGTCCCTTTTTGACGTATCGGACGGTAAATGAGCAAATCCGAAATTTTGGACAAATTCCGATAACGGGCGCGCGATGCACGCCTACTTGACTCCCTCAGTCACGGCTGCGCCGTGCCAGACCTTCGGCGTTCCGCTTGCCTGCCTCCCGCACAGCGGGCGGCAAGCTCTACGTCCTCGAAGAGGGAGCTCATTTATCAGGTTATTTTCCATCTAAGCAATAAGTTGCGCCATACTCGTAGGGGCGCGCATTGCGCGTCCGCGTTTTGTGCAGCATTTGCTTTTTTCGCTCAATTATGGACACCGGACAAAGAACATGGGAGGATCGCCGTGTCAAACATTTGTGACGCGCAGGGCAGACGCCCCTTGCTGCTCAGCCCCGCGTTTAAGGATTATATCTGGGGCGGGAATCGCCTCAAGCGCGATTGGGGCAAGCGGACGGACATGACCCCGCTGGCGGAAAGCTGGGAGCTGAGCTGCCACGAGGCCGGGCCGTCCGTCATCGCGGGGGGCGCATACGCCGGGCGGACGCTCGGGGAGTATCTCACCGAGCACCCGCAGGACGCGGGCACAAAGGCGCAGAACGCCGGGGCGTTTCCGCTGCTGATTAAGCTGATCGACGCGGCCGGGCCGCTCTCCGTGCAGGTGCACCCCGACGACGCATACGCGCGGGAATTCGAACATTCGCTGGGAAAGAGCGAAATGTGGCTCGTGCTCGACGCGAGCGAGGGCGCGGGTATCTATTACGGCTTTAAGCGCGAAACACCGCTGGCGGAGATGCGCGCCGCGATTGAAAACAACACCCTGACCGAGCTGCTGAGCTGGGTTCCGGCGAAGACGGGCGATTGCTTCTTCATCCCGGCGGGCACGGTGCACGCCATCGGCGCGGGGTTGATGGTGGCCGAAGTGCAGCAAAGCTCCAACCTGACCTATCGCGTCTACGATTACGGCCGCGTCGGCGCGGACGGCAGGCCGCGCGAACTGCATATCGACAAGGCGCTGGCCGTCGCCCGCCGCGAACCGCCGAAAGACCCCGTCGGCCCGACCGAACCGGAGCGCGCCGTCGCGGGCGGGCGGATTCAGCCGCTGTTTTCCTGCGACAAGTTTACGACGGAAACGCGCACGGTGGAGGGAGAGATGGCGGACAGCGTGTTGCCGGAGAGCTTCGTTTCGCTGCTGGTTTTGGCGGGAAGGCGCGATCAGGCACGGCGGCGAAACGTATCCCGTGAAGAAGGGGCAGAGCGTCTTCCTGCCCGCGGGGCTGGGCGATTACGCGCTGACCGGCCGCATGAAGCTGCTTCGGACAAGGGTATAAAGGGATGAAAGAAAATCGAGCTTTGAGCGGCGGCCTGTGCGCGCTGGGGTGCGAGGTGCTCTACGGCCTGAGCTATCTGTTCACCAAGCGGACAGCGGACGCGGCGAGCGCCCTTGCGCTGCTGGGCTGGCGGTTTATCGTCGCGCTGGCGGTGATGAGCCTGTGCGTGGCGCTGGGGCTTGTCAAGATTCGGCTGAGGGGCAGGCGGCTTTGGCCGCTGCTGCGCGTGGCGCTGTTTTGCCCGTGCCTGTATTTCATCGGCGAAACGGTGGGCATTCGCGAGACGACGGTGACGGAGAGCGGCGTGTTTCTGGCCTGCGTACCGGCGCTGTCGCTGCTGGCTTCCGCCGTCATTCTGAAAAAGAAGCCCACGCGCCGTCAGGTCGTCGGCATTTCGATCACGTTTCTGGGCGTGATGACGACGGTGATTGCGGTCGGCATTTCGTCGAGCCTGTCGCCCATGGGTTACGCCGCGCTGATGCTGGCGGTCGCGGCCTATGCGCTGTACAGCGTGTTCGTCGATCTCGCGTCGGATTACACGGGCGCGGAGATTACCTACGCCATGCTGCTTTCCGGCGCGGCGTTTTACGGCCTGCTGGCGCTGGGCGAGGCGGCGGCGCACGGCGCGCTGACGGCGCTGCTGACGCTGCCGGTGAAAAATGGGGCGTTCCGGACGGCGGTGCTCTATCAGGGCGTTGGCTGTTCGGTGGCGGCGTTTTTCCTCTCCAACGCGGCGATTGCGAAAATCGGCGTGAACAAAACGTCGTCGTTCATCGGCGTATCGACCATCGTTTCGATTTTGGCCGGGGCGCTGGCGCTGGGCGAGCCGCTGCATATCGGGCAGATCGTCGGCGCGGCGGTGATCGTGGCGGGCGTATACACGGCGAACCGAGCGTAGAAAACATAAAGGCGAAGAAAATCCCCTGTCCGGCGGAACGTGTTCCGACCGAACGGGGGATTTTTGACGTACTATGGGGAATTTCGTAAAACCGTCCGTGCGCGCCGCGAAAATCAGAAGGTCACGCTGCCGAAGCCGACGCTCTGGCCGCTGGCCTGATCGAACAGGGCGATGTTGTCGCCGACGATGTTCAGCGGCAGCTCGGTATCCACGGCGTAATCCACGCAGCCGAAAACGACGCTGGTGAGCATCGTGCCGCCGCAGGAGAGCTTGACCGTCGTTTCCATGCCGGCGGGCAGGGTGGAATAGGTCTTGCCGCGCAGCGGCCCGCCCTGCACAATCGGCAGAAATTCCGGCCGAACGCCGAGAACGGCGCTGCCCGTCAATTCGCCCAGCGGCGCTTTGGCGGTGAAGGTCGCGTCGTGCCCCAGCAGGGAGAGCGACGCGCGGTTTCCGTTGGCGGCCTTCACCGTCGCGGGGATGAAGTTCATCGTCGGGTTGCCGACAAATTCCGCGACAAACAGGTTCGCCGGATGGCCGTAGATCTCCAGCGGCGGCGCGTACTGCTGCAAAACGCCCGTGTCCATCAGGCAAACCTTGGTGGAGAGGGTCATGGCTTCAAGCTGGTCGTGCGTGACGTAGACGAAGGTGCTGTTGGTATCCGAGTGCAGGCGCTTGAGCTCGGTGCGCATCTCCTGACGCAGCTTCGCGTCCAGGTTGCTCAGCGGCTCATCCATGAAGAGCACCTTCGGGCTGGGCGCGAGGGTGCGGGCGATGGCGACGCGCTGCTGCTGGCCGCCGGAAAGCTCGGCGGGGTAGCGCTTTTCAAACTGCTCGATCTTGAGCAGGGCGAGCAGCTCATCCACGCGCTTGCGGATGCGCGCCTTATCCCACTTGAGCATCTCCAGACCGAAGGCGATGTTTTCATACACCGTCATGTGCGGCCAGAGCGCGTAGTTTTGGAACAGAAAGCCGATGTCGCGTTTGTTCGGCGGCAGGTTGATGCCCTTTTCGGAATCGAAAACCGGCACGCCGTCGATCAGAATCCGGCCGCTGGTCGGCGTTTCAAGCCCGGCGATCATGCGCAGGGTGGTCGTTTTGCCGCAGCCGGAGGGGCCGAGCAGGGTGATGAAGCCGCGATCCTGAATCTGCAAATCCAGATCCTGCACGGCGACGAATTTGTCAAAGCGCTTGGTGACGTGTTGCAAAATAATTTCCGGCATGATGTCAGCCTCCGATGCCTTTGTCAAAGGATGCGCCCGTCAGCTTGTTGGTGACAAAGTTGATGAGAATGATAATCAGGATAATCAGCAGCGTGACGGCGCTGCCGTATTGCGCGTAGCCCGTTTCGTTGAAGGAGAAGAGCATCGTGGTCAGCAGGTAGCGCGCGTAGGGCACCAGCAGGGTGAACAGCGCGACCTCGCGCATCACGGAAATCACCGGCAGCAGATAGCCGGAGATGATGCTGCTCTTTTGAATCGGGAAGAGGATGCGGGTCATGCGCGTGCGCCACGGCACGCCGAAGATGACGGCGGCTTCCTCGATTTCCGGGGCGATCTGCATCATGCTGTTCACGCCGCTGCGGGAAGCGAACGGCAGGAACTTGATGGAGGCCACCAGCACCAGCACGCCGAAGGTGCCGTAGAGGAATTTGAAATTCGCGGATGTGGCGACGGCGAGGTAAATGGTCGCGAACGCCATCGCGGGCATGAGATACGGGAAGAACGCGAGGCTTTCCACGATGCGGGAGAGCCTGCTGCCGCGGCGGCGCACACAGGCATAGCCGATGAGCATGCCGCAGGTGCCGACAATCGAGGAGACGACCAGCGCCAGCAGCACCTGACGCAGCAGCGCGCTCCACATCGTCGTGTTGAGCAGGATGCCGGCGATCATGCCGGTTTCATAGGCCGAATCCTCCGTGCCGATCCAGAAGTGGAGCGTCATGTTGCTCGGGCTGTAATTGCCGGGCTGACGGATGACGGATTCCAGCGCGAAGGAGATCAGCGGCATGATGGCGAAGAACGCCGTGAAGACGATCAGCAGTATGCTGATGGGCCAGTTAGCCTTGTGCAGCTTGACCAGCGAAACCTGACCGCTCTTGCCGGTGACAGTGGTGAAGGATTTGCGCTTGCCGGTGAAGCGCTGGTTGACGCCCAGAATCAGGCAGCCCAGCAGGATGGAGACAAACGCGATGATGTAGCCCTGCCCCTGATAGCCCGCCTGAATCAGCGCGCGCATCTTGGTGGAGAGCGTGTAGCACTTGACCGCCGAGCCGAGGAACACCGGTACGGTGTAGGAGCTGAAGCCGCTGGAGAAGATCAGCAGGAAGGTCGAGAGGATGGCGGGCATGACGATCGGGATGGTCACGCGGCGGATGATCGTCGCGCGGCTGGCCTTGAGGATCGTCGCGCTCTCCTCGAGCGTCGCGTCCATGTTTTTGAGGATGCCGCCGATGAGCAGGTACGCGAACGGGGAATAATGCAGCCCCGTGACGATAATCATCGGGAACAGGCCGTAGACGAACCACTCCGGCATGCATACGCCGAAGATGGATTCCACCATGCCGATGTTGCCGCCGCCGACCCGGCTGTTTTGGAACATGTTCGTCCAGAACAGGGCGAGCGTCCACGCGGGCATCATGTAGGGAAAGACGAAGACCGCCGAGATGAATTTTTTGCACTTGAGGTCGGATCGCGTGATGAACCACGCGACCGTGCCGCCCACCGCGATGCCCAGAATGCCCGAGCCGAGCGCGACGATCAGCGAATTGCAGAGCGGCTGCCAGAAGTTGACCTGACTCCAATCGTCCCCGGCGAAGAGCTTTTGGAAATGCCGGAGCGTGGTGGAGCCGACCGGCAGGCGCAGCAGCTTCTTTTCCGTGCCGACGTGCACGGTGAACATGTTGCTCAGCATCGTCGCCATCGGCATCAGGCTGAGCAGCACCAGCACGATCAGAAAGAAGACAAGCAGCAGGTTGGCCGGTTTGGAGACGAACGCCCGAAGCCGGTAGCGCCAGGGCTCGTGCCGTAAATCGCGCGTATGAACCATCGTTTTTCCTCCGCTTTGAAGAAAACAGGGTGAGTGCTAACCTCACCCTGTTCGACATGAGTTTGTTATGCAGGACTGCAATCAGCCAACGCGGGTCGCGATGAACTCATACACGTCGATGTAGTGCTCGTAGAGGTAATCCATATCTTCAAGCACCAGCTTATCCTGCCAATACTCGAACGGCTCGTCCATCAGGCCTTCCGGCTTCTTGATGGAGGTGTTCGGGGAATAGTAGCCCTGGTTGGAATTCCAGCTCTTTTCGCCCGCGAAGCCGTCCTCGCTGAGCAGATAGTTGATGAACAGCGCGCAGGTGTAGGGGCATTCGGTGTCCTTGCACACGGTCGCGTAGATCGGGTACATCAGGCCGGAGAAGCAGTCCACGTCGTTTTCAAACTGCACGACGGTCAGCTTGCCGCGGTCGGCTTCATCCACCTTGCGCAGCTTGGAGAACACGAACAGACCCATGTTGCCCGCCGCGCCGGAGGCAATGCCCGTCGCCATCTTGGAGGCGGAGGTGTAGGTGTAGTTCACGTTGGAAAGGAAGCCCGCGATCCACTCGTAGGCGGCGGATTCGAACTCGCCCTTCTCCCATGCCTTGCCGTAATAGCTCTCGTAAGCCTTTTCGAGCTTCTCGTTCCATTCCGGGCTGGTCAGCATAATCAGGAAGTTGATGTTGACGGTCTCGTTGGTCGGGTCTTTGAAGAAGACCTTGTCCTTCCACTTGGCCTCGGTCAGCTCCCAAACGTTGGTCAGGCCGACGCTGCCGGCGGTGTTGTTGTAAATGAGCAGCGAGTTGACGAACGTGACGACCGCAGGCTCGCGGTACTGCTCGGCCACGACGCTTTCAAGCGCCTTCGGGAAGTAGGCGTAGCTCAGGCCGTCGTCCAGCAGATAGGTCTTGAGATCCGCGCCGTTCTGCGTGAGCGCCATGTCGGCGGAATCCTTCACGCCGGAGCCGATGGTGTTGGTCAGGATGGTGTAGGATTCGCCGTCGTCGATTTCGGCGTAGACCACCTTGCCATCTAGCGCGGGGTAGGCGTGCATGAAGTTCGCGGCGGCCTTCTCGGCGAAGGACGTGGTGGAATAGAAGTTGAGCTGCGCGCCAGCGGCCATCTCTTCCTGCGCCTTGGCGTAGAGCTCGTCGTTGGTCATCGTCGCGGCCTTTTCCAGCGCGTCGCTCACGTTGTCGGCCAGCGCGGCCGTGCCGGCGGTCAGCGTCATCGCGGCGGCCAGAATCAGGGGCAGAATTCGTTTCATGGAATACATCCTCCTTTTGTTGACACGGATTTTTCAAAAACGATACACATTTTTTACAATTATACGGCAATTTGGCGGGGAGTGTCAAGATAAAATGTGCAGAATAGATAAAAAACGGGCGAATTTTATGAAGAAGAAGCGCGGAAAAACGCGATGCGTTAAAAACCGGACGAAGGCGCGCGAATCCATCGGAAGCATGCGAAACGACATTTTGGCGGCTATCGCTTGCTTTTCTACTGAAGGGGTGCTATATTCTCTTCAAAATGAGCGCCTGAGCGGCATGGGGGAGAACGAATGAAGAGCAAGCAAAAGCGCGGGCGCGCCTTTCAGCCGGACAGCATCGCGGCGTATTTCCGTTTGGAGTGGCTGCCGCTGACCCTGATTACGCTTTCCGGGCTGGCGTATAACGTCGGTCTGCTGGCCGGGCCGTGGTTTGAGGGCAGGCTGGCGCAGTGTCTGGCGGATATTCTCGGCGGAAACGAAACGGCCGCCGCGATGACGGCGCTGGCGGCGGGGTACATCCTCGTGACGCTGCTGGTGCAAGCGGCGCGGTTCATCAAGCGGTTTTATGTGCGACGGTTCGCCAACAACATCAACCGCCGCATGAAGGGCGTGCTCTACGCGAACCTCGTCCGTCAGAGCCGCAGCGCGCTGGAAAAGCAGGGCGCGGGCGAGCTGATGACCAAGGCCATCTCCGATGTGGATGACTGCGCGGAGGGCATACGCAAATTCACCACCGAGGTGTTCGACACCGGCGTGGCGCTGGCGGGCTATATCGTCATGCTGTTTGCCTACGACTGGCATCTGGCGCTGCTGTGCATGATCTTCCCACCCATCTCCTATATCTGCGCGGAGAAGATGAAAAAGCCGGTGCAGCGCGCGGGCGCGGCATACAAAAAGGCGGCGGCGGCGCTCAGCGCGGCGACGCTCGACCGGGCGAAGAACGCCGTCACCTATCGCGTCTACGGCTGCGAGGACGCGCAGGAGGCGCGCTATGAGGCGGCGCTGGACGGCTATGAGCAAGCCGCCGTGCGCGCCAACGTGTGGCAGGCCGCGCTGCCGCCGCTGTATCTGGCGGCGTCGAACCTGAGCGTGCTGTTCATCCTCTGGTTCGGCGCGAAAAACGTGCTGGGAACGGGCTGGCGCGCGTGGGATATCGCGGCGTTTACGACCTTCCTCTCCTGCTTTATGAAGACGGCGGTGAAATCCTCCAAGGCGGCGAAGCTGTTCAACGCGGTGCAGCGCGCGGAGGTTTCGTGGAAGCGCATCAAGCCGATGATGAAAACGCCGCGGGCGCTTGAGCCGCTGGCGATTCCGGCGGCGCAGCGCGTGGAGGTCAGCGGCCTTTCCTTTTGCTACGACGGCGGCGCGCCGATTTTTGAGGACGTTTCCTTTTCGGCGCAGCCCGGCGATATCATTGGCGTGACCGGCCCGGTCGCCTGCGGCAAGTCCACGCTGGGGCGCGTGTTTCTTTGCGAGCGGCCGTATGGCGGTTCGGTGCGCATCGGCGGGCGGGAATTATCCGAGCTTTCGCCGCGCGAGGCGGCCTCGACGGTCGGCTATCTCGGCCATGATCCGGAGCTTTGGAACGATACCGTGGAGGAAAACGTGCTCTGCGGCGAGGCGGGCGACGTGATGCGTTTTCTCGCTCTGACCGCGCTGGACGGCGAGGTGCGGGCGATGGAGCAGGGGCTTCAAACCGTCGTGGGGAGCGGCGGCGTTCGGCTCTCCGGCGGGCAGGCGCAGCGGCTGGCGCTG
>ENA-ORTY01003830-ORTY01003830.1-human-gut-metagenome-genome-assembly--contig:-NODE-3830-length-12495-cov-2.684566_pt1 | contig 12495 bp, 8 predicted proteins | sample MGYA00241917_ERZ509198 | MGnify/ENA primary metagenome ERZ509198 (study PRJEB26280, sample SAMEA2338857) | human gut metagenome | biome: human gut; feature: human-associated habitat; material: faeces...
ATGGTCGATGGAGAAGGCTGGGAATATGAAGTTTTGTTGGATCCTAACAGTGAGTTTCGCCGGGCAATGGGTGTGCAGATGATTCCCCATGTGTTTATTATAGACGGCAAGGGCAAAATAGCTGAATCACGTAGCGGTTACACCGACGGAGCCGAGAGCCATTTAATTGAAAAGGTACGTGAATTGATTGGAGAGAAGTGATTTTCACCTATAATATATAAGGTATAAATGAAAGGATATAGAAAGCCGATAGCCTTGTTCTGCGCAGGGCTGTTGGCCTTTACTTCACATGCGCAGGAGCATGAAAGAAAAGTCGTTTTGCACGGGAGCATACAGAGCGATGTGCTGATTCCCGAGGAGGATGAAAAGATTGGTACAGGCAGCTATGACGATTGGGCGTTAACCAACACTTATGTAGATTTAGGTTTGATGAGCAAAAACGTAGAGGCAGGTGCCCGTTTGGAGTTTACGGAATACCCCTTGCCCGGTTTTGAAGCCGACTTCAAAGGTTGGGGAGTACCTCATCTTTATTTAAAGGGAATAAGTGATTTCGGTTTTGATGTGACCGTCGGTGATTTTTACGACCAGTTCGGAAGCGGTTTCATATTCCGTACTTACGAGGAACGCAGTTTGGGTATCGACAATTCTCTTCGAGGAGCGAGGTTGAACGTGACGGCGTGGAAGGGAGTACAGTTTAAGGTTCTCGGTGGTTTGCAGCGTCGGTATTGGGATTGGAAACATGGCGCTTGGGTCGGCGGTGCCGATTTGGAAATGAATCTGGAGCAATACAGTAGCAAGATGCGTGATAAAGGTATTACGTGGATGGTAGGGGCGTCTGGAGTCCTCAAACAGGAAGGAGATGAGGATATCATTGTGTCCGGTACCAATTATCGCTTGGATTTGCCTACGACCGTCAGTGCTTTCGATGTACGTTCGCGCTTCCAAAAAGGAAACTATAGTGTGTTGGCCGAGTATGCCTGGAAAAGCCAGGATCCTTCTTTCGATAACGGATATATTTACCACCGTGGTAATGCCCTGATGCTTTCGGCTTCTTATTCCAAACGAGGAGCCAGTGCTTTGGTGCAAGTGAAGCGCAGCGAGGATATGTCCTACCGCAGTCAGCGTTCCATGGTCGGAACCTCGGTGTTTATCAACAATATGCCGGCCTTTGCCTATCAACATACCTATGCTTTGGCTGCTCTTTATCCCTACGCCACACAAGCGGCGAAAGGAGAATGGGCTTTTCAGGGTGAATTCGGTTACAGTTTCAAGCGTAATACGGCGTTAGGCGGTAAGTATGGAACTAAATTGAAATTGAATGTCAGTCATATTCGTTCGTTGGACAAAGACCCGGTTGAGGAATTCAATGGCTCCACTTACGGAACGGACGGTTATAAATCCAAATTCTTCAAAGTGGGTGGAGAAACTTACTATCAAGACATCAATTTGCAGATGGAAAAGAAACTGACCAAAGCTTTTAAATTGAACTTGATGTACATGAACCAGCGTTACAATAAAGATGTGGTAGAAGGACATGGCGGTACGATTAAGTCTAATATTGCTGTGGCCGAAGGTAAATACCAGTTTAACAAAAAGCTGACTTTGCGTGCCGAGGCCCAGTATCTGGCTACCAAGCAAGATGAGGGTGACTGGACCTACGGACTGCTGGAACTTTCCGTTCTGCCTTACTTCATGTTTACGGTGAGCGACATGTGGAACAATGGAGCAACGAACCTTCATTATTATATGGGGTCTGTGACATTCAATTACAAAGCCCACCGTTTGATGGCCGGTTACGGGCGTACGCGGGCGGGTTACAACTGTTCGGGAGGGGTTTGCCGTTATGTGCCGGCAAGCCGTGGTTTCCAGGTATCTTACAATTATAATTTTTAAGCAAGAGACATGAAGAAAAGTATATTGTATACAGCCTTTTTAGGCTTTGCCGCCTTGTTTACAGCCTGCGATGAGGTGTCCGAAGGAGAGCGTTATATTTCTTTGCCTCAGGTAGAAACCAAGCGAAATGTCCTTTTGGAAGATTTTACGGGGCAATTTTGTTCAAATTGTCCCACAGCACATGCCACGATCAACAGCCTGAAGGCGCAATACGGCAGTTCTTTGATTGCTGTAAGTGTGCACGCTACGGACGTGTTCGGTATTATGGAGGGGCAGTATCCCACTATCGTAGGTTTGATGCAACCGGAAGGAAACATCTATGCAGCTAAATGGGGAGCTTCCGATTTGCCAACCGGGATTATCAATCGTAGCGGAGGGCTTTGCAATTATGATAAATGGGGAACGGCAGTGCGCGAAGCTTTGGCTAAAGATACGAAGGTGGCCATTGAGCTTTCGGCTGATACGGTTCCCGGTAAAGACAGTATTGCCATTGCCGTAGAGTTGAATCCTTCTGCCATGGTGTACGGTAAGTTGCAGCTTTGGATTACGGAAAGTAACATTACGGCTTTGCAGCAAAACGGGCCGAACCTGGATGTGAATTATGTGCATAATCATGTGTTCCGCGCTTGTGTAAACGGGACGTGGGGTGAAGATGTCGCCTTGCAAGAGAATGTTCATCAGACGCTGGAACGAGGTATAAGGGTGAAGTCCAATTGGGTGAAAGAGAATCTTTCCGTGGTGGCTTTTGTTTATAATGATGCCGAAGGTGTAATGCAAGCGGCTGAATGTGAACTAAAATAAGAAAATAATATTAATTTAATTAGGAATAAAAGTATGAAAAAACTCTTTACTTCTTTGGTGGCTGTTGTCTGCGCAATGGCAGGAATGGCTCAAACGTTGACTTTTTCACATGATGGGGTTGCCATCGAAAACGGTTCGACATTCTATTCACGGGATGTGAATGAAGATTTACTGCCTTTTGGAGTTACTAAGTTCGAACCGGAGATTGACCTGTCGAGCGATGTTGCTGCTAACGTTTATGTAAGTATTCAGTCTTTAGATAAAGTTTCCGTTGAACTTTGCGCCATTGATGGCATTTGTGTTAAAACGGGCGCAGATAAGGGGTATGTCGCTCAGAAGAATGGCGAATGGACAGCGAATGAGGTTGTAGATATGCAGATTCATTGGAATGCGGGTGCTTTGCAGGCTGGTGCTATTGCTACCACCCACGTTGTGGTTTCCGCATGGTATGAAGGACAGGAAGCCAATAAGGTTAGTTTCACTTTGGTCATGACTAACGATCCGGCATTGTCTGTTCAACAGACAATGGGCAAGTCTGAAAGTATTTCTGTACAAGGTAATGTTTTGAGTTACGCTTTTGTCGACCATACAGCCCATACGCTTTCTGTTTATACAACGAACGGTGCGAAGGTAATGAGCTTTGCTTTGGCCGGTCAGGAAGGAACTTTGGCATTGGACGAACTTTCTGCCGGTTTGTATGTTTATCAGGTTGAGGGCAAGGCTAAGATGAACGGCAAATTCATTATCAAGTAAAATGCTAAAAATCATTATCAATATGTATATGAATAAAATATTCAAAGGAAGTTGGGCTGTGGCTTGCGCTTGTGTAGCATTGTCGGTACAGGCTCAGTCATTGCAACAAGTAGCTCCTTTATCAACTCGGATGCAGGCCGAATCAGAAATTTCACCCCTTCAGGTGGCATCCCGTAATCTACCTACGTTCAAAGCGCAGGCAGGAAAAGTATTCAATGTGAACCACATGAATGCTACGTCCTCGCAACGCTTTCAGAAGAATGCCCGTATTTCCGGTACGAACAATCAGAAACCCGGCACGAGCTATGCCGTAAATAAAGGTGTGTATAACTTGGTATCCGGTATTGCTTTAGGACAAGACGGCAACGGACAGGCAGTCTATGCCGAAGGCGGTGTGTTGGCTTACATCGACCGTCCGCTGACGTTCCACAATACGACGCCTTTGTGCGACGAATTCTCATGGGCTTTCGGAGGTTCTACTTATACGGAAGATTCTTTAAGCATGCGTCCTTACTTCCCGAACAACGGTTTTTATTTCGATACGCCGGTGTTGACTGCCACGCTTGGTTCTGCGGATTCAACCTATCAGTTGGGAGCTCATATCGACGCCACGACCCATAAAAAAGTGCCCGGAATGGTGGCTGCATCTCTGATGGCTTATGTCTACAATGTAGATGCCGATGCCACGCCGTTTGTGGATACTTATTATACGACAATGAGTTCTACGGATCCTTGGAATAACGTACTGTTCGGTGCGGACAATATGTATAAGTCTTCCTATGTCGAGTGGTTCGACGCGCCGACCAAGGGGGGAATCATGTTGTGGGGTACACACTTTTATGTCATGACACCGGCTTCGGTCGATTTGTCGAATAAGACATTCCAAATCGACTGGGTCGAAGTTGTGGGCGAAGAAGATAAAAAGCTTCGAAGCTTTCAGGCTAAGCCGGAGTTGAATCAGTCTACTTCTTCGTTAAGACTGTGGGATATCAATGTCAATACTGAGACTCCGACCACTTTGGTGAAGAATGAGTTTTATGTGATGATTACCGGCCCGCAAGACGGGACAAAGTGGGCTTTGATGCATCAGTTGAATCGTGCGGAACTCACGAATCCCGACAAAAACACTGCTTATTACGTACCGACTACCGGTGAATTTGCCGGAAAGCTCTGCCAGTATGTTTTTATCGCTACGGACACCGAAGGAAAAGAATATGAGTTTACCTACAACACGTCCTTGGACATTCACATGTTTGTGGCCACACCTTATATTATTATGAGCGAAGATGATGCCACTGCCACAATCGTTCAGCAAGATGAATTGGAACTCAATATCGACGGTGAGACCCATAATTACTTGTTGATGGACTGGTTTGGAACGGCTTCTTCCGGAACAACCATTTCCGCTTCAATTTCCGAGTCTACAGACGGTGACTGGCTTACCGTAACCCAACCGGTGCAAGCCGGGACGGATGCTAACCGCAAGAACTATTTCAGCATGAGTCTGAAAGCCACGAGCAAGGACTGGTTGCTCGAAGGGCGCAGAGCTACTCTGACCTTGAAGGACGACCGCGGTTTCTCTCGTGATATTGTGGTTTACCAAGGTGACCGTGACGCAGCCGATGACGCTTTGAGCATCAGTGAGATTAATGCGGCCGGAAAAATCAGTGCTTCTTATGCGAACGGTAAGTTTACGGTAACTTATCCTACGGACTACGTGCAAGTGAAAGTGTACACCTTGTCCGGTCAGCAAGTGGATAGTCATGTTCTTTCCGGTAACGGTAAGGAAGAACTTTCGGCAGCGGCTTTGACAGACGGAGTTTATCTGTTGCAGTTTGTCGGTAAGGATACCCAGACCGTGAAAGTGATGAAATAACCCGCTTGGCGGATTTCATATAAAAACCGGAGGCATATTTCTCAAATGGAAATATGCCTCCGGTTTTTTGTGGACTATAATGAACAGAAGAACGGGACGAGGAACGGAACGGTGAAGTCGATCGTCAGACCATGATAAATGGAAAGGGGGATGAAGGTCTGTCCGCACGTGCGGGATATTATCGGAAGAGTGGTGTCCCCCGTTGTGGCTCCTCCTACGCTGATGGGAGCCAACGGACCGAAAAACTGCCGGAACAGCGGAGCACAGAGCAAGGCCATGAGTTCCCTCAGGATATTATAGATAAGGGCAACGGTACCCATTTCCGCGTTGCGTGCCTCCGTGATGAGGATACTCGACAAGGAATAGTAACCGAATCCGGAACTGATGGCCAGCCAGTCGGTAAAGCTGCGCCCTTGCAGCAGGCAGGCTGTCGCTACGGCTCCGGCCCATGTCCCGACTATCGTCAGAACCGGTAGCCACATCAGACGTTTGTCTATGCGGCGCAAGCTTTGGCGTATCTCGTTGCTTTGCCCGACGGTAAGCCCGACGCAGATGAGTAAGAGACACAAGGCGTAGAATCCGGCTTCGGCGGGGAGGGGGCCAGTGAGAAACGCCTAAGGCACATCCGAGCGCGAAAAACGCCACGATGGTGAAGCTTCCGGCCAGTTGATGCCATAATGCCACGAGACGGTGCTTGTGCGAAAGCCCCCCTTTTTCGGCATCCTTTTCCCCTGTAGGAGTTTGGGTGGCCGGTATCGTTCTCCTACTTCCGCTCCATAATGCTGCCGCTGCCAAGGCACACCCTAAGGCTGTGCACAACGTGAGGATAAGGGCTTCCCATCCCAAGCGGTCCAAGGCCTGCATCAGTGTCGGATTTCCTCCGACTTCCACGCCCATCAGGAAGAGCAATCCCCATACGGTATAGGTCATCAGCCGTTCGAGGCCGGGTATCGGGTGGCGGCGCAGGAGGTATCCCACCGTAGCGCTGCCCCATAAAATGAATATGACGGTAAACATAGACTGCAAAGTTCGCTATTTTTTCCGAAAAAGAGAGCTGTTTTCTTCCGTGACAGGCTTTCGGACGCATAAAAAATGAAGGAACGGCTTACTTTTCCGTCGGATGGAGAACAAGGCCTTGAAATAAGCTGTAACTTTGCGGGCGTGAAATATGACGAACAAATGGAAAATCAAAGTATCACAAAAATTCAGGTACGTCCGCTCCAGATAGAAGACTACGGACAGTTGGCCCAGTCGTTCCGTCGTGTATATTCGGACGGCAGCGATGTGTTTTGGACCCATGAACAGATAGAGACGTTGTTACGCATCTTCCCCGAAGGGCAGGTGGTGACGGTAGCCGATGACAAGATTATCGGTTGTGCCCTTTCCATTATCGTGGATTATGATTTGGTGAAGGGAGACCATACATACGCTAAGGTTACGGGAAATGAGACGTTCAGCACGCATAATCCCAAGGGGAATATCCTCTACGGCATCGAGGTGTTCATCCATCCCGACTACCGCGGCCTGCGCTTGGCACGCCGTATGTATGAGTATCGCAAGGAGCTGTGCGAAAAGCTGAACCTGAAGGCCATCATGTTCGGCGGCCGTATTCCGAACTATCATAAATACGCCGACAAGATGAGGCCGAAGGAGTATATCGAACAGGTGCGCAAACGTGAGATATACGACCCCGTGCTGACCTTCCAGCTTTCGAACGACTTCCACGTGCGTAAGGTCATGACCAATTACTTGCCCAACGACGAGGAGTCCAAACATTACGCTTGCCTGCTCCAGTGGGACAATATCTATTATCAGCCCGAAACCTCAGAGACGCTTCCGGCCAAAACCACGGTAAGGGTCGGACTGGTGCAATGGCAGATGCGTGGCTATCGCACTATCGACGACTTGTTCGAACAGATAGAGTTCTTCGTAGACGCTGTTTCCGGTTATAAAAGCGATTTCATCCTTTTCCCCGAATATTTCAATGCGCCGTTGATGGCGGAGTTCAACAACCTGAGCGAGTCGCAGGCCATTCGCGGACTGGCCGGTTACACCGATGAGATACGCGACCGTTTCTTACAGTTGGCCATCAGCTACAACATCAATATCATCACCGGGAGTATGCCTTTGCAGCGCGACGGCAACCTCTATAACGTAGGCTTCCTGTGCCGTCGCGACGGCAGTTATGAGATGTATGAGAAGATACATGTCACGCCCGACGAGACCAAGAGCTGGGGACTGTCTGGGGGCAGTATGCTGAAGACGTTCGATACGGATTGTGCCAAAATCGGCGTGTTGATCTGTTATGATGTGGAGTTCCCCGAACTGTCGCGCATTATGGCCGACCAAGGGATGCAAATCCTCTTCGTACCTTATCTGACGGATACACAGAACGCTTACTCGCGCGTACGGGTTTGCGCCCAGGCCCGTGCCATCGAGAACGAGTGCTTTGTGGTGATAGCCGGTAGCGTAGGCAACCTGCCGCGCGTGCACAACATGGATATACAGTATGCACAATCTGGGGTGTTTACTCCGTGCGATTTTGCTTTCCCCACCGACGGACGCCGGGCGGAGGCCACGCCGAACACGGAAATGATTCTTGTGTCCGATGTCGATTTGGACCTTCTGAGCGAGCTGCATACTTACGGTGGTGTAAGGAATTTGAAAGACCGCCGGCGTGACCTTTATGAGGTACGTTTCAAGAGGTAAGGAACTCGAAAAAACGATTGGCTGAGAACGGAAAATCAATCTCCTGAGATTGATAAATCGTTTGGCGCAGAATGATCTTTCATTCTGCGCCAAACGATTTATACTTTATAAGATGTTGATAAACAGCTAAAAACGAGTCATGAACTCGATTACGAATTTGTCCTGCTCGGAAACCTTGGGGGTGGCACCCTCGTTGTAGAAATATTTCTCATAATTGATACGGATGTCCGAAATGAACGGTTTGGCGATGCTCAGGGTGATGCCGCCAGTGATACGTTTGCGTTCGGCATCGGTCAGTGTGAGGTGTCCGTTCTCGTTGGCCGTACCATCGCTATGGTCGCCCATGTAATCGAAGCGTCCGAGGAATGAGATTTTGCTGAATACTTTTTTCAGTGGCAGGTCATAGCAAATGAACCCGTCGAAGGCGTTCACGTCCTGAAAGGCATCTTTGGTGTAGTGTTTATACAAGTATTCCGCTTCTATCATCCATCTTCCGGCCTGGTAAGTAATGCCGCCGTCGTACATGTTGACCGAAATGTGTTCCGGTCTGATTTTCTGTGCGCTCAGCGTGACGGAAAATCCTTTGGGCAGTTGCCATTGTGCCTTGGCGGAATAGTTGATATTGTTGGTCCAGAAATCTTTCTGGTCGGTCAGGCCCGAACCGTTGAACATTCCCGCTTGCAGGGTGAGGGGCAGCGGACCTCCTATCTTGTAGCCCAGCGTGGCTCCCACATCGCGCACGTTGCCCACTTGCTTGGCTATGAATGAACGGTTGGCAAAGTATTGCTGGTGGGGGGAACGGTGGGCATCGATAGTGAACGGGACGCGCATCTGTCCGATGGTGAAATCGAAGCCTTTCAGCGGGCTAAGCCGGGTGTAGGCATCCAGCATTTTGATTTTGCCTTCGTCGGACAAGTCGATTTCGGCTTTATAGGCCACTACAGGTGCGACTTTTCCTTCGATGCTGACTCGGGCGGTGCGCACTTGAAAGCGTCCGGCCTTTTCTTCCGGTTGGTACTCGTATTTGCCACGTAGCGTACCGTGGACGACCGGTCGGTAATCTGTTTTGGGTTTTCCTTCTTTCCCCTCGTCGGCTGCGGCAGGAAGAGCAAGCAGTATGCTTAAAGCTAAAATAGATATTTGTTTCATGATGTGCTGATTTGGCGACAAAGGTAGGTATTCGATATGAACTCAAGATGTCATACGTGTTACGATCGTGTTACAATATTTAATGCTTTATTTCCTTTGCGATGCCGAATATACATGTTGCTTGGCTTCGTTCACTTCACGGATAAGTTGTTCCTGAGAGGGTAAATAGAGCTGATATTGGCTGGCGAGTATGGTCTGGTTGTTTTCAGGTAGGGCCAACCGGACAGCGGTGTCGTTTTTGCTGGTACATAACAATATGCCGATAGTTGGATTCTCGTCCGGTGTCTTTTCATAGCGGTCGTAGTAGTTGACGTACATCTGTAGTTGCCCGAGGTCTTGGTGGGTGAGCTTGCCGGTTTTCAGTTCGACGATTACGAAACAGCGTAATAACCTGTTATAGAAAATGAGGTCTGCAAAATATTCGTCATCTTCCACTAAGATACGTTTCTGTCTTGCTACGAAAGAGAATCCCTTGCCCAGTTCCAACAGAAAGTCTGTTATATGGGTTATGATGGCTTTCTCAAGGTCTTTTTCGTAATATGCAGGTTGGCGTTCCAATCCAAGGAACTCCAGGACCATCGGGTCTTTGATGATTTCCATGGGAGATTCCGGAATGCGTTCCTTACGTGCTACGGCCAACACGGCTTCCTTGTCGTTGCTCAATAGCAAACGTTCGTAGAGCATGGAATTGATTTGGCGTTCCAGTTCGCGTTTTGTCCATGCATTGTTAACGGTCTCTAATTGATAGTATTCTCTTTTGTCAGGGTCAGGGATTGTAATAAGTAGTTTATACTGCGACCAGTTTAATTGCGCACACACTGTATTCGCAATTGGATAAATACGGTAGAACTGGCGGCACATTTCCAGTTGCCGCACCGAAAACCCACTGCCATATTCCGGTTCGAGGCGTTTGGCCAAATTCCTGATGAGGTAGGTTCCATAATCGGCACGTTCTTTTCCGTGCTGTTCTTCTTCGAAGATACGTTTACCGATGTTCCAATACATTCTGACTCTGCAAAAGTCCACGCTGCGTACGGCATTAGATCGGGCTTGGTCGATGATGGAGCGTATTTCGCTGACAAATCCGTCTGGTGTGTCGGCCGGTTGGCTTGGGTTCCTTAGTTCTTTGTAGTCCATGGCATCCTTATGTTGATGTACTTGCAAATATAGCGTTATTTTTCGTCTTCCTTTCCTGTTGTGCCATGAAAAAGGAGTTTGTACCCTGAGAAAAGTACAAACTCCAGATTTAGAAAGCCTTCTGTGTGGAAGGATGTAATGTTTACTCCGCAGTGAGTTCCAGTACGCAACTGGCATAATCGCTGCCGAGCGGCATTTCGATACCGGTGTTCATCAGTAGGGCACCGGAGAACGTTTTGTCGTTCAGGAAACAAGGTTGTCCGCCGGTCTTGACGTTCAATTCGCGTACGCGGTAGTTTTTAGACGGATCCAATCCTCGAAGGCAAACGCGAGGTATCACCTGGTTATTGAAATGTTCCATCTTGTAGGCGAAGAATACGGCTTTGTCCTCCGTATCGTCGGTGTACATCAGTGAAGCGATGCCTTTGTCGTCGTACGGGGATACCAGGCGGTACAGATTGCCTAACTGGATGACGTCGCGTACGGACTTGTAGTCCTTAATGGCTTGTGCCGTTTGCTGGTATTCTTCTTTCGTCATCTTGCTGGGTTGCAATTCCATACCCAACCGCCCGCTCATGGCCACGTCGCAACGGAACTTGATGGGGATGATACGTCCCGTCTGGTGGTTGGGCGAGGCACTGATATGCTGTGCCATGGCGTTGGACGGATAGAAGTACGAGGTACCCCATTGCATGTAGATACGCTGGAGGGCATCCGTGTTGTCGCTCACCCAGAACTCGTCGAAGTAGGGCAGGACACCGTAACTGGCACGTCCTCCTCCTCCGCCGCAGGCTTGAATCAGCACGTCGGGATACTTGGCGCGGATGCGTTCGAGCACTTTGTTCAAGCCGCGATGGTATTCAATGTATATGTGCGACTGTTTGTCTTGGGGCAAATAGGTCGAGCCATAGTTTTTCAACTCCACATTGGCATCCCATTTGATATAGGCAATCTGCGGATGCTTGCCGAGCAAGTTGTCTACGATGCCGAACATGAAATCCTGGACTTTGGGATTACATACGTCGAGCAACATTTGTGTGCCGCCCCGTCCGTATTGCAAGGGACGTCCTTTGACTTGCAAAGCCCAGTCGGGATGCTTTTCGAAGAGTTCGCTCTTGCTGTTTACGGCTTCCGGCTCTATCCAGATGCCGAATTTGATGCCGTTCCGATCAGCCGTTTGGATGAGGTTCTCAAGTCCGTTCGGCAGTTTCTTCCGGTCTACTATCCAGTCTCCCAAGGAAGAATTGTCTTGTACGCGGCGGTATTTGTCGCCGAACCATCCGTCGTCCATGACGAACAGTTCGCCGCCTAATGCGGCGATGTCTTTCATCATCTCGGCCATGGCCGGTTCGTTGACATCGAGGTACACACCTTCCCAACTGTTGAGCAACACGGGACGTACCTGGTCGCCATGGTGCAGCATGCCGGCGTGGCGTGCCCAGCGATGGAAGTTGCGGCTGGCACCGCTCAGACCCTCTCCGGAATAGGTGAGAGCCAGTTTCGGAGTGGTGAATACCTCTTTCGGAGCCAGTTTGTATTCCGAGCTTTCGCTGTCGATGCCGGCAAAGACACGGTGTACGAAATTATTGTCCGTCACCATGCGGATGGAGTAGTTTCCGCTCCAACAGAGGGCTGTTCCGATGACACGCCCTTCGTTCTCGTGCGGTTTTCCGTCGAGCGAGAACATGACTTCGGGGTGGTCGAGATGGCCGTTACGGGCACCGTCTACGTTTTCTATCATTTTGATGCCCGGTGTGAGCGGTTCGGTGGTCACGTGCGTTTCGGAAGCCCATGAGCCATGGAGATGCGAAATCCATACGTCACCGCGCCGTATCAGAAAATGTCCGGAGTCGAAACGTTTCAGCACCACGGTTTTCTTTTCCGTGTGTGAAATCTCGCTCCACGTCTCAATCATGTCGATGTCATTGTAAGCTTTGTAGTAGAGTTTCACTTGGAAAGGATAAACCTTGTCCTTCAGCGTGATGGCCGTGAGTCTGGCGTTGTCGAGGGTAGAGGTTTCCACCTTGTCCACAGTCAGGTCGGTGGTCCAGTTCCCGTCGGCATGCACGGCCTGCAAAGCAAAAATCTGGTGGGGCGGCTGGCCGAAAGTCGGGTATGCCGTGCGGTTCAGCCCGTCCCATGCGTCGTGAATTTGGTGTATTTGGCTCTCTTCGATG
>ENA-ORTY01003833-ORTY01003833.1-human-gut-metagenome-genome-assembly--contig:-NODE-3833-length-12476-cov-7.515015_pt1 | contig 12476 bp, 5 predicted proteins | sample MGYA00241917_ERZ509198 | MGnify/ENA primary metagenome ERZ509198 (study PRJEB26280, sample SAMEA2338857) | human gut metagenome | biome: human gut; feature: human-associated habitat; material: faeces...
TGGGTAACTGGCCTTCTGTCAATATCTAACCGCGCTTTCCTTTTACTTCTATTCAGCTACTGCATTGTCAGAAACAAATTTCAGGACCAGATTGGTCAGAAGGCTTTCATTTACCACATTTTCCCCAGCGGACTCTTTCATCTTGTCTACGCTCTCGAAGCCGTACTCTTCTGCCAGATAACGGAATGGAAATTTGTCACCTACCACGATCATGTTGCGCCTGCGGTTCTTAGAAACCTCTAAGAATCCCTCGTGGAGCGCCTCTAATTCCTTTAAATACGCCTCTTTTCCTTCTTCGTAACGGGTTTCATTGGCCGGATCACACTTGGATAAGGTGTCCGCGATCACTTCCGTGAACTTCATGGCATTGACCGGAGATGTCCAGACGTGCTCATCATACTCAATGTCTACATGATGACCGTCATCATCCACATAGTCGGAGTGGTCATGACCATCGCCGTAGTAGTGACCGTCTGGTAACCCGGAGTCACTGTCATGGTCGTGTCCTGCATCGATCTCATGCTCGTGGTCCTCTTCCGCATCATGATCGTGGTCTTCTGACTCGTGGTCATGCCCGTGACTTCCGTGTGCATGGTCATGGGCCTCGTCCTCCATGCCTTCCACGATCTCCTCGGTGGTGAAGGCCTCGCCCTCGAAGAATTTCTCCATCAGGGCCTCGTCGGTTTCGGCGATGGCCTCGCTCATGGCCTGGATCAGGCCCTCAAAGCGGTGGCCGATGTCGGGCAGGTCGATCTGGACCTGCTTGCCGCCTTCGTATTTGAAGGCCTTCTGGCTGAACAGGTTGATGTAGGCGACGGTGCCGTCGTCCAGACGGACGGGCACGACGCAGGGGCAGACACTGGGGCCGAACTTGATCTTCATCTGCTCCAGGATCTTAAAGTAGTCGGCGTTTTCCAAATCAGCCTTGGTGACAAAGATCATCCGCGCCTTGTTGTTTTTCAGCGCCAGCTGGTACGCCTTCTCGGCACCGACGGTCACGCCGGAACGCCCGGACACACAGATCAGCACGCTCTCGGCGGCCATGATGCCCTCGGCAGCGCCGGTCTCAAAATCAAACAGACCCGGTGCGTCGATCAGGTTGTACTTGATGCCCTCGTACTCGACGGGGACAACGCTCGAGTTGAGCGATGCCTTGCGGCGGATCTCCTCAGGGTCAAAGTCGCTGGCGGTGGTGCCGTCCTCGACACGGCCCATACGCTCGGAAGCGCCGCTCATGTACAGCAGTGCCTCGGTCAGCGTCGTTTTGCCGCAGCCGGCGTGGCCGGCCACCAGAATGTTGCGGATGTCTTTGCTTGCGTAGCCCATGGATCGTCAAACCTCTTTTCGCGCCGGGGCTGCTTCCGGCAGCCCTGCGGCGTAGAATTTCATTGCGGCGCAGTGATTTTTGAACACTCCCGCCTGTTTGATACTACTTTACCACATTGTTGTGGAAATTTAAACAGTTTTTTCGGATTTTTTGTAAAAATTTTTAGGCAAAAGATTGTGGAAAGTGTAAAAAATCGTTTCTCGACATACAGCGAGTGTAGGGGCGAGCATTGCTCGCCCGCCAACTTAGCGCAGCATCGTCTTTTCGGGGGAGTTTCTCACAAGGCAAACGGGCACGGGCGGGCAATGCCCGCCCCTACCAATCGTTTCTTTGCCGATCCGTGCAGCAAAAAAGCCGCACAGCTTTCACTGTACGGCTTAACGGCTCACTTATTTTTCCTTCTTCGCCGTCTTTTTGCGGCGGCGGACGCGCCCGCTGTCGGCCTTGGCCTCGGGAACATAGAGGCTATAGCTCAACAGGTAGCGGCCATGGGCAGGGATGCGGTAGAACGCGGCCTTGATGCGCTCCAGCGGGCCGGTGCCGCTCTCGGCGGTGCTGCCGCTCAGCATAACAACATACTGCATATCGGTGTAGCGGGCGGCCACATCGCACTGGCGCAGATTCGTGTGGATCAGATCGCCCAGCTGCTCCACCATCAGAACGGTCTCGGCAGCATCGGTGTTCTGGCTGGGAGCCACGGTCAGGATCGCCAGGAATACCTGCAGACCGTAGCGGACCTGCACGCCGCGCTGTACGCGGTAAATTTCCTTGAACGTCTCAAAGTCGCAGATACAGGCCCCCGTGTCCTCGGTATCCGGCAGGGCAGAGATCAGCTTGGAGACCTCGCTCTCCATATTGCGGTCTGCCTGGCGCATCTGGCGGTAGGCAGAGCCTGCGCGGCCCGGCTCAATGGCATGATGCAGGCAGCCCATGGCGCTGCCGCGGCGTGCCAGATCCTCCGCCTCCTCGTGGCGGCCCAGCGTCTCCAGCGCGACGATCTTTTCCAGATAAAGGCGCTCCTCGTAGGGGTCCAGCTCCAGTGCGCGGGTACACAGTGTAACGATGCGGGTGCTCTCGCCCCATTTTTTGCAGAGCTCCAGCAGGTTTAAAATGGCTGTGCGGTACTGTCCGTGCAGACGCACGCTGACGCTTTCGACCCACGGCTCGGACGCAGACTGCGGCAGCAGGCGCCCGTCATACAGGTTGACGATCTGTTCATAAATACGGCTGCGCTTCTCGGCGTCGCTCTCCTTGCGGGCCAGCTCCGACAGGTCGTTGACCTCAAACACATCCACATTGCAGTCCAGATGGGGGTTCCACTGGTAGTAGCCGCGGCTGGTCACGATGCAGTCCTTCATCTCATCCAGGCCCTCCGCGTCGATCATAAGGCGGAAGCGATGCAAGATGGCGCGCAGGGCCATGTCCGGGTTGGTGGACCGCTCCCCTGCCCACAGGGTATCGGTCAGTACCTTGTGGGAGACGCGCTCCCCGCGCCGCAAAACGAGATACTGCACCAGCGCCGTTGCCTTGCGGGACTGCGCCAGCTGTGCCAGCACGGGCTTGCCGTTCATACGGATCTCAAAGCCGCCCAGCATTTTGATTTCAATTGTTGCCATCCTAGTCATCCTCTCTCCTCTGATGCCCATGACGTTCCTGCATTTTTGTCCGGCACACAGGTATTCATGTTTTAAAGTATAACAAGTCCATTTGAATTTGTCCAGTACATCCGCCTGGATTGTAATAAACTTTTCAAAAATCGTCCCGGAGGGCACCGCTCACGACTCCGACGATGCCTTGCCGTCCCAGGTGCCGGGTCCATACAGGATGACCGGCTCACCGGGCAACTGCACAATGGCTTTTTGGGTGCATAGCGGCACGATCTGGTTGTTGGCGTCCCGCTTGGCCACAGTCAGCACCACCGTCATAGCCGTAATGCGCGGGGTCTTGGTTTCGTCGCCGTCCTGCGTCCAGCTGCGGGCGTAGAAATGCAGATCGCTGATGAACAGCCCCATATAGGCATCCCGGGGATAGGCCGTTGTGTAGCCGTAGGCAACGTAGGGCCGTGTGACCGTCACGGTACCGTTCTCGGCCTTGTCCTTTTTTGTGTGCTGCGGGTTGCCGTAGTGCCCGTCGTCATTCAGTTCATCGCGGTAAAACCGCATGTGCAGGTAGCCGTTCAGCGCATTGGCCTGTTCCGCTGTCAGCAGTGCTGTGCCGTCTGTCTTTGTCAGCGGCGGCACACAGTCCTTGTCGATCAGTTCAATGTGGTTGGGGTAGACGCTGAATTCCAATGCCGTGCCCTCGCTGTAGTCGTCCTTGGACGCAAAAACGCTGTCCAAATTATTAAGGTCCGTCGCGCCGTCGGTGAAGCGGATATAGCCGTTCGCCTCGAGCACCTCGCCGCGGATCGTCTCAATGAGCGCGTCGGCTAGATTTTGTGCGCGCGTCTGCTGCTGGATGTCCATGTACGCCTGCGCGCTGGGCTGTATCAGCGTGACCGCCGCCAGCGTAAAGATCGCCAGCAGCACCATGCAGACGATCAGCTCCACCAGCGTTGTGCCGTTCTGGTTTTTCAAACGCTGCTTCATGGGTTGGTCGTCCCTTCCGCCTTAGATTTCCTGCTGTAGCGGTAAAACTTGTGCTGTTCCGTCGTTTTTTGGCCGTTTTCCGTAACTTCTGCTCTTGTCTCCACGCTGTCCAGCTCGACGCCTTTCACCGTAAATTCACCATAATCGCCAAAGGAGAACTCCAGCCCATCCTGTTCCTTCTCCCATTTGGGGGCCGCGTTATTGGCCGGGTACAGCCCGGCGCAGAAGGCATAGGCTGTCTCCCGCAGCGACTCGGCCTTTTGGGACATGGCGCGGGCGTACCGCAGCGAAACGACGAACATCGACGTAAAAATCATCAGCAGCAGGAACGACACAAGCACTTCCACAATGGTCTCGCCGCGCTGATTTTGTAAAGTATGTTTCATAGCGGGTCACTCCTGTGTTGTGCCGGTGCTCTGTTTGGCACCGCGGGTGTAGGTGATGGAATCGGGCTGCTGGCTGGTGTCGCAGTGGAACGTCAGGCGGTTGCTGTTGATGTTGTTATCATCAATGGTCACTTCGGGAAGGCTGGGGGCGTAGAACGTCAGTTCGTTAATGCGGTAATACTTTGTTATACCGTCGTTTATTGTGTAATACACCTTGGGGAATATATAGCTTTTTGCCTGGCTGCCGTCGCTGTTGTACTTCACTGTGCGGTCATACGTCCGCGTAAAGGCAAAGCTCTCACCGTTTTTCGTGACTGTCACCGTAATGTCCAGCTGTAAATCGACGATCTCCATGCCTCCACGGCCTTCGCCGCCCTCCCAAGGCGTAATCTCACTAAGCAATGCGCTGGCACTGGTGCTGTTCGCCGTCTGGTTCAGCTTGTCGGCACCGTCGCCCGGGCGGCGGCGCAGTGTTACCGTGATGGCCTCGGCCCCGCCATCAGGCTGGCTGCCTTTCGGTTTCCAGGCGAACTCCTTGGGCTGGGATTCCAAATCATAGATGTCCTTGCCGTAGCTTTGGGAGAACATGAACTGCTCATTGACGAACTTGGCAAAGCTGCTGTCCTTCTTGTTCAGCTCCCCTTCCAGCACGTCGGAAAAGCTGGTTGCCAGCTGGTAGGCTTCCTGTTCCAGCAACTGGCGGTTGGCATTGGCCGTCAGCACGGAGGCCGCATAGACCAGCGCTACCGACAGCGCCACAAACAGCGCGCCGATGCAGAGGACCAGTATCATCGAAAGCCCCTGCTCCCCGCGCAGAATGCTGCGTGCCCTGCGGTGCATAATGCCACCTTCTTTCCTGAAATAAAATTACGATGCGTCGCTTGTTTTCGTCTGTTTCGGGGGCGCGGTTTCCGCCGCGTCCGTCTCATCCGGGGCAGCGGCGGTCTCCTGGGTCGCCATGGGCAGTGCCGCACGGGCCCGCATCAGGACCGGGGGCACGCTTGCGGGGGCGCTTTCCGCCGCCGTGCTTTCTGCAGTCTCGGCGGGCGCGACGCTCTCCGCGGAATCCATACTCTGGGCATCCTCCGCCGCATCGGCGGTGTTCGTCTCGTTGACGGGGACCTTGACCGTGCCGGATTCGACGGTCTTACTCTTCTTATCCGAGTGCGCCAGCGTCTGCAGCGTCACACTTGCGGTGAACTTTTGCAGCTCGAGCGAATCGTCCTGCACCTTTTCCTGCAGCTCGGGCAGGGTGATGCGGTAAACAGGCTCGGCGCCGTCCTCCTGCACCAGCTCCAGCATGGGAACCGTCTGTGCCTTGTAGTACAGCGTACCGCCGTCCTTTTCCACCGTGCCGGTGACGTCATAGGGTTTCTGTTTCCATGTCACGTTGCCGTTCTCGTCGGTCACAGGTTCAACGCTCAGGTCGTACCAGGTGCGGGTCTTGTTGGTCTCCGCGTCCACAACGGTGGTCTGCTTGTCAAGCGCCGTCGTTTTGCCGTCATAGGTCTTGGTAACGGTTTTGATTTCTCCGCGCTTATGCGTGGTGCCGTCTGCGTCCTTCTCGTCCCTGTCGTAGGTCGTCACCGTAATGCTGTAGGGCTTTTTGTCCTTGTCCAGCGGCGTGACGGTAAAGCTGTAGCGGTCTGTCAGGTTGCGCACCGTGCCGTCGGCCTGGGTGTACTTGTTCACCGCGGTCCACTCCACCGTAAAGCGGCGCAGCTCCAGCGAGGCCGTACCGCGATTGCTCTTACACTCGGGGTCGTTGTACAGGTTGACCTCCTGCGTGTAAACGGCATTGCCAAGTGCGCGTTCCGGTTCGTCCACGGGGGCGTCCAGCGTGATGGCCGGCAGCTGTGCCTTTGCGGCATCCTGCAGGAAATAGAACCAGTTCGACGCTGTCGTGCCGTCGGTGGGCATAACGCGCACCGCTGGCAGCAGGTATTGTTTTGCATGGTCGGGCGTCAGTGTAAAGCCGTTGCCGTCGGGCACAAAGGTATAGCTGGCGGTGGTGTCGTTGACGCTGGCGCTCCCGCCCACCGTGCGGCTGTCCTGCGGGATGACCAGCTCGGCGGCGCCGCTGGCCAGCATCTCGTCCAGTGCTTTGGTCAATTCCTGCTGGGCCTCATACTTGGCCTGTCCGGTGAGGGTATTCTGCCATGTCCTGGCCAAATCGGCAATTGTATTGTAATTGTCCTCGTTGCTGAAGATATAGCCGGTAAAGTAGACATTGCCCTGTGCGGCTTTCTCCAGCGTCATGTTGAGCTTGAGGTCGTTCAGGAACGTCTCCTGATTCGGGCTGTTGTTGTCAAAAGCGACGTTTTCAACCACAGGTGCTTTGGCGCGGCTGACGATGGTCTCGGACTGGCTCAACGCGCCGTCCGGGCCGTCAAAGCAATTGGTACCAGCCTTGCGGCGGGCAATGACGCGGAAGCACAATGTCTTGCCCTGATACTGCTCCAGATCCAGCGTCAGGCTGCCGACGTTGCCCGTGGTGGGCAGCGTCAGCACAGGTTTGCCGCCGTCATCGACGACGCACAGTTCATAGTGGTCAATGCGCGCGTCGTCGGATGGCGACCAGCTGACCGTGTAGAGCAGGGCATCCGCGTTGTCGGTCTCGCCGTTGACGCGGGTGATGGAGCTCGGCGCGCTGATGCCGGGCAGGCGCTGCTTAACGCTGTAATCCGCCACAGCGGACGCGCCGATTTCATCGGTGTCGGCTGCCGCCACGCGGGTGACTTCGAGCCGGACCTTGTCATAGCGCCAGCTGTCGCTGCCGTTGGCCAGCATGGTATCCACATTGACAGGCAGGGTAAAGCTGTTGCCATCTTGTGTCGGCGTCAGGGTGACGTCGTCCTTCAGCGCAATTTGCTCCTGACCGGTCACATTGCCGTCCGCGCCCGTCAACAGGCCGTAGAGCTTGATGCTGTAGGTCGGCGTTTTCGCGTCCATGTCCTCTTGCGTCCAGTTGAACGTATAGGTCAACTCGTTGGTTGCCTTGTCAACTTTTCCTTCGGTGGTTTCCGCCAGCGTCGGGGCTTTCAGGACATTCAGGTTCAGCTGCTTGAAGATGATCTGCGGGGTCGTCTGCGTAGCCTGTATAGCCCAACCCTGGTCATCGGTGCGGTTCACGTCGGAGAAGCAGAGGGGCGTCAGATGGGCATAGGTATAGCTGTGCTCGCCCGTGCGGACGATCTCATAGCCGTTCTTCCACCAGATTTCTTTGCTGGTGTCGTTTGCATGGCTGGCGATGGCTGCGGACACTTCGTCTGGCGTAGCATCCCAGCGTGTGGTCACATCGCCTTTACCGCTGGTGATGGGCACCGCAATGACAAGGAAGTCCGTGTAGTTGGACATAGCATCCGACGGCAGACTGTTCAGATTGAAGGTGACGGGTGTCTCGGTGACGATGCCCTCCCGCGCGGCCAGCGTGATGTACTGACCGTACAGGGACTGCCCGTTGACCGTGTCATCGCCCAGATATTTTGCCAGCAGCATGACACGGTAGGTCGGGCTGCCGTGCTCGCTGCTGTCGCTCTTGACCTTCGGGGTAAAGCTGAACTTCACGGTTGCTTCAAAGCTCTCCGCTGTCTGGCCGGTGTAGGTCACATAGTCCGTGTCGCCGTCCTGTTTCAGCGTGCCAAGCGGCAGACCGTCCTCGTCCTTGCCGGAGCCACCGTTGTGGTCTCGCCACTGGGACGGGAGATAGGTCTCTGACTTGTACTGGGCCGAGCGCAGATACTTTGTACTGCTGCTGTTGTCCGGGGTTGCCAGCGCCGTAAGCGTCAAAGTGCGTTCCAAATTTTGGGTCAGGCGGATGTACTGCTTGCCATCCTGTCTGCTGAAATAATAAGTATGCTTCCCATCGGTCAGCTTGACGGTCCAAGCCTCATCTGTCGGGTATTCGGTGTAGTTTTTCAGCACCGCGACAACCTCATACTTGAATTCTCTCGATTTTTCATCCGGCGTCTGGCACTGACCCCAGTCAAAGCCGCCGCCCGTTCGCTTTACCAGCCGGAACTCAATCTCAGGTGTCGGCAGGGCGTGCATAAAGGTCTGCACGGCGCTGGTCCGGGAGTTGTCTACCTGCGTCGAGTCGTTGTTGGTATTGTAGGGCGTTACACGCACGACGAAGTTACCCGTCCACGCTTTGTCGGCCACAAAGGTATAGCTGCGCTGGTAGACGTCAGCTTTCAGATAGGGAACTGCATCCTCTGCGACAGTACCCGCAGCGTCGCAGGGCAGGATTTCAACACGGTAGTAAGCGGCGGGGCTGGCTGTCTTGTCGTTCGGCTCGTCCCACGTCACTTCATAACGGCCATAGACGTTGTTGTCCGCGTCCTGCACCTGGCTGGCCTTGACGTAGATTTTCCCCGGCTGGGCGGGCTTGGTGCTGTCCAGCACGTACTTATAGTAGTTCTGGATGACCTCGTCGGTGATGTCGGTAATATCAACGTCCGATTTCGTACTGTTCGCGGCTTCGCCGAATTGCAGCATCACAGTCGCTCTCTGTTTGCCGGGATTGGTATCATCGCCCGCGCCGGTATCATCGTAAATGTAGGCTTTCTTACCGTCGTTCTTGATATAGGCAGAGTTTGGTTTGGCAGACGGGCCCGCAGATGTAAGACCGCTAATCCACCACAGACTGTACGCTGCACCGTTCTCATCGTCTGCCAAAGTGGGCAGGAATGCAATATAAGGATAGGTTGTTTTATCAGTGACGTTATAGCCTATGTACAGACGGTGTGCTTTTACTTTTTCCGAGGACGGATTCCACGCTGTTTCCTTGTAGGCCGATTCATAGTTAGGATTATTCCAGTTACCTGTTTTTTTGGCTGGTTTTGTCGTGGTCAGTTTACGGGAATCTTTCTTAAAGAAGCTCTTGCCTGCATCGCCGGAATCTTCAATATAATAGTTGCCGTAGCCGGTGACATTCTCGTAACTCTGGCGCAAATAGGCAATAGGATACCAACCTGTACCAACCGTGGCAAAGCAGTTTGTGACATTGGTTGCTTCTTGCGACCCAGAGCCATTACCGCGGCTGCCGACAATTCCGATTTTTCTGCCACACGTAAAGTCTGTATTAAGGTTTCGGCAGCGGTCAATATTTACCGTAACATTATCAATGTTCCCCTTGTCGTACGGGCCAATCCATGCCAGAATGCCGACTGCCTGCGACGCTGCCTTGATTGCACCGCTATTGACGCAGTCGATGATGTTCAGCGTCATAATATCGGTGACCTTCTTCATCTCGATTTTACCGATAATGCCCGCGCAGTCATTTGCGCCGTTTGATTTATACCAAATCTGACCGTAGTTACGGCAGGAAAGCACATTTGTGGTGCCGCCGGAAATAGGCTGGTCAATAAAGCCGACAATACCGCCGACTGCACCGTAACCGCTGTTTTTGTCGTTCGTGTTTGTTGTGATTTTGCCAAAATTGAAGCATTTCTGCACGGTTCCGCCGTAGTCCAGCCAATAGGCGATCACGCCGCCCACATTGGCCGAGCGGCTGTTGAACACACTGCCGCAGTTGACTACCTTGCTGACAGACCACCGGTCATCGCTGCGGTTCTGCTGCTGGCCAATGACACCGCCCACATGGACAACAACACGGCTGCCGTTCTTGTAAATGTTGTCATTGTCTGTATCATTCTTGTTATTCACGCACGTAAACCGGCGCACGGCGGCACAGTTTACCACAGTGTCCAGCACGCTTTTGTCTGTGACGTTGGATTCGTTCTGGCCGACAATACCGCCGACGGTGGATGCCGTTGTCGCATTGTCAGAATAGACAAACCACTGGCCGGTGGCGGAAGTGTCGATTGTACCGCGGAGAGAGTTAAAGCCTGCCAGACCGCCCAGATAACCGGCGGCACGGACGGTCTCGCTGTTGTTGCTGCCGCGCAGGGCGACAAGCAGATCATTGGCGGCAAGACCTGTGTCGCTGTAAACGTTCGTGTAGCCATAGCCCGTCACAGTGTCAACGCCCTTGAGGCCCGCGTAGGTCTTGCCTGTGGTCAGCTCTGCCGCCATGCTGTTGATGCCGGCATTGGCATCTTCCGCACCCAGCCAATTTTTAACCTGTGCAACAAGGGCGGGTGTTGCTTCTTCGTCACTGACCAGCGCTTTTTTGCTGCCGCTGCCCTTGATAGTGCCGTTGTTGGAGCCCGCGACGCCGCCCACAAAGCCGTAACGCGCCGTGATGATGCTGCCCTCGCCGCTGCTGCGCTCGGTGGCGACATAGCTGTTGGCGATTTCGTCATTGTTGCGGCCCGCAATGCCGCCCACATGGCTGGCACTGGCGAGCTTTTCGTCTGCGGTCTGGGTCGTGGTGATGTTGCTGATACCGCTGACCTGCAGTTTGATGTATTTGACCTCACAGGCGGTGATTGTGCTGTTGTTCAGACCGGCAATGCCGCCCACCGTGCTGCCGGTGCTGCGTGCACCGTCGGCGACAAGGCCGTCCGTGTCCGCGTCGCCGCCCATCGTGCCGGAATAGGTACACTGCTTCAGGGTACCGTCGTTCTGGCCTGCGACGCCGCCCAAATCTGTATATTTATCAAGATTTTGTGTAAGGTCCAGCAGAACGTTGGTGCTGCTGACCGTGCCGTGCTCCGTGGTGCGGCCCACCGCGCCGCCCAGCGTGATGGTGTTGGTGCCCGCGCGCAGGCCGTCGTTCAGCGCCAGCGCGCCGTTTTCGACCTGACAGCCGGTGACGGTGCCCTCGTTCATGCCCGCAAGGCCGCCGATGGTGACCGCCGGAGTGCTGAACTGCACCTTGGCGTTTGCCGCCAGCTTCACATTGCGGATGGTCGCGCCCGCGCTGTTGTACGCCGCAATGGCGCCGATGCTCTCCGACGTGCCGGTGATCGTGCAGTTGCTTACGCTGCTGTTGTTTTCCAGCTCGCTGTCTTGGCCGATGGTGCCGAAGTTCGTGGCCGTGACGCCGCCCGCCGTGCCGTTGGCCGCGGTGACGTCGGCGCGGACCTGCACATTCTCAATCAGCGCGTTTTCATTATTATTGCCCGCGATGCCGCCTGCCTCGCCGTTGGTGGCGTAGACTGCGGCGGCATTGCCGGACGCATGGCTGCAATAGCTGATCGTACCGCCCTCGTCATTCACGCCCGCAATACCGCCCGCATATTGTGTGCTGGCGCGCACCGAGGCACGGTTCTCCACACGGGTGATTTCGGCGCTGTTCGTACCGGCCACACCGCCCGCGTAGTTGGCGGCAATGACGCTGCCCCCGACCGCGCCGGTGGCGTTGTCAGCGCCGTAAATGCTGCCCTTATCCGTATTGATACCGGCCACGCCGCCCGCATAGCGGGTGGCGGTGACACTGCTTTGCAGCTGGTCGGACAGCGAGATATTGCCGACGTTGGCACCGGCCACGCCGCCCGCGTACTGGTTGGCCTCCACCGTGCCAGTGCTGTTGTTCTCTGTGCAAATGATGAGGCCCTTGCGGGTGCTTGCCGCAGCGTCACCGCCCAGGTTGACGCCCGCAATGCCGCCGACATAGCTGTCGCCGCGCACGGCGCAGCCCTGCGCCGGGTAGGCAGACTGAATAAGACCGCCGTTGACGCCCGCAACGCCGCCCAGATAGGTATACCCGTTTTCACGGTTGCCGAGGGACGCCTCCATGCTGCCGCCGGTGATCGTGCCCTCGTTCCAGCCCGCAAAGCCGCCCGCGGCGCACTTGTGAGCCACTGTGCCGTAGTTTGTGCAGTCTTTCAGCGTTGTGTTGGGTGTGGCATAGCCGATGATACCGCCCGCCAGTGCGCCGCGCGCGGTGCCAAAGTCATAGCGGCCATCGGCCAGCGCGTTCAGCGATACGCCGCCTTTAAACACGCCGTTGTTGGACGGGTTCAGGCCGCCGACGGACAGGGCGTTCTGCGTTGCGCCGTTGGTTGCATTTTGAATCGTCAGCTTCGTGTCGGCGTCGTTTGCGCCGACGATGCCGCCGACGTAGATGTCGGCCTGCAGGTTGAGCTTGTTCTGGAAACCGGTCAGGGTGATTGTGGTATTCGTTTCCGTTTCCGCGTCGGTGCTGTCGGTCAGCACGCCGGTGCTCTCGTTAATCGTCGGCAGCAGCGCCTCCAGCGTGCCGCCTGTGGGCTTGGCCGCCAGCAGACGGTTGTAGCCGATGATGCCGCCCGCGACGGCGTCGGCCTC
>ENA-ORTY01003835-ORTY01003835.1-human-gut-metagenome-genome-assembly--contig:-NODE-3835-length-12470-cov-2.731696_pt1 | contig 12470 bp, 9 predicted proteins | sample MGYA00241917_ERZ509198 | MGnify/ENA primary metagenome ERZ509198 (study PRJEB26280, sample SAMEA2338857) | human gut metagenome | biome: human gut; feature: human-associated habitat; material: faeces...
GCGCAGGCTGTTCCACACCGTCGGGGGAGATCCAGCTCTTTAACGATACCACCAGGGAGCTCCTTTCTGCCATCGCCGGCCATGCCCGGACCGGGGCCTTTTCTACTTTTAAGATCTCCAGCTATCCGGCCAACTTTCTGAATGCCGGCCAGTGCGTCTTCGCCATCGATTCCACGGCAGGAGCCACCTGGATGGGCGCTGGGGCTCCCCTTTCTGATATCGCCGAGGACGCCCGGGTGGATTTTGAAACGGAGATCATGCCCATCCCCCAGTTCGATCCGGAGCACCCGCAGATGATCTCCCAGGGACCGTCTGTATGCATCTTCAATAAAGAGGATCCGGGAGAGGTGATGGCTTCCTGGCTCTTTACCCAGTATCTGCTGACTAACCAGGTCCAGACCGCCTACGCCCGGACCGAGGGGTACGTTCCTGTGACCTCCATGGCCCAGGATTCAGCGGAATACCAGGACTATCTTTCCAGGGCCGGGGAGGATGACGATGATTTTTATAAAATAAAGATCCAGGCATCCATGCTGCTCCTTTCCAACACCGGAAATACCTTTGTAACTCCTGTGTTCAACGGCTCTGCCTCTCTCCGGGACGCAGCGGGCCAGCTCATCGAAAGCGTGACCAAATCTGTCCGGCGGAAGGAGACCGTGGACGATGCCTACATGGACCGTCTTTTTGACGATGTGGCCAGCCTTTACCATCTGGATGAGGTGAAGGCTCAGACCTCTGGAAAGACCGATCTGGGTCCTCTTCCCTGGACCGCCAGGGTCCTCGTGGGCGGTCTTATACTTTCCTGGGTACTGATCCTTCTCTGGGCCTTCCGGGATATCTTGAAAAAGAGAACACAAAATCATTGATTTTCCCGTTTTTTCAGCTATAATAGGTGGTTGGGAAATATTGTATTAAAAGGAGAGCTGATTATGAAAAAAATCACAGTAACCGCAATCGCACTTTCCATGGCTATGGCCATGACAGGCTGTTCCGGAAACAGCACCGAAACCACAGCCGCCAGCGAGGCTGAGACCACAGCCGCCGAGACTTCTGCTGCTGAGACATCTGCCGCTGAAACCTCCGCAGCCGAAACGTCTGCTGCTGAGGACGGAGAGGTTTCTGTCATGAGCTATGAGGAGTACATGGCCGCCGAGCTGGATTCCAAGGTTGTCATCGAGGCTTCCATACAGGCAAAGCAGTCCTGGTGGGAGGACAAGGCCACCGTTTATGCCCAGGATGAGGACGGCGCATACTTCCTTTATAACATGGCCTGCTCCAAAGAGGACTATGAAAAATTAGTTCCCGGTGCAACGATCCAGGTAACCGGCTATAAGACCGAGTGGTCCGGCGAGGTAGAGATCATCGACGCCACCTTCGAATTTGTGGACGGTGAATTCATCGCTGAGCCCTTTGACGCCACAGAGCTTCTGGGCAAGGACGAGCTCATCGACCACCAGAACCAGCTGGCCACCTTTAAGGGACTGACTGTGGAGCCCGCAGGAAAGGATGAGGACGGCAATGACGTCGCTTTCCTTTACAACTGGGATGGAAGCGGCTCTGAAGGCGACGATCTTTACTTTAACGTTTCCTATAACGGCCAGACCTATTCCTTTGTTGTGGAGTCCTACCTCTGCGATGCTTCTTCTGATGTATATGCCGCTGTAAAGGCCCTGGAGATCGGCCAGACCATCGACGCCGAGGGCTTCCTTTACTGGTATGAGGGCGTAAACCCGCACATCACTTCAGTGACCGTTGCAGAATAAAAGGCGGAAGGGGCCAGTTTCCTCCCCTTTTTCCAGGAACCTGAAAAAGACCGGTACGCTCCCGGGCAGTCTCATGCCCCGGAAGGTACCGGTCTTTTTTATTCCTATCGTTCGATATACTGGATGGCCACGCACCCGGGGCCGCCCTGGGCCACAAATACAGGGCTTAGATCCATCATCTGGATCTGGATCCCTTTAAATTCTGCTTCGATCATCTCACGGATGGCTCCGGCTTCTTTGGGAGCCGCCGCATGGACGATATAAAGGAGATACCGCCCATCGATCCCTTTTTTCTTCATATGGTCCATGATCCCGGACACAGCCGCTGACATGGTACGCTTCACAAAAAATTTATCCAGACGGGTGCCGTCCTCCGTCAGCCGCATCACCGGCTTCAGCTTAAGGACTGAACCCAGAGCCGCCGCCACAGGCGTCAGCCTCCCTCCGCGCTTTAAAAATCCAAAGTCCTGGGGAATCAGAAAGGATTCCGTCTTTTCCGCCGCGCTCTTTAACCATTCCAGGATCTCGGGAATCCCCTTCCCCTCCTCCTTCATCCTCTGGGCCTTTTCCACCATATACCTGTGGGGGCCGCAAAGGGTCCGGCTGTTGAACACGGTGATCCTGTCCCGGCTTTCCACCATATCCCTGGCGCTTAAGGCACCATGATACGTCCCCGAAAGACCGTCGGCGACACAGATATTCAGAACATCCGCATCCTGGTATTTCTCATAGACCTCCACAACATCCCCGATGGGAGGCTGGGAGGACCTGGGGATCTCTCCCTTTCCAATACGCCCGTAGAACTCTTCCATATTGATCTGTAAATCCCGGCCATCCATATCTCCCACGCTGACACACAGGGGGACCACGTCAAATCCGGCCGCCTTCGCCTCTTCTTCTGTATAGAGCACAGAAGAATCCGTCACTATCTGTACCACGACAAAACCCTCCGCTTTTTGATGTGGTTTTCAAAACCACTTTTTATAGTTTGCAATATATGTCGTGATTTGTCAATAGCCTGGGGCTAAAATCTTTATAAATTTGTATCAATCCAGCCGTGCGCAGATCTTACGGAAACAGAACGTATTTCTCGATCCGTCCATCCATCTCATACCAGATCCCGTACCAGAGATCCTCCAGGTCCGGTCCGTCCGCTGCCAGAAAGCCGCAGATAATGCTGTCCGTTTCCGGGATCTCCACCGGGCCGTATACCAGATGGTTCCCCGGGATCTCCGCTATTTTTTCCTCCACCTGCTGCCGGTACTCCTCTGCCAGGGGGGCATCCCGGAATACGCCGGAGCTGCTTTGCTCCAGAAACAGGTTCGTCATATCTTCCGGAAGAGGCTCCACGGTCCCGCCATCCTCCAGATACCAGAAGATCCGGCTGTCTCCGTCCTCCTTATATGGCTCCGTCACCACAAGAGCCGAATCGCGTCCTCCCACGACCTCTGTATACCGGTCGCCCTGGACGACGATGGGGCCTGCCTCCTCCAGGGTAAAGGCCGCAGCCAGCTCGGATTTCCCATTGGCCTTCAGAAGGAAGGACAGGTACCCGAAGCTGCCATGGAGAGAGATCTTTCCGCCGCTGACCCAGTCCAGCTCCGCCGCCGCACCATAGGGCTCTTTTTTCGCCTTCTCCAGATCCAGGACTGCCGCCGGGATTTTCTCCTCCCCGTCTCCTTCCCCAACCTTTCCCGACAGGAAAATGGAGGTGGGGCCGTCCGCTCCCCCGATGATGCTGACGGCATCCTGGGCCTTCCCGTCCGGAGCCATGAGAAAGAGTCCTGCTGCCAGGGCCGCCAGGAGCAGAGCCAGGGCAGTCATCCAGGAGCCCGGCTTCCTGTAATTTAAAATATGCCGGATCCGTTCCCTGGCGCTGCTTTCCCCAAAGGCCAGGGGAATAAGCAGGGCGCTCCTCTCCTCCTCAAACCGGAGCAGGGCCAGGGAATAGGGCTTCCTGCTTTCCTCTCCCAGCCATTCCATCACCTTCTCGTCACAGGCCATCTCCACATCCCGGCAGTACAGGAGGAAGGCGGCCCATGCCAATGGATTGAACCAGTGGATGACCAGGACTCCAAAAACAAATACCTTTGTCACATGGTCGTACCGGAGCCTGTGGGCCTGTTCGTGGGCCAGGATCAGCTCCCTTTCCTCTTTCCGCCCTTCACCGGAGCAGGCAGACGGAAGGAGGATCCTGGGCTTCCAGATCCCCAGCACCATGGGCATCTGGATCCGGTCTGTGATATATACGCGTTCCAGCCGTTTCCCCCTCACTGTACACTGGGTCTCCTCCGCCGGAACTGCATCGGAGATCCGCCGCTTCAGCAGCCCATACCGGAAAAGCCCTGTCAGAAGAAGGACTGCCATTCCGCCCAGCCACAGCCACTGGAACGCGAAGGCATAGATCTGCACCGGATCCGCAGACGTCGCTGGAGAAGGCTCCAGAAGCTGCCAAAGAAGTTCATTGACAGCCGAATCCACCGGCTCCAGTCCTGTGGACAGCTGGAGGACCGTGCCCATGCCGGGCCTTCCATCCACCTCCACAGCGGCCTGTTGGAGCGGTTCCGCCGCCGGAAACAGACTGGAAGCCGCCGGGACCGGAATGGAAAACAGCAGCCTTCCAAAGGCAGCCAGCCACAAAATGCACACATATTTTCTTGGGAACCGCCTCATCATAAGGCGCAGAGCCAGAACGGCCAGGATCACAACCCCTCCCGTCAGGCTTCTATTTAAAAGCTCCGTCATCGTGCCTACATCAAACAGGCTCATACGCTCCCTCCCTTCTCTTCCCTATGCTCCTCCTCAGACGCGCCGTCCCCGGGAACGGCTTCCTCGATAAGGCGGTGGAGCTCCCTGGCCTCCTCAGCCGTCAGCCTGCGTCCGCTGAGGAACGCATTGAGAAAGGCCGGAAGAGAACCGCCGAAGCTCCTTTCGATCAGCTGGCTGCTCTCCGCCCTCTGTACCTGCTCCCGGCCAATCAAGGACGTGACCGTCGCATCCTCGTTCTTTACAAAGCCCTTGGCCTCCAGCTTCTTTAAAACCGTATAGCAGGTGGATTTTTTCCACTCCAGCCGCTCTCTGGCCATTTTCGCCAGCTCCGTGGACCGCACCGGCTCCGCCTCCCAGATCAGATCCATAAACCGGTATTCGCTTTCATACAATTTCAGATCTGTCATATATTCCCTCCTTGCTATGGTCTATTATAATAGTCCTTTTGTATTTTAAGTCTATCATAATAGACCTATTTGTGCAAGAAGAGAAATCTTACAGTTTTATGAACGAAAAAAGGCTGCTGCAAGGGGCAGGTTCATGACCCGCTTTTTGCAGCAGCCTCCAGGCTCCCCTATTCTGTGACCACCAGATAACATGCCTCTCCATAAAAGCCCCTGGCATCTCCCCGGCCGCTGTCCCACTCTACCAGGATCTCATACATCCGGTCGGGCTTGAGCTCTAACAGCTCCCCAGCTTCCAGGATTGTTTCCGAAACAGGCTCTGCATCCGCTTTTCCCATGTCGGCCCTGGAGTATTCTTTTATATTCATCCAGTCGGGAACCACTGTACAGGATACTGTATATAAAACGCCTTCCATTCCCTGGTACTGCGTAAGCTCCAGCGGATCCTGCTGTGGAAACGCCTCCGTGGAAGCGGCTCCGCAGGCTGTGATCCCCTGCATTTCTCCGCCGGCTCCGCGTTTACAGTGCCATGTATAATTTTCCGGCTCCAGCTGAAGCTCCGCCAGGGTGGAGGAAAGAGAATCCTGGAGCCTCAGGACCGGCGGCTCCTGTAACGCCTGGACCGGAAGCTCAAATTCTGCCGTCAGTCCGTACTCTGTGAAGTCCCCTGGCCCCCGGAAATCCATGACCGGCTTCACCAGCCGGTACTGCCCCGGTTCCAATGTTCCGTAAAGCGCTTCCCAGTCTGCCTTCCACTCCACCGGCTGGTTTTCCGGCATGGAATAGGCAATACTGTGAAAGGCCCACTGGCCATCTTCATATGGAACCGCCTCCCAGCCTGTGCCGTTCCAGACCTCCAGACTGTATTCCTCCCCAAATTCCATATTGAGCTCCGTGTGGTTCACCAGAGAAACCGTGATCCCTGTTTCTGTAACGTCCGTGATCTCCATGGTCACTCCCGGGAGGAGACCAGCCTCTGACTCTGCCTGGATCGTCTCCCCGCCGCCAGCGTCCCTGGATTCCCCGGCGCTGGCAGTTTCTGTTTCCCTGTGTTCAGATGCCCCGGTTCCCAGAGTTCCGGTGTTTTCTGTCTCAGCATTTTCTTCTGCCTCAAAGAGCGCAAAGCCCCTGTCATATTTTACATACAATTTTTTCGATTCTTCCGGATCGTAATAAATTTCCTGCCCCGGCTCCAGGTGGGTGCCGCAGAAATCCTCCGCAGGCCATTCCAGATTATTGACGGAAGCTACCTTCCCCAAAAACTGCCAGCCATCCTCCCCGGGAAGATCAAAACCAGTGGCATTGTACAGGTACAGGGAGCCATCATAAAAGACGGAGATCCGCTGTACCTCTTCAGAAGCGTATCCGGTGGGGCAAGGGTATCTGGTTCCGATGGTGTCCCGGCAGGAGCCTGGCATCCTAACAGAAGCAGACAGGAAAGTCCAAAAAACATAAATATCCTTTTTATCACAATATCGCCGCCTTTCTTTTTGAATCAGATGTCTTTCACCGTTTCCCATGCAGTTCTGCGATCCTTTCATAAAAACAGCTCTATCCTGATCCATGTTCTGGCTTTTTTCCATAGACCGCACCTCCGCCATTTTAAGACTGGGACATCAGACACTCTGCAATGTAATGATATGCCAGCACAGCAAAGGCAGGCATGATGATCCTATATGCCAGAACATTGATAACGGTAAAATCGTAAGTGTTGGATGCCTTATCCTGCATCCAAACAAAAACGCAGAATTTTCTGTATATTTGTAGTATATCACAAAATCTCTTCCAAAGCCTTTATTTATCCTTACAATATAATGAAAAACAAAAAATTTGCAGCTTGTTTTTCCTTCCCGCTTTGTTCCATGAATTTTTACAGCAGAAAAAAGAAAACCACGGTCAGCCAGTTTTTCCCGGCTGTCCGTGGTCTTTCCAATATTCCTACGCCTCGTCCACCGCCCTGGCGATGTCCGTCCTGTAATATTTGTTGGCAAAGGAGATCTCCTCCACTGCCTTATATGCGTTTTCTCTGGCTTCCTTCACAGTGGCTCCGTTGGCCGTCACACCCAGTACCCGGCCGCCGTTGGTGACGATCTGGCCCTGGCCGTTGAACTTCGTACCGGAGTGGAATACATAGTAATCCTCTTTGTCCCTGAACTTCTCCAGGCCGTCGATCACAAATCCCTTCTCATAAGAAACGGGATATCCGTCGGAGGCCAGGATCACGCAGACGGTGGCCCGGTCGTTATCGAATTTCAGATCGATCTGGTCCAGGGTCCCGTCAATGCAGGCCTCAAATACATCCACAATGTCGTTTTCCAGTCTGGGCAGCACCACCTGGGCCTCCGGATCTCCGAAGCGGGCATTGTATTCCAGTACCTTGGGGCCGTTTTCCGTCAGCATCAGACCGAAGAAGATCACGCCCTTAAAGGGACGGCCTTCGGCCTTCATGGCGTCCACCGTAGGCTGGTAAATATGTTCCTGACAGTAGGCGTCCACCTCCTTCGTATAGAAGGGGCTGGGGGAATAGTTTCCCATACCGCCGGTGTTTAATCCCTGGTCTCCGTCCCTGGCCCGCTTGTGGTCCTGGGCGGAGCTCATGATCTTCACTGTATTTCCATCCACAAAGGAAAGGACGGAAACCTCCCGGCCTGTCATGAATTCTTCGACTACGATCTCGTTTCCCGCAGAGCCGAACTTTTTATCCATCATCAGCTCACGGACTCCGGCCCTGGCCTCAGAAAGGTCCTGGCAGATCAGCACGCCCTTTCCCAGGGCCAGCCCGTCGGCCTTTAATACAATAGGCATTTTGGCGGTCTCCAGGTATGCCAGCGCCGCCTCTGGATCCGTAAAGGTCTCATAAGCCGCCGTAGGGATCCCGTATTTTTTCATGAGGTTTTTGGAGAACGCCTTGGAGCCCTCCAGAATGGCCGCTGCCTTGTTGGGGCCGAATACCCGCAGTCCAGCCTCCTGGAAGGCGTCCACGATACCGCCCACCAGGGGATCGTCCATGCCGATCACCGTCAGATCGATCTCCTTTTCTTTGGCAAAGGCCACCAGCTTTTCAAACTCCATGGGCTTGATATCCACGCACTCCGCCACCTGGGAGATCCCGGCGTTTCCCGGTGCGCAGTAGATCTTATCCACCCGGCGGCTCTGGGCCGTCTTCCAGGCAATGGCGTGCTCTCTTCCGCCGCTTCCTACGATCAGAACTTTCATTTTCCTCTCCTCCTGTAAACAAGGGCTGCGATCTTTCTATATCTGTCCGTTGGCGATCATATCAATGGCTCTTGGGAGGATCACCCACTCGGCCTCCTCCATGACCCGCCGCTGCAAAAGCTCCGGCGTATCCCCCTGCTTTACCTCCACTGCCTTCTGTAAAAGGATGGGGCCGGAATCCATGCCCTCGTCCACGAAATGGACGGTAGCTCCTGTGAGCTTCACGCCCCTGGCCAGGGCAGCCTCATGGACCTTTAACCCATAATAGCCCACGCCGCAGAAGGACGGGATCAGGGACGGATGGATATTGATGATCTTATTCCTGTACTTTGCAATCATGGCCTCCGGGATCTTTACCAGGAAGCCTGCCAGGACCACCAGGTCCAGGTCATAGGAATCCACCTTTGCCACCAGGGCCTCGTTAAAGGAAGTCCGGTCCGGAAAATCCTTCGGTGAGATGCACTCTGCCGGGATCCCATGGTTCCTGGCCCGCTCCAGGGCGTATGCACCCGGGTTATTGCTGATGACAGCCGCAACCTCTGCATTGGTGATCTTTCCCTGGTCCATGGCATCCAGGATGGCCTGGAGATTGGTCCCTCCTCCGGAAACCAGCACCCCGACTCTTAGCATAAGGTCACTCCCTTTTCGCCTGCCTCAATGGAACCGATGATATACGGCGTATCGCCTGCTGCCCGCATGGCCTCCATGGCCTTTTCAGCGTCAGCCGGATCCACGGCAACGATCATGCCGATCCCCATATTAAAGGTATTGTACATCATCTGCTCCTCGATCTGGCCCTTTTTCTGCATCATTCCGAAAATAGGCGGTACAGGATAGCTGTCCTTTCTGATCACAGCATGAACGCCGTCCTTTAACATACGGGGAACGTTCTCATAAAATCCGCCGCCTGTGATGTGGCTGCACGCCTTTACAGTCACGCCGGCATTTTTCACATTCTTTAATGCTTTTACATAGATCCTGGTGGGAGCCAGCAGTGTCTCACCCAGGGTCTTTCCCAGCTCGTCGTAATATGTATCCAGGCCCTCGCGGTCCATTTCCTTCTCAAACACCTTTCTCACCAGAGAGAAGCCATTGGAATGAACGCCTGTGGAGGCCATGCCGATGAGAACGTCTCCGGCAGCCAGGTTCTCGCCTGTGATCATTTCCTTCTTATCGCAGACACCCACAGCAAAACCGGCCAGATCGTACTCGTCCTCTGCCATGAGACCCGGATGCTCCGCAGTCTCTCCGCCGATCAGGGCAGCTTCCGACTGGAGGCAGCCCTCGGCCACGCCCTTAACGATATCCGCGATCTTTTCCGGATAATTCTTGCCGCATGCAATATAATCCAGGAAGAATAAGGGCTCGCCGCCTGCACAGGCAATATCGTTGACGCACATGGCAACAGCGTCGATGCCGATGGTATCGTGCTTATCCATGATCATGGAAAGCTTCACCTTGGTTCCGCAGCCGTCTGTACCGGAAAGCAGCACCGGCTCCTCCATCTCTTTGATCTTCGCCAGGGAAAAGGCGCCGGAAAAGCCTCCGAGACCGCCTAAAACCTCTTCACGCATGGTCTTCTTCACATGCGCCTTCATTAATTCCACAGACTTATAACCAGCTTCAATATCTACTCCGGCTTTCTTGTAATCCATACTTTCCTCCTAAAATCCAGGGTTTTCGTTTGTGTTTCCGTTTTGTGCGTCTTATTTCTTCATGGACGCCAGATACTCTTTGTATCCGGTCTTGTCTAACTTCTCCGCTTTTCCTACGACTTCGTTTTTCATCTTTTCAGAGTATGCCTTTAACCGGGAAAGGAGCTCCGGATCAGAGGCAGCCAGGATCTTCGCTGCCAGGATCCCTGCGTTCTTTCCTCCGTTGATGGCAACCGTGGCCACCGGGATGCCGGAAGGCATCTGGACAATGGAATAAAGGGAGTCCACGCCGCCCAGATCAGACGTCTTCATGGGGATGCCGATGACCGGCATGGGGAACAGGGCCGCGCACATGCCCGGTAAATGGGCCGCCTTCCCGGCTCCGGCGATGATCACCTTTACTCCCCGCTCCTCGGCGGTCTTTGCATAGTCAAAGAAAATATCCGGCTCCCTGTGGGCGGAAATTATGGTCATTTCAAAATCGATCCCCATCTCTTCAAGGAAGTCTGCGGCCTGGGCCATTACCGGCATATCCGAATCGCTTCCCATTACAATGCTTACTTTTGCCATTGTCAACACTCCTTCATAGGTAGATGATTATTAATAAGTAATTCTAATAAAAGCTAGTAAGATGAATCATTCTTCTTATGAATCATAATACTAGCTTTTTATTTACCTGTCAAGTGCCTGGTTCAACTCTTCTGTTCCCGGGAGCACAAAACGGCCATCCTTTATGATGGAGACCCGGGTTCCGCCAGGCTCCACGACGGTGATGCTGCCCAGCTCCTTATAGGGGATGGTGATGTCCTTATGGACACCGAAATATGCCCGGGAAACATCCTCCTTCCTTAAAATGGAGACCTCGTTGTCCCTGGCAGTCATCTCCTTGCCGTCGGGGTTATACATGGGGCTGTCCTCGGACCAGCTGTAACAGGTGTCCCCCACAGCAAAATGGGGGCCCATTTTCTCCACGATCAGGATCGGCAGCCGGTCTGTGATCCCGAACCGCTCGGCCATGGCGTAAGCCGTAGTATTGGTGCCGATGGCAAATTCTCCCATGGGAAGGGTCTCATGCTGGTTCATGATCTCCTGGACCACCAGCTTTCTTCCTGCCTCGGCGGCTTCCTTTTTTTCCTGCTCTCCGGCCAGGGGCGGAAGCGCCTCCAGGAAGTTGCCGCAGGATACGGAGGTCACCCGTCCCTCCTTAAATTCCATGGTCAGATCTTTAAACTGGATGCCGCTGATATAAACGCTTCCCACATGCAGGAGCCCTTCCGTTCCGGAAAGCCTCGGAGATGTAAACACCTCTCCCAGAGGGATATTTACATCAGCCACGCAGTTTTCAAACCGGGTCTGGGAGGCCGGATCAGAAAGCTCCGCCAGATCGATGCGGAGGTTCGTCCGGTTTTTTCCGTTTCCCAGGACCTCCACGTACTCCGCCCGGTCCAGGGCGTCGATGATGTGCTGCTGGATCTTCTGATATTTTACGTAATCCAGGGTATTGATGTCGATGGTCTCCTTAAAGATCTCCTCAAAGTCTGGTCCGATGGAAGGCAGCGGAAAGGCGATGATCGTAAAGCTCCGCTCCCTGCCTATGATATACTGGTTCGTGATCTGTGCCGACTCGTTATCACAGGATACCTGCAGCTTCTGCTGCTTCTCGGAAAGCTGATAGCTGTACGGATTGCTCTTTGGCACGAAGGGTGTCTCGCCGAAGGTCTCCACGACCGCCGGACCTGCATGCCATGCCGCGAGCTGCTTCCATTTTTCGTAGGAGGTCCGCATCACGCCAAGCTTGCGCTCGGCAAATTTCTTATCCAGATATACCGCGTTGTCTGCACGGTGATCGTACTCAAACTGCTTGTTCGGCACTGCCCCGCTGTAGCCGATGCGCATCGTCTGGCGCTTGTTCAGCGTGCTCACTGCCGCGCGGTAAATGACCGGCTTCAGCCCCATCTTTGCAAAATTTCCGATCGCTTTGCGGATCATTCGCTCAAATCCGAGCTGATAGCGGATATTTACGGTGCGCTTGATCGAAAGATCCTTGCCGCCAAGGACAAACCCGATCCGGTAGCCCTCCGTATAAGTATCTGCCATCGCCGCGATCTCTTCTTCTGAAAGTGTATTTAAAAATTCCGCCGTCTTTAATTCATTTTCCGATACATATTCACCGGACTGATACAGATAACTCAGATCGCTCAGATCAGAATCCATAATCATTTCAACCACAAAATTATTCTCAGGATCAATCGCCTCTCTGATCCGATTTTCCACCATATCCTGGCAGTAGTCATTCACATAGGAAACGAGAATTTCTTTCACCTGTTTCTCAGCAGGAATTTCTTCCTGCGTAAATGCAGAATAGATTTCCAGAAACAATTCAAGTACAACCGTAAGATCCCATGCTTTTTTTTCAAACGCATAAGCAATCGTGCCATGAAGTTCTGTATAAAGAAAGGTAAATACTTTTCCGTATTCTCCCAGCATTTTCTGTGCATATGCAGGATTTCCATAAGAATTTTCATAATTTTCGGGCAGAATATCCTGATATAATTCATGATTCTGTTCCTGAAGTTCTTCAAGATTTTTCCCCGCAATTCCATGGTCCATCACATGAATCACCTGCTGTAAAAACATTGCTTCTTTTGTAAAAAAATCGCAGT
>ENA-ORTY01003839-ORTY01003839.1-human-gut-metagenome-genome-assembly--contig:-NODE-3839-length-12456-cov-2.831062_pt1 | contig 12456 bp, 11 predicted proteins | sample MGYA00241917_ERZ509198 | MGnify/ENA primary metagenome ERZ509198 (study PRJEB26280, sample SAMEA2338857) | human gut metagenome | biome: human gut; feature: human-associated habitat; material: faeces...
GACTGTGTATATCCGAGCCGGAACGGACGTCACGGTCACGTTTATACAAATCATGGAAAAATGAATTTGTTCAACCAGAAATACGAATTGGATCCGCGCCCGATCGAGGAAGGCTGCCAGTGTCCGGCATGCCGCCATTACAGCAGAGCTTATATCCGTCATCTGCTGAAAGCAAAAGAGATGCTCGGCATGCGTCTCTGTGTTCTGCACAATCTGTATTTCTACAACAATATGATGACAGAAATCCGAAACGCACTCGATGAGGGCAATTTTGCCTCCTACAAACGTGCGAAGCTTGCCGGATTTGAGGAATACGACAAAAAGTAAGCTCTGTTCAAAGCCATGCGAAATGCGAGAAGCCATATTGAGATGTGGCGCAGTGCAATCGAGACGGGGGTCGGAATTGTAATATATGAAATCTTTGGAAAATAGGGAAAATATCCAAAAAAGACTTGCCCATCGGTTCCAGATTGTGTATTATGATAGGTGTGTCTAAAGAACGGGATGTACTCTCGAATAACAGGAGGAAAGAAAATGTTTTTAGCAACAACAACAGCAGCAAACAGCGGTGTGATGAGCACTGGTATGTTAATTATGTGGCTGGTCATCATGTTCGGTATGATGTATTTCTTAATGATCCGTCCGCAGAAGAAAGAACAGAAGAAACTGCAGGCAATGCTGAATGACCTTGCAGTCGGAGATGCAGTCGTAACGACAAGCGGTTTCTACGGCGTAGTCATCGATATCACAGATGATGATGTCATCGTAGAGTTCGGAAACAACAAAAACTGCCGTATCCCGATGCGCAAAACAGCGATCACAGAGGTTGAAAAACCGGAAACAGCAGTCGTTGAAGAGAAAACAGAGAAGAAAAAATAAACATGATCTAGGTATGTAAAAAGCGCAGGTATTCAAAAAAAGGATGAGTACCTGCGTTTTTTTTGCCCATTAGAGATTTTATGAAATTTTCCTGTAGAGTAAAAAGCCTTCCGGACCGGATTGCCCCTGCGGCGGGACCGGGGGAAAAGAGGGAAAAATGCCGCGTAATTTTCTTTTAAACAGCAAAAAAGCAAAAAGATTATTGTGTTTCGTTAGGGATAAAGAAATTTCGTGTTGAAATTACGGCGATAATAGCGTATAATTTAGAAATGCTATAGACACAGAGAAAATAGAACGGTTTTTCAGCCGGAAGAAAAGAGGGAGAAAGATATGGAATACCGTATTGGATTAATTCACGGTGACGGAATCGGACCGGAAATTGTAGATGAGGCAAAAAAGGTTCTGGACGCCGTCTGCGAGAAATATGGACATAAGTTTGAATATACCAACCTTCTGCTGGGCGGAGCCTCCATCGATGTGCACGGCGTGCCGCTGACAGATGAAACCATAGAAGAAGCAAAAAAATGTGACGCTGTTCTGATGGGCTCCATCGGAGGAGATGCCAAGACCGCGTTAGCGGCATCAGGCATTAAGCTTTTTGGAGGAGTTTCCGGTGATGCGGATCAGGCGGTGGAAGCATTTATTAATGAAACACTTGATTATAATCCAGATGTGAAGTGTTCTCACCATGAGCACAGCCACGGGGAAGGACATACATGTGGCGAGCATGGATGTGGAAGCCATAGCTGTCATTAAGAAGAATAGCAATAATAATACGAAGGATGTGCCAAGGTAATGGAGAAGTTACCGTAGTGCATCCTTTTTGTGTTATTTTCCGGAAAGATAACTTGTCTTCTGTAATGCGAGTTTTTCTGAATTATAAAAGATATAATTTGGAAGGGAGATTATGATATACTGTAAACAAGATATAGTGCAAAACGTAACAGAAAGGAGTATGCACAGTGTCAGAGAAAAAGAAATTTACAGTATACGTCGGAAGTGTAGCACTATGCGTAGGTGCGGCAGTTCTGCTGCATTATGTGTCATTTACCAATCCTTATCTGCAATCTGTTGGTCATCTTTTAAGACCTTTTATTTATATAGGACTTTATCTGGTATGGGCAGTTTCTTTTCAAAAAAGGATTATCCAAAAGGAAGCCAGGCGTTGTTTAATAATGATTGCAGCGATGATAGTTTTTTGGATGCTCATTCGTATGTGTAAATTTGAAATACCGTATGAGATGCCGACAGCATTGCGCTATGCCTGGTATCTTTATTATATTCCTATGATGTTGCTGCCCACGGTCAGTCTTTATCTGGCATTTTATATACGGCAGCCGGAGAATTATAAATTACCGGAAAGACGATGTCTGCTGTTTTGTCCGGCATTGTTTCTGATAGGGATTGTATTAACGAATGATCTGCACCAGTTAGTTTTTACTTTCCCGGAGGGGAGACTGGGGGAAGCAGCTTCCTATGAAGTAGGCGTCTATGGATATGGAGCAATGTATTATGCTATAGTCGCCTGGGATCTTGGCTGTCTGCTGGCAGCACTCTTGATTATTCTATTAAGATGCAGAAAAATTAAAAACAGGAAAATGCTTTGGATGCCTTTTGGTGCTTATGGACTGTCGGTTGTCTATGGCATTGTCTATTATCTGAATCTGCCCTTTTGGAAAATATTTTCAAGCGATATGACGGCTGCATTATGCCTTTTGTTTGCTTTGATCATTGAAAGCTGCATCCAGTGCGGATTGATCCCTTCCAATACAGGATATGCACAATTATTTGCAGCATCTACAATTTCAGCACAGATTACAGATCAGAGTGGAAAATACATTTATCAATCGCAGGATTCGGAATATATTGCGCCGGAAATCGTAAGACAGGTAGTTCAAAGCCAGATCATGTTGGAAAATGGGATCAGACTGTCGGGAAAACCAATTTTGGGAGGCTATGTCTTGTGGAAGGAAAACCTGTCGGAATTACAGGAAATCGTAAGAGAGCTTGAAGACAGGAAGGAAGAATTAAAAGATGCGAATCTGATTGAGGAAGAAAATCTGAGAACAAAAAGAGAAGTAGAAAAACTTTCTGTGAAGAATCAGCTTTATGATAAAATACAGAAACAGACGGCAAGGCAGAGTGCACTTTTGACGGAATTCATTGAAGCATATTCTATGGAAGAAGATGAGAACGAAAGGGAAAAAAAATTAGGGAAGATAGTTGTGATCGGAGCCTATATAAAAAGGCGTAGTAATCTTATTTTTATTGCGGAGCAGACCGTAAAATTTCCGATAAGAGAGTTGGAGTTATGTTTCAGGGAAACGATAAAGAATCTGGAATGGAACCATGTTGAGGCAGGTTTTTCCACCACTTTAGATGAAATACGAAGTGAAGATGCTATGCAGCTTTATGATTTTTTTGAAGCAGTCATAGAGGAATCTTTGGAAGATCTGTCGGCATTTAATGTAAATCTGAAACGCAGAGAGGAGCGGATCGTCATGTCTATGAGTGTGGAATGTAAAACAGATCTGCGGGAAATTGCCGGACGATATGGAGCTTATGCGGAGCAGGATTTTGACGGAGCATGGCTGCTTTCTCTGATTCCGGGAGGAGGTGGCGGCAAATGATAAAAACATTTGAAAACTGTTCGCCGGAGTATCAGATCACGATCATTTGCTTTTTTATTTTTTTGACTTTGCTGTATATGATTCTGGTTATTTATGAAGGAACAGGAAAAAGACAAAGAAAGATGTTGCTGCTAGACAGTGCATTGCTTATAGTTATTTTCCTTATAACATCCGGCTTGTGTGCGCGGCAACGGATGTTTAAAATACCATATGTGATTTTAATTGTTATGGGAATTTGTGGTTTTTTATATGTAGGAATGAAGATCTTTGGAATTCATAAGTACCGTAAGAACTGCCTGAGGGAAAATGCAGTTCAGGAGAGTCTGGACAATTTGCCGAGCGGAATTGTTTTTTTTGATGGGAACGGAATGCCTAAACTGATGAATCGGAAAATGTATCAAATTTGTCAGAATCTGGCGGGAAGAGATATACAGAATATTACAGAACTGAAGGAAGCACTGGAACATCCTCTGAAAGAGAATGTATTTTATGATGTTGATCTGAAAGTATACTGCTTTGTGGATGGAAGCGTGTGGAAATTTTCAGAGAAAGAGATTACTACGACAGCCGGAGATCGATTCTTTCAATTTCTTGCTTCTGAAGTGTCGGAATTATATCGGAACAAAGTGTTGCTGAAGGAAGAAAATCAGAAACTTCAGGAAATGTCTGTGGCTATGAAAGAACTTTCTAAGAATGTAATAACTCTGACCAGAGAAGAAGAAATGTTATCTATGAAAATGAGAGTGCATGATAATCTGGGATATAGTGTCCTGGCGGCACAGCGGATGTTGATGCGGGAATCAGAAGCAGACCGGGATATTTTCTGTTCGCAATGGAAGCAGACATTAGATTTGCTGAATAAAGATAACGAGTCTGTGGAAGGCGAACAACTGCACAGGCAGGTGCAGGAAAGAGCGAAGACTTTGGGTGTGAAAATCATTTATACAGGAGAAAAAGTCTGGGAATCTCATATTTCCGAACTGATGGATACAATACTTTTGGAGGCGCTTTCCAATTGTGTCCGCCATGCCGGGGCAAGCGAACTGTATGTAAAATCCGGCAGTGAGGAACAAGAGTGGATTATAGTAATCACAGATAATGGACAAAAAACGGAGAAGAATGTCAAAGAAGGAGGAGGATTATCCGGTATACGAAAAAGAGTGGAGCAATGTGGAGGTATATTGAGAATCTGTGCGGAGTCAAAATTTTCGATAATCGTTAAGATACCAAAGGAGGTGCGGAGATGATACGGGTATTAATCGTGGAAGACCAGCGTATGGCTCGGGAAGATATGGAAAATTATATCCAGTCCAGTGGGAGATATTGTCTGGCGGCATCTATCACAAACGCAGCTATGGCAGAAACCGTATGCAGGCAGAGCAAATGTGAACTTGTCTTGATGGATGTCTGTACGGAGAATGATGAGAGTGGTCTTGTGGCAGCAGAGAAGATTAAAAGGACCATGCCTCAGATAAAAATAATTATCGTGACTTCTTTAGTAGAGTGCAGTTTTATTGACAGGGCGCGCAAAGCGGGAGTAGAAAGCTTCTGGTATAAAGATGCCGGTAAAGAAGAATTGCTGGAGGTTATGGATCGTACGATGAAGGGAGAGAGTGTGTATCCCGATGCGCCTCCGGTTGTGATGATCGGAACAGCGAAAAGCTGTGATTTTACACCTGGGGAATTAGCAGTTCTGCGATTAGTGGTGGAAGGAGAATCCTATAAAAAAATTGCAGAAAGTTTGTGTATATCACCGGAGACTGTAAAATGGCATATCAAGAATATGCTGCAGAAAACGAATTTTGATTCCAAAACGAAATTGGCGGTAGCTGTTACAAAGAAAAACCTGATTATAAACGGATTTTAAAAACAGCATTTTACTACCCACATGGGGAGTGTTTAAATCGCTGAAAACCGTTATCATATACTGTGTAAAAGTGTCTTAATCCTAAGATCTTATTTTTGTTGAGATATCAGATGCTTTATAAGATACTGTCTGGAAAGGAGAAAAATAATATGAGATATATTATGAGAAAAATCTGCCTGTTCCCGGTAATGATTGCGGTCATAGTTTTTACAGGGTGTGGGCAGAAGAAAAACGAAGATCCGGTAACCGTTACATTATGGCATGTATATGGCGGACAGACAGAATCGCCATTAAACGATCTGATTGATGAATTTAATGAAACGATTGGAAAAGAGAAAAACATCCGGGTACAGGTTGGCAGTGTTACAAATACGAATACGATACATGAAAATGTGCTGGCATCTGCATACGGAGATCCGGGAGCATCCAAACTGCCGGATATGTTTGTTTCCTATCCCAAAACAGTTCTGGCGATGCCGGATGATACGGAGCTTGTAGATTATTATGATTATTTTACAGAAGAAGAACTGAACGAATTTATTCCGGCCTTTTTGGAAGAGGGTGTCATTCATGAAAGACTTTCCATTTTGCCGGTAGCAAAATCAACGGAAGTTATGTTTATCAATAAAACCGCATTTGATCGTTTTGCAAAAGAAACAGGAGCGAAGATAGAAGATTTAAAAACATGGGAAGGACTCTTCGCAATGGCAGAACAATATGCTGCATGGACAGACAACCAGACGCCGGACGTTCCTGGTGATGGAAAGAATTTTTTCGTTCATGATTATCATTTTAACTATTTTCAGGTAGGTGTAGAATCCCTGGGTGAAAATTTCTTTAAAGGAGAAAATCTGGCTTTCGGACCGGAATTTCAAACAGTGTGGGAACCTTATGCAAAAGCGGCACTGTCCGGAGGAGTATGGCTTCGCGGCGGTTATGCGACGGAACCTTTGCGAACGGGAGATTCGATTGTATCGGTGGCTTCGTCAGCCAGCGTGTTGTATTATTCAGACGAAGTCACGTATGCGGATAATACATCGGAAAAAGTAGAGATTGTTTCCATGCCATGTCCCGTATTTGCCAGGGGAGAAACGATGGTCATGCAGCGGGGTGCCGGTATTTGTACGGTAAAATCTACACCGGAAAAAGAAAAAGCCTGTATTACGTTTCTTAAATGGCTGACAGAAGCCCAAAAGAATGTGGAATTTGTGACCAGTCTTGGATATATGCCGGTAAAGCAGGAAGCTTTCGATGTTTACCTTCCGGAGGCGATCGAGAAGTTAAGTGATCCGATGTATGTATCCCTGTATCAGGCTTTTTTAAAGACGCAGGAGAACTATACATTTTATACTGCTCCGAAATTGGATTCCTATCTGGATCTGGAAACAAAGTTTGAAGAACTTATCAGGCAAACCCTGTCAGTAAAGCGGTTGGAGTGGCAGGAACATCCGGAAGATATGGATAAACTTGTTTCAGAGACATTAGAGGATTTCAAAGCAGCATACACACAATAATGTCTGCCGGATCGGCAAAAGAGGTGGCTGACATATGGGAGAAAAGAGAATAAATTTCCGGAAGATTATAAAAGGAATAAAGAGACAAGGCATCCGTATGCAGCAAAGACTGATTGTTTATTGGTGCGTGGTGATTTTAACACTTTTTTTAGCGACAGTTCTGTTACTGAGTATTATTGGAGTTCTTCCGGGAATGGATTTTAAAGTACGGGAAATGTTGTCTGCCCAGCAGAAGAATACGTTGTCAGCGATGACAGAGCAGACCGACATTATGATGGCGAGAAGTATTTCTTTATCGGAAGATATTACAAAAGAATTGAATCAATGCCTGACAGCCAATGGAAAGACATTTTCAGATTTGAATGATAATCCTCAGCTGATCATGGATTTGGAGTCTGCGCTGTATCCCTCCTTGAAATCTGCATTGGATGTGAAGTATTGCAGTGGAGTTTTTGTTGTATTGGATGCAACGGTAAATACGAAGACGGAATATGCAGATACATCTCGCATGGGAATCTACCTGCGCCTGTCTGATTTAAAGGCAGTAAATACAAGCAAACAGCACGTAGTTTTTTTCAGGGGAAATGCTGATATTGCAAGAGCAGAGCAGGTACAGCTCCATAACCGTTGGAATTTAGAATTTGATACGTCCGCATTGCCGGGTTATGAACAGATTATGCAGTTTGATGGGAACCGGCTGGTAGAGAGCTGCCTGTGGACAGACCGGCTGGAGCTGAGTGACACATGGGAGGATGTGCAGCTTTTATATGTCCCGGTTTTAGACAGTACCGGAAAAGTACGCGGTTTGTGCGGTATGGAGATGAGTAATCTGTATTTCAGGCTGTCTTATCCTATGGTGGAAGGTTCCTGTGGGAATATAGTGACAGTACTGGCTCCTATGGACAAAAAAGGAAACATCTATCTGGATAAGGCGATGTTCGGAGATACAAAGGAAACGTATCTTTCACCATCAGGAACGATGACAGTGAAGAAAGGAAAGTACTATAATACATATTCTACCGCTTTTGGGAATTATATAGGCAGGCATGAACTGCTTGAATTGAAGAGTTGTAATGGGATGCCGCTTGCGGTACTGACATTGATATCAGAAGCGAATTATGAAAAATTAACAGCGGACAATCGAAGGGACTGGATCATCGGTACGTTGTTATTCCTGATTTTATTATTGGTTGTTTCTGTCAGTATGTCCCGTCGTTTTGTAAAGCCGATTCTTCGGAGTTTAAAAGCACTGCAGGAGGATACGCTGACGGATGAAAATTTATCAGGAATTTCAGAAGTGGATGCACTGGTTGATTTTATGCAGAAAAAAAGAAATACGGAGAAACTGGAAAATGGAGGCATTCCTCCGAATATAGAAGAAATGCTCAAGGCGTTTGCTTTGCGCGTGGAAACTCTGACTCCGTCAGAGAGGATGGTTCTTCAGTATTATGTTGATGGATATACGATACAGGAGATTGCTTCATTGCTTTATATCAGTATTGGAACAGCTAGAAAGCATAATACAAATATGAATCGAAAACTGGGAATAACTGTCAGAGAGGAATTAATGCTGTATATTGAGTTGTTTCGAAAATGCGATCAGTTAGATAAGCTGACATATAATAGAACTGAGTAAAAGAAAAAGAGTCTGTACAGGCTCTTTTTTAGTTTGACCGACGATATCGTTTACATTTTTACAAAAAAGAAATTGCGTATATATAGTAGATAGATAAAAAATAAACACTATATATAGTATACTAATCGTTCGTATTTTGGAAAATAAGCAAAATATACGAATGGTGACCATAGTATTTGCTTTCCGTATCTGTTACGCTTTCATTACGAAATGGTGGCCGCCCGATAAAAGAAAAAAATAATGGTGATAGAGCAAGGAGGTTAACAAGGAGGTTGAAATGTGGAATATATTACGAAAAAGGATTTAATAGATTGTTCTACACCGGATGAGTTTTGCTTTTCACTATGCTGCATGGAATGTAAAACAGTATGGAAAAGCACACCAATTCGTTTTTCCAAAGCGGGGAAAAAACCGGAAAATGAAAATCGGAAGATTATTTATGATACGCTTTATGACCGGGAAAAGAATTTAGCATTTCAAAAAGCATTGAATCAGGCGAAAGAAATATTTAATATTTGTCCGATATGTAAGCGTCTTGTATGTGACCATTGCTTTTTGATCTGTGATGATCTGGATATGTGTGTGCAATGTGCTGCAAAACTTAATGAAAAAGGTACTGTTGTAGGATAAAAACGAAAAAAGAAAAACGAAAAAGAAAGGAGAACTTTACTATGAAAAAATATGAGATTTTAGGAGGAAATTTACCAGTTGTCGTATGTGAATTAGCAGCAGGAGAATCTATGATCACAGAAAGCGGAAGTATGAGCTGGATGAGTCCGAACATGAAAATGGAGACGGTTTCCGGTGGCGGAATGAAGAAAATGTTCGGCAGAATGATGTCTGGTGATTCTGCGTTTCAAAACAGATATACCGCAGAAGGTACAGACGGAATGATTGCATTTGCATCAAGTTTTCCGGGAGCAATCAAAGCGCTGGAGATTAGCAGCGGTCACTCCATGATCGTGCAGAAAAGTGCATTCCTTGCTTCAGAAGAAGGCGTGGAACTGTCCATGCATTTCCAGAAAAAATTAGGAAAAGGCATATTTGGCGGAGAAGGTTTCATTATGCAGAGATTGAGCGGAAATGGAACTGCATTTGTAGAAATTGACGGACATGCAGTGGAATATGATCTGAGTGCCGGACAGGAAATATTGATCAGTACCGGGTACTTAGCGGCAATGGAAGAAACCTGTACGATGGATATTGTAACCGTAAAAGGAGTAAAAAATATGCTGATCGGAGGAGAGGGCATTTTTAATACTGTTGTTAAAGGACCGGGAAAGGTGATCTTACAGACAATGCCAATCAGCAAGGTGGCAGAATTGCTGACTCCGTTTTTTGCAGATAAGAAGTAGTTAAAAGGGGAGAGGCTTATGAGAAAAAAGTTGAATTTGTTATTAGGATTAGTGTTTATCATCAGTATGGCAGCACTGACCGGGTGTGGAGGCTCCGGAAAAGCAGGAGAGAAGAATCCATATGAAGGAAAATGGGTAGCGGTCTCCGCTCAAACGATGGGAATATCCGTCAGTGTAGATGAAGCTTTCGGTGGTGATTTTGAATTTGAAGTGAAAAATGGCGGAAAAGTTTCCTTTACAGTTGGAGACACTACCGGGAATGGAAAATGGTCTGTCGAAGATGATCAGTTTACCTTGAGCATCGAAGGAGAAAAAATGGTGGGAACCATCGGAAAAGATATCATTTCTTTTGACGACATGCTGGAGATGGGAGTAAAGGTGATTTTTGCAAAGGATGGAACCGATGCAATGGATCCTTCGCTCTATCTGACAGAGGAGGAAAGTGCAGTCATAGGTAAGTGGGCCGCTGAAAGCGTGGAAGAACTTTTAGGAGACGGACCGCAGACTTCTATGGAAGGCGTAGACAACATCAATGATGCACTGCGTCTTGATTTCAAAAATGACCGTAATGTAACAGTTATTTATAAAGGAGAAGAGATAGGGACATTCCCATGGTCAGTTGCACTGGGGTATTGTGCGATTGAATCAGATAACCCAACTCTCTCAGTGGCGATAAATGACGATGGCACGTTGAAAGTAGATTACAGTAATGACGAAGACTACTACACATTTCATTGTGTGAAAAGTGACGGTGAATAGCTGAAACGGATGTGGAAAGCGTGAAGGGAGGGAAGATACCATGAAAAAGAAATTGTGGTGTGTGCTGTGTATCATGGCATGCATGATGATGATAGCGGCATGTGGACAAAAAAAGGCTCCGGAGAAGAAAAAAACAGAGCAAGCAGAAACAAAATTTAAGGACAGGAAAAATCTTAAATTAAATTTATTTACAGTGTATTATCCGAAAGCATGGAACTATGATAAAGAAAATATGAAGAAAGATAAAGACTACGCTCGCGTTAGATTTTTTGATGGAGATACAGTAGATGAATCCGAGAATATCATTTATATAGAAGCAACAAAGGAGGATTCCTATAAATATCGAAAAAGTTTAGTTGACTTCGGCGTGGATTTAGAGACATATGCAAAAGGGAAAATGGACACTGTAACAATAGGAAATGCAGAATATACAGCAATGCCGGAAGGTAATTCCGTAGAGAAAACGTATATGTATCGCCATGAAAAGTCTGGTACATCCTATGATATCAGAGTAAAGGGACAGGAAATAGATGATTCTGACAAAGAACTGCTGGAAGGAATTGTGCTGAAATTAAAGGATGAAGGAAATAAAGACGCACCATGGCCATGGGAGGGAGAGCCTCTTGAACCTGTATTGGCAAAGCAGATGGTAGGTTCTTATACAATCGTTCCGGAATATATTCCGTTTAAAGAAGCACAGGGTGTCATGCAGATCATGGAACATCAGTTTGTAAAACAGGGCAACCAGGTATTCCATTTGCTGGAGAACAAACTGGATACTTATGAATATTCAGAAAGCGGACTCAAATTCGTTTCTTCGATGGAACTAGACGATGATTGTGAATATTTGTCCGGAGACAACAGTGGAATGTTATATCTTTCGCCGGGAATCGGAGATGTAATTGGCGTAAAAGATGGAAAAAAGGCAATGCAGACAACCGTAGATGGACATTTGAATATGCATCCATCCGGAGAATGGGGAATCAGTTTCTGGGTGAACAGTGATACTCAGAAGATTGCAAATCAAGGTGGTAACCTGACGGCTGAGCCGTGGATACTGACCGGATTAAATAATGATGAAGAACGCAAGGGACCATTTTCCATGTTAGATGACGTACAGATCACGAATAGTCATATCATGGTTGCCGGCTCCATGGCTGCGGAAGATGAAGGTACAAAAATTATTGTCTATGATTATGAAGGCAATCAGCTTTTGAAACTAGGCGGAGAAGACATCAGTTCTAAGGACAAGCTCGGTTCCATTACGGGCATGGCAGAAACAGAAAATGGTTTTGTGGCTACAGATGGAAATATGCGTGAAATACAATTTTGGGCAAAAGATGGAACACACATAGGTGCAATTTCTACAGATGACATATTCGGTGTCAGCTATCCATGGCTGGAAGACATGCAGCTTTTAGATGACGGCTCTCTGTTAATTATGCTGACACAGGAACGAGACGACGGATCAGCAAATGAATTAATGTTTTTCAGATTGACAGGTTTTTAATTGAAAAAATAAAAATCGCTTGCCGGCAGAGATTTATCTGCCGGCAAGTAATTTTTTGTCAGAAAAGCCTGTTTTTTTGTTGCCTGCATTTTCAGACATATGGGACTTGTGGAGGAATTTGGAAAATTTGCATTTTGCATTTAAAAGATATAAAATGAATGTCTACGGAAAGAGAATAAGCAAATTTATGAAGGAGTTAGCGAATGTCAAAAGACGAATATTTAATTACAGATGCGCCTCTTAAAGCGCTGACTGTTTTTGCAATGCCTATGATTTTAGGCAGCTTTTTTCAACAAGTATATAATA
>ENA-ORTY01003848-ORTY01003848.1-human-gut-metagenome-genome-assembly--contig:-NODE-3848-length-12429-cov-6.516082_pt1 | contig 12429 bp, 17 predicted proteins | sample MGYA00241917_ERZ509198 | MGnify/ENA primary metagenome ERZ509198 (study PRJEB26280, sample SAMEA2338857) | human gut metagenome | biome: human gut; feature: human-associated habitat; material: faeces...
GCTCTCTCGCATATGAAGGAACTATTACCAGACATCTTCCCCAATTTGTGCTATAGGGGTATATCATATGAATGTGTGTTCATGTGTTCAAGCATACAATAGAGAGAAAGCATAGACAATATATCTATGCTTGTGTCAAATCAATATGAATTGTAGTAAATCCTATTCTCATACTCTTAACTTGTGCAATGGCATAAGGATAGTCATTACCCCAGTTGATATAACCATCATATAAGAACCAGTTAACTGGGAATGTATTCCAAGTTGATTCATAATAAATAATTGTAGGAACTGTTAACCCTTGAACTGGATAACCACCTACTGGTGTATTTTGAATTTGAAACATTGGAGTGTTTTTATAAGGTCCTAAACTTCCTAGACCCGTACAAGCTAACTCAATATAATTTTGGTCGTTTCCCGTCGCTTGAAAGCAAATTGTACATAAATTATTAACATACTGAATTTCAAAATAAGGTCTACCATGACCAATAGCTACGCTATAGCCATAACTACCGCTATAACCTACCGCCGTATTATCACTAAATGTCTCAATATAATTAATTGACCCGTATAGAATTGCTTTATAAATGTATTTTGCAAGATACTTACTAGCCGTAGTATTAGGATGGATGTTATCACTAGTATTTATAAAATCCTTATTATGCATAATCCAATTAAGATTATTAATAAAATCGCAGTCACCATCGGCCCAAATGTGAAATGCTTGGTTATAATATTGAAAACGTTCAAGTTTTCTATACCAACCAATAAACCCAAGATGAATAGTACAATTAGGTAACACGCTTCTAACTCTAATTAAAAACTCATTTAATCTACTTCTAATTTGTTCATCCGTAGCCATTGATGCATGTAATAAGTTACCGTCATTAGCTCCACCAAAAACATAGAGATCAGTAATACTATTTTTTTCGTCTTGCGTCCAAGATGCTGTATTGCTATTAAAAATATTAATAAAAGCTTCACTTTTAGAATCGTCCCATCCAAAACCAGCACCACCGACACTCCAATTATAGGCGTAAATATTTCTAGGTATCATAGTTTCAAGTAATGTTGAAAATGAAGAGCCACCAACGCTTTCGTCTACACCGTAACTATCCGTCATAAGAATAAATTTTCTATCTTTAAGTTTAGCAAATTTTTCATTTACATCATTCATAAAAGAGGTTAATTCTTTTTCAATGCGTGTAACGGCAGTATTAATTTCTTGTTTATTTTGTTCAATAAGTTTACGTCCCTCACTATCTTTTAATGGATATGTTCCACTACTCATTTTAAATTTATCAACATATTGTGTCATATTATCACTCCTTATAATATTTTAGTTGTCACGGGATTAGTTAAAGTATTTGTAAATACAAAAGATAAGCTTGTATCATCTGCATTATAAATTCCATCAAGTGTAATTTTCCCACTTGCTAAAAGTTCATGTATATTTTTTTCTATTTCTTCTAAAAACTTCGCGTAAATATCTATTAAACCTTTATAACCGTCAATCAAATCTTTATATTGTTTAATCAAAAACCCCAAATCTTGGTCATAGTTTCCCGTATGTGGATAATCATATAAAGCCATAATATTTCCTCCTTAATATGGTAATTGATTTGTGTACGCTACGTGTAGACAAAATTCATCAAAAAACATTCTAGCGATAACTTCATATACATTGAATCTACTTTGTAAATCAATTTCTTGATTAATCATGTCGGCAGTAGTAGTAACACCAATATTACCTTTTTCTATATCTTCAATAGTTAATTTAATATTTTCTTTTTCGTTTCCTCTTGTATTTTGACTACCGTTTTCGTTTCTTTGATTGTTATTGATTGTTTTACTGTCATTTGAAAACCCGCTAGTATCATAAGCGCTAACTTGGTTAATATCCTCGCCATTATCATTAATCGAATTATTATGTGAGTTATCAACAGTATTATCTTTACTTCTTACAGTTGTTTCAATGTGTGTTTTTGTTCCATCTTTATTCCAAATTGGATTATAATCTTCATCATATTTCAATGAATATAGATAAACTAACTTATCAAATTGTTCTTTGTGTTTTTTAAAAAAGTACTGCACTTTAATTTGTAGTATTTCTATTTCCGGATATATAGGCTCATTCATACCACAAACATCCATAATACTATTTATTAATGTATCTTTATCTAATTTTTCATTAATATCAATATCTTTAAAAACTTCGTCATACGTATACAATTGACAAATACTAGCAAAACTAAACATCAATACCACCCTTTTCTTGTTTTATTGTATTAATTACCCTTGAATTAATAGAGAAATGCAAATTAGTAATATCATCAAAATTAGGGTTTTCATTGATTCTTTTCGCGCACTCATTAAGTGTATCAATAAATCGCACAATTGTGCAACGTACCTCGCTATTATTAGCATTAACCTCATCACTGTTCAATCGCTCCCTCTTATCGGTGTTAGCGTTATTAATCCCTATTTCAGTTAGAAACTCATTCATAATACTTCTTTTCGTTAAAAGTAAATCATTACCAATGTACGTATTTTTGACATTTAAGAAATAACCACTGTCATTGTCTTTACCGATATTTTTCATTCCTTTTTTTAAGAATACGGCAGGATTTCCTCTCGAAACTTCATCATACATTTTTTGTAATGATTTCACTTGAGCATCAGTTTCCGCTTCAAAAACATGAGCAAGTCTAGAGTTATACAATGAAACATTTAAAGAACAATCAATATTTGCTAATAAAACCGCATATCTATTGATTAATGACATAACCCCTTGAAATTTATTATATTCATAATTGATGTATAATAACTCACCTTTTTCACCAATTTTTTCATCTATATCTCTTAAAACGGGATTATTTACTAAAACGTTAGTCGGCATATAATACATATTTTGACCGTAAAAACCCCCCTCCAAAGCTAAAGTTCCAATGGCAGTTTTAACAACGGGAATATACCCATTTGTTAAAAGAACATCCCACATATTATCTATATTCCAATTTGACGGATAACCATCAACAGTTAAAACGCTTTTTAATTTAGTCATCAACTGAAATTGATAATAGAAGAAAGAGTTATTAGTCATATCGTTTACGGATTTAGGATTATGATGAAAGAACCCTTTTACTAGATCAGTAAACCCATTTCCATAATTGTTTTTACTCAAGATACACACCTCCATTTAATAAACTATCTATTTCATCTTTATATTGCTTGGGGGCCCAAGTGTTTACGTTTGCGTTTGTTGTTTGTACATAACCACTTAAACCACTTAATGATAATACTTGATTACACGGTCTACCATAATTTGTAGCTAAACTACTAGGTTCAACATTTGTGTTATGAGAAATACATACAAGTGTTATATCTTTTTTAGATATATAAGAAGTATTACCACCACTTCCGCCAACCGAGCCAACATTTGTACCAATAGCCGATGTGATAGCATTAAAAGCCGAAACTCCCGCACCCGCATAATTTCCCATCAAACCCGCTATACTACCCGCAACCACATTTCCTATAGCCCCCAAAGGATTCCCTTGTGTAACTGTAGATACTTGAATAGGCACTCCCATTTGAGCTACACAACGTGCTTGATTTTCGACAATATAACAAATTTCTCCAACAACACTATCAAGTGTCATATTGATATTAATACTTGTTTGACCTTGAAAATTATCGGCATTTAACTCAAGCCAACCATAGGCTGGTAGATAAAGTAATAATGATGTAAATTGACTTCTATTTCTAAAATCGCTAAAATTCCAAGGTATAGTAATAGAAACACGACCCGTAGCATCACGATTAACAGCATTTCCTACAACTCCCGTATTGTAACCACCTGCAAAAATAATCTCGCTAATTGCTCCTACAATTGTGCAAGGGTTGTATATGCAAGAAGTAATGCAAGAGCCCGTATCAGTTAGCATTTTTGAAATTGCATTATTGGGGTCAGTGAACAACTCCGCAAAAGCGTGGTCGCTCATTTTTGACATGATTCTAGCAAGTTGTGAATCAGTAACCGCCACATAAGGATTTGAATGAGTACCAACATACGAAATGATATATCTAGGTTGTGGTGTAGCGATAAATGATAAGTTAGCACTACTAGTATTGATAATCGCATTTTTAGCACTTGATAAACGAGAGTCAATTAAATCACTATTGTAATTACTACTCGAATATAAAACATATGCACTTGTACTTTTAATGTCATCTTTCCAAGTTGCTAATACATCAATTTCACATGAAATCGTCCAAACTCCGTTACGAGTATTCACAATATCAGTTATATAATAATACCATGTGCCCCATGATAAATATGAATAGTTGGTTGGATTCGTAGTTAAAATAAAAGACGGGTTGTAATGACTACAACCCTCTTTTAAATTAACACTCACAAGAATTCCTTTAGAGGGTCTTTTTGTAGAATTTCTTCTTTTTGTAAAATTGTATAGTGTAATTTCCATATAAACCCTCTCTCCTTTCTATGCATCGGCAATGACAAACACTAAAAAGTTTTCGCTTAAATCATTGAAATAAAGTTCTTTATGATGGTAATACGTATTATAGTAACCACCCGCACTATTGAATGGCGTTGTTGAGTTCCAGCTATCCTTTTTATATAATCCTAGTGCGTCACGATCATATAAAACCGCTATAATACCACTAGAATTTACTGCCGTACCATCACTAGAAATGTTAACATTTATTTCACTTGGTTTTTTGATACTTTGCCAAAAGCTAGTTGTATGATAATTATTTAATTTCACATAGTTATCTCTAAAAGCTTGATATTGAACCACAGTTTCAAGACGACTTTCAAAATCTTCTAGAACACGTAAATGTTGTAAAGATTTAGGTGTATGTCGTGTTTGTGTACCATCATTAAATTCACTCGACATATTTTCCATATATTTTGAATATAAGTTGATACGCGATACACAATAGGCTAAAAATTCTTTATCATGTAAGCATGTGTTAACTGTCAACTTCTTATTAGTTTCAGTATTATACATAGCCAATAAATTAATTTGTTTTGTATCGTTAATTTTTTCTCCAATAAAGTTATTAATACAGTTTCGTGCTAATGATTCTAAAGAGAGCTCAATAGCATTTTGAACCTCTCCATAGATAGCCCCAATAAAACCATTCATTGATGTTTCACTTATAAACGCTTCTTCTAATTGAGTACGTTTAACAGTCACATAAAATTGATATGGTGTTTCACTTGTAAAAAATGATTGTTTTACTTTTGGGTTAGCTACTTTATACATATCTACGGATTGCCCTTCGACTAAATTATAGCTTTCATCCTCAGTCGCTTCAGGCATTGACACTTTGATTTTTTGAACGATATTACCCCATTGCATAGAATCTAATACCATATCGCTATATTTAGATTTATATTCTCTAAATGAAATAATAGTTCTTCCAATTCTTTGAGCTAACGAATTTAGCCATGTATCCGCTAGACCATTCGTTGTTAAAACAGTTTGACCCAACGAGATTAAACCTTGTTCGTCAACGACCGTCAACTCAGTTAAGCCCATTGTTTGTTTGTTTACTGAATTAACAATATCATAAATTTGTTTTACTGCCATTTTTTATAAACCTCCTTTAATTATCATATCTTGAGAAACCCTTAAAAGGATTTTCATCTTTTTCTTCAACGTTAGCGTGTAAAATTGTTTGTTCTAATTTTTTAATTTTTTCTTCTAGCTTTTTATTGTTTTGTTCTAGCTTTTCATATGTTTCACGTGAAACATATTCCTCTTGTTTTTTTGGTTCTTTTGGTTCTTTTGGTTCTTTTGGTTCTTTTGGTTCTTTTGGTTCTTTTGGTTCCATAGTTATTCTCCTTTCTATCCTTTATTTTAAAATAAAAGAGAGGAGTAAAAGATTTCCCAATCAGTACCAGCGTTCCCGCCGTTGGATTTGTACCCTCCTCGTCAATTATTATATAATATATTAGATGATAATGTCAACGTATAATATTTTTTAATTTTAATTTCAAGTCATAATCTTGATAAGCAATCATTTTATTATCAATGTATAAATTAATTTCCCAAGCTTTTTCTCTTTTAAATACTTTTTCATCGTCAAAAGTAGGACATTGACTTTTCATTTTTGAAACGTAAATAATGCCACTATCCTTAACTTGATAAAAATATAGATTTTCAAATGAAAAAAGAGGTAGCAGTTTATTTCTTTGAAATTTTTTGATGTCGCTAAAATCATCATTGACAAATATATTTGACGTTGCCATTTTTGTGTAGTCCGCCTCTTTACCCAAAAGTCGATATAGAGAGGTGTTCTTCTTCTCTCTTGAGATTGGTACATCGATAGGTAAATGTAAATAAAGACCTCGCTCTTCATCAATAAATTTTTCTTGATTACATTGTATCATAGCCATTATTTTGCTTGGTAATTCTAACTCTCTTAATATAGCATTATCAAGCATATTTGCATTACCGCATAGAATTATTTTTACTGGGTTTCTTCCACTTATTTCCCTATTTCTATTGACTGTTTCAATCATGTCAAAGAACAACATTGCTTGTTTCTTATCAATAGCCGTTTTAATAGGCGATTTAGAAATAAACTCGTCATAGAAAATATAGTCATAATCATCAAAATCAGTACCGCGATATTTAGCAAATGTTGACAAAGCACCAGCAATTCCATATGAACGTTTTACTATACGTTCATCGTCTTTTAATTCAACTTCTTCTATCAAATATACTTTTTTCTCTTTTGTAATCTCAATATTTGTATTGCAATCTCTATTGATCACTTTAAAAGTGCTTGATTCTCTAGTTAGAGACATTTCCATTTCATTCTCACTTGTACGTAAATAAATAAACTTTCTATCATTATCAGTTATTAAACCTTTTTGGATTGAATAGGATTTGCCAATTCCTCGACCTCCTATAAATAAATAAAGGAAATAGTCCGTATTTTTGACTATTTCCCATGCGTTAAAATAAAGACTTTTTTCTTTATTCATTTTTTAAATTTTTACTTCTAATGAATAGAAAGTATTTCCGCTTTTTGATGTACCGCTAGTGATAACTACGTCAACCGTAGTGAAGTCGATTTCATTATCATTACATAAGTCTAATAATTCTCTAAATGAGTTCATTACAGTTTTTGAGTTTGTTCCTAAGATTTCTCCTTGATCAGTTAAGAAAGAAATGCAGTCCATTTCTTCTACTTCTCCGGTTTCAATTGTAGTAATTGTTGATTTTGTAAAAACATATTCTTTGATTTTGAATACATTGTCAACAAAATTTTTACATCCAATTGATCCATTCGCCTTTGCGATAGCCATTGCTTTTAATGGTGTTGCGTTACTGTCTACTACTTTGATTGTTACTTGTTTTTTCATTTTTTTCTTACCTCTTTATTTTCTTTCTCACTCACTATTCGTGCGGACTTGTGACCGCCTATCTCATTTTTTGGTGTGACGTCGAATTACTTTGATACAAATACATGATACTGTTATTTCTTTAATGTTGTGTTTATTCAGTTGTAATTTGTGAGATAGGTTAGTTTAAGAAAGAACCTATTTTTTAGGTCTTTCATACGCTTCTTCAATCATCATAATAACCTCATTGAATGTATACCATTTATAATATTTATGAATTTTTAGAAAATCATCTAAAGTAAAATTTTTTCGATTTAATTTATTATAAGCAGTCGCTCTACAGCATCCTAAAGCTTCCATGATTTTTTTGATTGTCAAAGAGGGTAATTCTTTTTGATATTCTCTAGTCATTTTACATCTCCTTTACTAAATTAATTCTAACATTATAGAATTTATTCGTCAATATCTTTTCTTGAATTTTCTAAAAATTTTAATAACGTTTTGTTTAGTTCCTCGAACTTATTGCTAAATTCTTTTAAAGTTGTATTGTTATACCACATGAAATAAATTAGACATGCAACCGCAACACCATTATTCACAAATAAATTAACTAACTCTTCCATAATTATTCCTCACTTTCTAGCCCATTTAAAATTGATAGCATTACATCAGTCATACCTAATGTATAAGTAGTATCTACTAACGCTATATTACTAGCATTTTCAATTTTACAGCCTTGAACTGTTATAAAATGTTTTTTATCGTTATTATAGTAGACTGTTTTTCTACCACTATTTATAAATTCAGTACCGATTTTAAACTTTGACAAACCGCCTTTTTCTTTTAGTTCTTTAGCACCACTTATTTTATTTAGACCTGCTACTGTTATCCCTATTTTATTATTTTGTTTAAAGGCATATTTTTTAGCACCTAGCGTAACAAATTCATCATAGCCTTTTTCTCTATCATACAATCCTAGAAAATATTTTTGATTACCCACGTTGACATAATTAATTATATCATTTTGGGTGCACCAATCAATCATTTCTTGATTTATTTGTTCAAAAACAACATCGTGAGAACCAACGAATTTAACGCTATCTGTGTCAATATATACGCAATCTAAACCTATTTTATCAATAGCTTTTTGTAGATTAGTTCGGCATATAGCCGTGACGAATAAACCCCATTGGTACGTTAAAAAATTGTTTCTTTTACTGTAGTATTCTTCTAAAGTAGAATTTTCTCCTTTTTCCCATTGATCATTAAATAAATTTTCTTGACGTATAATGTCAGTTACAATCATGCCATATAATGAATTTAATTTATTTTTACTTTTCATGTATTCGTATTCTTTCCCCTCTTTACCTTTTAATTGTGATTTCAAAGTGAAGAATTCTAAAACAGTATCAGTAAATTCCTTTGGCAAAAAACCTTTATAAGAGTAGTAGAAGTCTTCAACACGTACATTATTTTCATCATATTCATATTGATTGATAAATATTTGATAGTCATAATTTGTCATAGCTATTTTGATAAAATCAGCTTCTAAAACGCGACCATTATAACAGAACTCTTTTCCCTTAAATTTGCTATCATATGATGGTGCAATAAATTCTATACATTTAGAATACGGGATATAAGGAAATGGAACACCTTTTTTCAATTTTACATGTTCAAAAGAATAATATGCTAATGTACAATACCGATTATTATAATCATCTAACATATCAAGTGATGTTATTGTTTCTTCTTGAAAAGGAGTTATTGGATATAAACCACTTATCATAGCATATGGATATGCGCTAGACATATCATAGGATGAAACATCATAGTTAATAAAATTAGTTTTATAACGATTTGAAGCAGTATTACCACCTCTAAAAGCGTCCTTGCACAAAGTATATAATTTATCATTTAGTTTTAAATCTAAAAATTGCTTTCTATTCTTTTTGTTTTTTCTCATATTGTTTCGACACTCTCTACGTACATAACCCGTTGAGGTTAATGGAATGGTTGTAAGAGTATCCTCTTTTAATAAATAAATAATAGCTTCATATAAGCCCATTACATCATTATAGCAATAACCTAATTCGCTCATTGTAAGACTAGTTTTAGGTGTAAATACTTTCTTATAATCTAAATCGCCACTTCCTTTATAATAGTGTGCATTAGGTGTATTCTCGATAAATTTCTTTAAATTCATATTTGATAATAGATAAGAACATCTAAATTCGATATTAAAATCTTTTGATATTGCTTTTAAGGGTTTTCGTTTATCTATTGCAAATACATCCGTAAGCTTAATCCACGAATAGATAAATTGAAATTCATAAGAAAAGTTATGAATATAACATACTAATTTATGCTTTTTGTCATAATTTTTTAATGCTCTGTTCATTTTTCTTAAAAAAGTTAGAAATTCTTTCCAACTCCTACCAAAACATACATAACCATCAATACATACTTGCCAATGGTACATAAAACCCTCAAAAGAACCGTCAGTTTTTTCTATTGTTGATGTTTCAATATCGAATGTCATTAAATGATTAATATATCTTTTTGTTGATGATATTAAAGGATTTGATTTTTTAATACGAGTATATGGAAAGTCGTTTTGATTGTATGCTTTGACAATAGCTTTAGTGCTGTTAAAATTAACTAAACATCCTATCATAGCTATTAATACTTCTTCTTTCTTGATTTTAAAGCTTGGATGTTTCTTCTAAATTTATCTTTATCAAATTGACGAGTGAAACGTTTCCATTCTCTTAAAAACTCTTTATCGCTTACCCCAGCCACTCTAGCGCTTTGCCACTCTTCTATTATTTGATCCGAACCAAGACCTTTGTCTTTAGCTTCATTTAGAAATTGTCCACCCCCTAATTTTAAAAATGTTTGAAAATCCTTAACATTTAGAGATTTTGCTACTTCAGGAGCTGAATATTTGAAATGTGTTTGTAACGTTTCAACCGCTTTTTCAAGCCCTGTTTGTATCGTTTGTTCTACGTAGCTTACGCTAGTTGTAGATGATGCATATTTTGCATATAAATCAACGTTTAAATCGTAAAGTTCTTCACTTGTTAATTTTTCTAATTGTCTTTTACTTGTCGTATAACGACTTAACCCCGTTTCGCTTTGTGTTCTTTTATACGCGTATGATTTATTTTCTATTCCCGCTTTTTCTAGTTCTCTATAACGTCTATTTATTGTACGTGATAGATATTGGGCATTTTCAATTAGTTCGTTTCTTGTTTGACTGTCGTATTTAAGTCGACGTAAACCCATTATTTTTTTATCTTGTTCTTTTATCCTTTTTTCTCTTAAATCTTCTATATATTTTTTAAGTCCTTTATTTAAAGCCATAAAATCACCTCATAAATATTCTAACATATTAGACAACTATTGTAAATAGTCTATTATGCTTATATAATTATAGCATATAGAAAGGAGAATATATTATGAATGTTGATGATTTTATCGCTAAAATTTTAGCGTATGAGAAATTGCCTACTATTTATAAGCTTGGAAAGTTTATGAATAGTTACCGTAAAGGTAAAAACGGGAATTATTTAGAGTGTGATTGTAGCGGACTAATTAAAGGTACTTTGTGGGGTTATCCATATAATGGAAAATATGGTAATACTTATCCAGATGTTAACGCTAATACAATCATGAATAGTTATTGTTATAATAGATCAAGCGATTTTTCTAAAATTTCTAAAGGGGAGTTTGTTTGGATGAATGGGCATATTGGTGTATACATTGGTAATGGTAAGGTATGTGAATGTAGCCCTAAATGGGAAAATGGTATTCAAATTACAAATTTAAATGCTAGAAAATGGGCTAAACATGGATATAATAAGTGGCTTGTTTATTCTAGCAATACTAATACTAATACTAATAAAACATGGGATATTGAAGCGATCGCTAGAGATGTTATTAATGGTAAGTATGGAAATGGTCATGAAACTAGAAAGAAAATGATTGGTTGTGATGATGCTACGTATCAACAAATTAGAAAAAGAGTAAATGAATTGAGTAAATAAAAAGGATAGTTTTAACTATCCTTTTATTTCTATCATAACAACGTTAGAACTATTTATTGTATATTCAATTTTCATATATTCTAAACTTAAACCAATAATACTAATTAATTGAATAAATTTTATTTTAACAGTTGTATTTATAATATCAACCCCTTTGAAATATATAATAAAATTATATATTTCTGTATTTTTCTTTTGTGAATTAATCAAATCTAATAAAGTCATTATTCAAACGCCTCCTTATTAATTTGTACCTCTATAAAACGTGTTGGTGATTTCACTTCTTCATTTTCGACTGTCTTATCAATAATATTATATTTACCTTTTTGCAATTCTAAAATATCTAGTGATATTGTGTATACAAAGTAATTATAATCTAGAAATGAAGTTATTTTACATTTATTAAATAATAATTGTATTTCTAAATTTTGATCCTTTTTAATACTTTCTTCAAATAATTGCACTAATTCACTCCATAATACCATAATTTTTTATTCCACCTCTATTTTATATAAATTTTCCTTAGAACTAATTTCTTTGACTTCACATCCTAATAATGATAATCCTACGAACTGAAATAATTCATAAAATGAAAATTCAATATTTCCAGTATTAATAAAATCGTGTCCTTGTGTGTGAAGTACAAACCTATATTTTTTACTATCTTTTATATGAATATTAATAAAACTTCTTAATTCCATTTTTCTTTTTCCTCCTAAATAATTGATATATAAATAATTATTGCTATTAATAATACTAAACATAGCATCGCATTAGCATTTAGAACCATTTATAAACACCTCACAATCAATACATTTTTTCTTTAGATAAGTTCCTAATTTTTCATTTTTTCTATTCCTCTCTTTTTTTCTACAATTATTCTAACATATTAGACAATAATAATCAATAATTTTTACCTAATATTTTTATATTAACAATTAAACACATGAACACACATTCATATGATATACCCCTATAGCACAAAATGGGGAAGAT
>ENA-ORTY01003850-ORTY01003850.1-human-gut-metagenome-genome-assembly--contig:-NODE-3850-length-12426-cov-5.918681_pt1 | contig 12426 bp, 7 predicted proteins | sample MGYA00241917_ERZ509198 | MGnify/ENA primary metagenome ERZ509198 (study PRJEB26280, sample SAMEA2338857) | human gut metagenome | biome: human gut; feature: human-associated habitat; material: faeces...
AACCAACAAGAAACTTTTCGCCCTTATCGGGACCTGTAATCAGAAAAATGCTTAGAGAGTTCCCGGGAGCTATTATCAGTATTTCTCACGATAGAAAGTATATTGATGAGGTATGTGATAAAATATACGAGTTAGATTATAGTGGATTAAGAAATCTGTAATGAATGGAGGATAAGATGGCACAACAGAATATATACGATGATGAAATATTTTTTGAAGGATATAAAAAGATTAGGGACAACAAAATAAATGCCAATAACTTATTTGAAATACCTACATTGTTTTCAATGTTGCCAGATTTAAAGAACAAAAGAATATTAGACTTGGAACACCTGTATAAATCAGCTATGTAAATTCTGATTTGTAGGGAGCAGAAAATTTCAGTTTCATGTTGCTTTTAATAATTGAATATTGAATGATTTTACATAGCCGTTAAGGAGTAATTTTTGCTCCCTAGCGGCTTATTTTATTTTTCAAAGTAGGAGGTGAGAAAATTGAAAATTAGAAAGGTTGATGACAAACCGATGGTCATTCACACCAAGGAGAAAGCCAAGATTCATGCCCACGAACCGAAGGGAGCCAAGATTAAGGGGAGTAACATCTATACAGTAGAGAGAGGTCCTAAGACAGCTGGTGCAAAGGTAACTAATACGGATAGAAAGAAGTCATATCGCAAGAGTACCATTCATCAGTCAGAGTCGAAGAATAAAGGATTATCAAGATTTAAGCGAAACTATAGAGAATCTAACACTTCCATCAAGACCAAGAACACGAATCTTCACATTGCAGGAAGAACAGGTGCACTTGCAGCCGGGGCAGTAACGGAGCATGTGGAAGGTGGTCAGGAGGTATCGCAGGCAGCATATCTTGCATATGAAGCAAGCCGACCTGTTACCGGAACTGCTTCCAAGGGTGCAGCACTTTTCAGGAAAAAGGCGGCAGCCGAGGCAAAGAAGCGAATCAAGAAGGTAGATGCAGGAAAGAAGCTGGCAAAAAAGACAGCAAAGAAAGCTGCCAAAGATACTGCCAAAACCGTAGCTAAAGAGACGGCAAAAGAAACAGCCAAGACTACTGCCAAGGTTGCAGCGAAAACTGCTTCAAAGACAGCTGCTACAGCGGCAGGAACAGCGGTTGCACCGGGAGTTGGTACTGCAATTGGCATAGCAGCTGGATATGCAGCAGGTGTGTCCATAGAGGTCAAGGATGAAAAGATGACCAACCGGAGCAGGAAGATAAAATTCTTTCTGGATAAGATGAAAGCACAGGAGAATCAGACAGACAGCGTGGCAAAGCTGGTAAAGGATCTGATTGTGCGAAAAGCGATTACCTGGGTAAAGGCAGCGGCACCGATTGTCGGACTGGTGCTTTTATTACTTGTTCTTGTAGTTGCCATGATTGCGGTTCCGGTTATTGCGGCGATAGCAATCCTTTACAATTCTCCATTTGCTTTATTTCTGCCACCACTTGAATCAGGAGATACCGTGCAGACAGTAACGAGTGCTTATGTGCAGGAATTTAACCGGGATGTGAATACGAAAGTGAATGAGCATACCGGATATGACCTTGGAGAGCTTGTATATGTGGACTATGAAGGTATGGAAGAAAACCCAAGCAATTACTATGACATCATGGCTGTCTATATGGTCAAGCATGGTGTCGGAGATACTGCAACAGTCATGAATGATACTTCAAAAGGCTGGCTGCAGGCAGTTGTAAATGATATGTGTTCATACACCACAAGCACAGGAACAAAAGATGTGGAAGAAACAGATGCAGACGGTAATGTAACTACTGTCACGAAGTCGGTTCTGTATGTGAATGTCACACTAAAATCGTACAGGGATATGATTTCGGTCTATGGATTTAATTCTGATCAGGTGGAAATGCTTGAGCAGATCATGAGTCCTGAGTTTATGGGACAGCTTGGATATGCCGGAAGCGGAAGTGGAGGTGGAGGCGGCAGTCCGGGAGTAAGCTCCATGACTGAGGATGAAATCAATGCCATCCTAAACGAAATTACAGACAGCAGGCAGAAAACAGTCTGCTCCTATGCACTACACAGAGTTGGTTTTCCTTATAGTCAGGATTTAAGAGACAGCGGTAACTATTATGACTGCAGTTCCTTAGCCTATTATTCATGGAAAGATGCAGGCGTGGATATTAGTTATGGCGGTGCAACCACAGCGGCAGCGGAGGCACAGGGACTTGATGAAGCCGGAAAGACTGTCTCCTTTGATGAGTTACAGCCGGGAGACCTTATCTTTTACAGTTTTACAAGCAATGGAAGATATAAGAACATCAGCCATGTGGCAGTATATGTCGGAAATGGCAAGGTGGTAGAGGCACTTAATGAAAGTCTTGGTGTGGTCTACAGGGATGTGGCAAGCACAGGAAAGATTGTTGTGATAGGAAGACCATAACAGGAAATTTGCAGAGAGGGCATAGTCCCTCTCTGAGACTGGAGGTAAGAATGGATTTAAAAGATATGATACTGGTAACAGAAAACGACAGGGGAACAGAGACAAATATGCTGATGACTCTGGATGATTATAAGAGTTTTATAGCAATTGATGATATGTCAGAGCTTGCAGAAAATTTGTTGCAGCTTGGAAGGACACTTGGTGAAGCAGATAACTTCACAGAGTATTACAGGGCAGCAAATGTAACTGTATCTGCGAGATTCTGTCTGGATGATATTCAGCTCGGACATTTTCTTCAGGGATTTTATAACGATTCCAAAGAATTTCGGTTTGATAAAGAAGCCAGTTCTTCTGAATGTGTTGCAAAGCTTAAGGAGATTGGAATGACCGATAAGGGCTGGGTGGATGATTTTAACCTGCATTATGAAATGGAGAACCGCTCATTTGAAAGGGGACAGACATTTCATAACTTCAATGACCATGATTACATGGTGCTTGAAGCATTATCACCAAGGAATCTTGTGGTGATGGATATGAAGTCAGGTTCCCTTACAATCGCCCTTGGTGCGACAGAGTATAAGCGTTATCCGAAGGATGAGAAGCCTACAAAGGACAATACCACAATCGGGGTATCGTGGGAGCATGGCATTTATCTAGGTTCCACACTTTCAACTACAAATTTCAAGGCATACAAGAGGGAGTATGGCACACCGGAAAAGATAGAGGATATCTATGATTACAGGGCAAAGTTAAAGCAGAAGTTCTATTTTTATCAGGATATGTCAAAGGATGATGATGTACCAAAGAAGCTGCAGAATGACTTCCTTCACCAGATGTATGAGGATTTTGGAACGATTGAAGAGGACTGTTTTTACGACAGGCTGGAAGATGGAAAGTACGATGAAGGCTTTAAGGAAAGACAGGTAAAGGAAGAAAAGAGCCGGTGATGAGATTTTTACAGGAGGCGATATCATATGGAACAGGAATTTGATGTTGAGATAAAAGAAGTGCTTTCACGAGTACAGAAAGTAAAGGCAGAGTCGCTTGACGATGCCATCAATAAGGCAATGGATATGTATTATGCAGAGCAGATAGTCCTTGGAGCAGAGGACATGAAGGGAGTTGATTTTGCACCTATCAGCGAAAGTCAGCTCCCTTCTTCATTAAAAGAAAACGGAGGAAGAGCAAGATGAAAAGTGATTCAACAACAGTAATTAAGAACATGGAGTTTTTAGTAAAGGAACTTCATAAGGAGTGGGACAGATCGGGTGCTTCTAAGGCATCCGTTATTATTTCCCTTGAGGAAGTAGATGGTATCAATGATAAGTTAAAAGAGATTATCTATCAGACACAGAAGTCAGTCGATGAGGATGAGCTGACCTTTAAACAGAGCATTGCAAAGTCCAAGGAGTGCTATGTGCTTCTTCGTGTGGTGCGTAAGATTGCAAAGAAAAAGGATAAATGCGAAAAACAGGCAATCGACAATGAATTTGCAATCGAGCTGGATAAGGATGAGTTAAAGCTCTTTAAGGGATTGTTTGCAGAGATGTTTAAGTAGAGGAGGACAAAGGTATGGGCGTTGATATGAAGGTCAAAGCGATATACGATTCTGAGATTGGTAACATCACCAGATCAGAAAAGAACTGGAAGGATATGTTAAAGGTCGCAGGTCAGTTATACCGCTATGAATTTGACAATATCGTTATGGTAACAGCTCAGAGACCTCCGGAAAAAAGCACACTCATGGCAGATTATGATACCTGGAAAAAGGTGGGAAGATATGTAAAGCGTGGTGCGAAAGGATGCGCTATCTTCCCGTCAAGGGCACTGAATCCACGCATGAGGTATATCTTTGATATCAGTGATACCGGAGGAGCGAATGTCAAGCTGACATGGGACTTGGGGGGAGAGAATCTAAAGGATTATATGGACTTTCTTGTTTCAGAAGGTCAGATTGAGCAGTACGATAACGATGATAAGGAGTCTCTAAAAAACACACTAAAACAGTTTACAGGAACAAATGTTTGGACTATAATAAAAGAAGAGTTCGGAGATAGAATGACCGAGCTTATGCAGCTATCAGGTAGTGTGATAAAGGAATTCAACGAAAAACGCAATGGCTTACAGCAGGAAATGAACATGGAACAGCTTGTTTATTCAAGTGTCATGTATGCTGTAGGGACGAGATGCGGATTTGACTTATCTATGCAAGAACAGGATTTTAGTCAGATCGTAAACATCAGGGATGAAGAGATAGTTTACTGTCTTGGTTCCATTGTATGCGATGTCTCCTGTAGTGTTCTTAGAGAATTTAGTCGTAACTTAAAGACCATTGAGAACGAAAGGAGAATGAATTATGGTAGATGGACTGACTTACACAGAGGTGGACGGACTGATGTATCCGGATATAGCAATGCCGGACGAGGCGGAGAATTTAAAGAAGCTGGGCAAGTACGGAAGGATGGCGATGCATTATCTGGAGGAGAACGAGCCGGAAAGATACAAGACTCTGATAAGATTCGGGATGATGTACGAGAAGATGTCAGAGGTAGAGGAGGAAGCGAATCAGCTGTACGATCAGCTGGAGGAGCAGTATCTGAAGAAGCACAAGCCACAGAATCCATCCTCGACAATGGAGATGTGGAAACTGAGAGAACAGGCGAAGATGCAGGCAGAGGAAGTAGTGCTCCACCAGATAGTAATGAAGTTTCACTAAGAGATGAAACAAAAGAAGAACTGAATAGAGAACTTGATGAAATCAATTCATTGGGTGTTAGTAAGGAAGCCGAATATACACAGGCTTCCTTTTTTTTCGACCAGAATGGACAGGCAAGCTTTGGTGCTATTCATACCGAGGATGAAAACAGCAATCAGTTTATGCGACAGTTCGAGCAGGACAGAAAAGCTGCGTTAGCTGGTAAATATAATTATCTGAATCCTAAGAAGTCAGCCACAGTTCCGAGTGAGTATATCAAACAGGTGCTTATGAGAGGAACTGGCTTTATTGGTGGCAAAAGCAGGGTATGTAAGATATATGAGACAGAGATTGATGCAGGGACCAGAGCAAAGCGTATCAAAGCTGAGTATGGTCAGGGAGGTGCAGGCTGGCCGCTTGACGGTCTGGGACTGCACGGATATGACACATTTCATGGTAATGGACTTCGTTTTCAGTGGAGAGATGAAGATGGTGAGGTTGAAGGATATGTTTCATGGAAAGATATTGAAAAGGAGCTAGGAGTTCTTATTCTTACAGGAGAATATCAGCCGGAGACACCTCGTATTGACGAGCTTGCAATGGATGGACTGCGTGAAGATGATGATGTCATTGATGCAGAATACAGGGAAGCAGAAGAGGCAGAATCAGAGATTGATGATTATGCCATTCCTGATGAACCGGAAAGTTATGCAGTCAAACGAATGACACCACAGGAAGCTGATGAGGACCGTATGGTTACAATGGCTGAATATGGTGCAGAGATTGAAGCTGAGTCTGAGACTAATAAAAAAGATCCGTCTGATTTGCAGTATATTACACCAATTGATTATGCCAAACGAATAGCAGAACTTGATGAAGACCTGCGTGATGCAGCAGAGATTCTGGTATCAGATTGCAGCTGTTATACACCTTTCAGGGCATTTCTAATGGATGTGGTGCAGTCGGACTTTGCATTTATGCCGAATAAACTTGACCTTATCAGGGATATAGCATTAGGTGCAGATAATGCAGAAAGAAAAGCATATTCCAATAATAAGTATGGTCTTGTGGAATATTCAATCAGAAGTGCTTACGTGAAGATCAGCTATAAGAACCGAAATGGTGAACGTAAGGAAGGCTCACTGGACTGGCGTGAAATTTATGAAATCTTATCCTATATGGTAAAACAGCCATTTTACTGTGGAGAAGATCAGAAAAAGTATTATCAGGAAACAAAGCAGCAGACGGACAGGAGTAAGATGAATCCTGTCTATAAAAGATTCTTTGATATTGAGGATAGTGTCAGAGCCAATCGTCTTGAAAACAGGGAAAGAGCGATTACAAATGGCTGGAATACTAAGATTGATGAGAACGGACATGTAATTTCTGATCATACAGTGTCAGTATCTGCGGGTGGTATCCAGACTGATACAGAATCGCTGGAAGCTGTGGATTCAACATCAAAGCAGGAGTCATTACAGCAAGTAGAAAGCCTTGATACTGAGAAGAATATTACCGGGCAGAAAAAGCACAACTTCCACTACAACCTCTGGGAAATGGAAAAAGGCGGTGCCAAGACCAGATACCAGTGGAATATGGATGCAATTCGTACTTTAAAGCAGATTGAATCAGAAAACAGGCTTGCAACACCGGAGGAACAGAAAACCTTGTCGAAGTTTGTCGGATGGGGCGGACTGTCACAGGCATTTGACGAGGAAAACGCAGGCTGGAGCAAAGAGTACAAAGAACTCAAAGAGATGTTATCGGATGAAGAGTATGCTGCAGCTAGGGCAACAGTAAACAATGCTTTTTACACTTCACCGGAGATTGCCATGTGCATGAACTCGGCACTTGTCCAGTTTGGTTTCAGAGGTGGCAATATATTAGAGCCATCAATGGGTATCGGTAACTTCTTTGGAAGTATGCCGGCACCTATGCAGCGAAGTAAGTTGTATGGAGTTGAGCTTGACAGTATTTCAGGAAGAATAGCAAAGCAGCTTTATCAGAATGCGAATATCAGTATCACAGGTTTTGAGAATACCACATATCCGGATAACTTTTTTGATGTGGTTGTGGGAAATGTGCCATTTGGTGATTACAAGGTGTTTGATCCAAAGTACAACAAGTATAACTTCCGTATTCATGATTATTTCCTTGCAAAAGCACTCGACCAGGTAAGACCGGGAGGCATGGTAGCAGTAATTACCACAAAGGGAACACTTGATAAAACCAATCCTACCATCAGAAAGTATCTGGCAGAGAGGGCAGAGCTTGTTGGAGCAATCAGACTTCCGAATACTGCATTTAAGGCTAATGCAGGAACCGAAGTAACTGCGGATATTCTGTTCTTACAGAAGAGGGAGAGAAAGATTGATATCGAGCCGGACTGGGTACACCTTGGTGTGACTGAGGATGGTATTGCAGTCAATTCATACTTTGCAGAACACCCGGAGATGATTCTTGGTCATATGGAATATGATACAAGAATTTACGGACAAGATAGCAGATACACAGTCTGTGTGAATGATGATGAGAACTTTAATATGTATGAAGCACTCAATAAGGCAATCAGCAATATCAAAGCACAGATGACAGATTTTGAAAGGGCAGCAGATAGTGAAGAAAAGGCTGAGGAAGTTATTCCTGCAGATCCCGATGTGAGAAATTATACTTACACATTCTTTGAAGGAAAGCTCTACTACAGGGAAAATTCCGAGATGGTAAGAAAAGAAGTATCTCAGACTGCTGAGGAGAGAATCTTAAAATTAGATGAAATCAGACAGATAACAAGAGAATTGATTGATATTCAGATGGAAGGCTGCAGCGAGGAAGAGCTTGCAGATAGACAGAGACTTCTTAATGTAAAGTATGATGCATTTGTAAAGCAGTATGGAGCCATTACTTCAAAAGCAAATAGGATTGCCTTCAGAGATGACAGCGATTACCCGCTTCTTTGCAGTCTTGAGGAAGTAAACGAAGACGGGGAGGTGAAGAAGGCGGATATGTTCTATAAGCAGACGATTAAAGCAAAGACTGTCATAGACAGAGTGGAAACTGCGGTGGAGGCTTTAAATGTGTCAGTCAATGAATTTGGGTATGTGAATCTTGCATATATGCTTTCTATCTATGAGCCGGATATTACAAATGCAAAGGATGAACTTGCAGAAAAGACAGGACAGACAGCGGATGAGATAACGATAAGTGATGATGCTTTGGCAGAGCTTAGAAGGGCAGTCCTTGTGGAAGAGCTGGACGGACTGGTTTTCCTAAATCCAGACCGCTACAACGAGAACAATCCCGACATCGGCTGGGAGACAGCAGACGAGTATCTTTCGGGAAATGTGAGAGACAAACTTCGTGTAGCAAAGGCTATGGCGGCTGATACAGACAATCCGCAGGCAGAAAGATTTGCAAGAAATGTGGCAGCACTTGAAAAGGTGCAGCCGGAATGGATTGAAGCCTCGGATATTGATGTAAAGATTGGTACGACATGGATTGAGCCGCTTGATTATGAGCAGTTTATCTATGAGCTTCTTAATACACCAAGGAGAGCAAGGGCAGTCAGAAGCCAGTTTTACAATACAGGCATTCAGGTACACTTAAATAAGATGAGCATGGAATGGTTCATCGAGAATAAGAGTATGGATAAGCATTCAGTGGCAGCTACTAAGACTTATGGTACAAGCCGCATGGATGCTTATTCTATTTTTGAGGATACGCTGAATCTTAAAACTGTAACAGTAAGGGACAGGATTGATGATGGTGATGGCAAGTATCATTATGAAGTCAATAAGAATGAGACAATGCTTGCAAGGGAAAAGCAGAACATGATCAAGGAAAAGTTCAAGGAATGGCTGTTTTCAGAGCCGGAACGCAGGCAGAAGTATGTAGAGTATTATAACGAGACATTCAACAATATCCGTCTGCGTGAGTATGACGGAAGCCACTTACAGTTTCCGGGAATGAATCCGGCGATTGAGCTAAAGCCGCATCAGAAGAATGCGGTGGCAAGAATCCTTCTTGGAGGAAACACCCTGTTGGCACACTGTGTCGGTGCCGGAAAGTCCTTTGAAATGATGGCTGCCTGCATGGAGCAGAAGAGACTCGGACTTGCCAATAAGACGATCATGGTTGTTCCAAAGCCACTTATCGGTCAGACGGCATCAGAGTTTTTAAGGCTTTATCCGTCAGCAAATATCCTGGTTGCCACAGAGCGTGATTTTGAAAAGAGCCGCAGGAAGCAGTTCGTATCAAGGATTGCAACAGGTGATTATGACTGTATCATCATGTCGCACTCGCAGTTTGAGAAAATCCCAATCTCAGCAGAGAGAAAGGAGCGGATGCTTAATGAGCAGATTGATGAGATCAGCTATGCGATTGATGAGATGAAGGAGCGTAACGGAGAGAGATGGACTGTAAAACAGATGGAAAGCCAGAAGAAAAAGCTGGAGGAACAGCTGAAAGCTCTATCTGATGAGAGCAGGAAGGATGACCTCATTACCTTTGAGGAACTTGGAGTGGATTCCATTATGGTGGACGAAGCACATAATTTTAAGAACCTTGCGATTTTTTCCAAGATGAATAATGTGTCAGGTATCAGCAGTAGCGGAGCTAAGAAGTCAACGGATATGCAGCTTAAATGCCAGTATTTGTCTGAGATAAATGATGGCAGGGGTATTGTGTTTGCAACAGGTACACCAATATCCAATACCATGTGTGAGATGTATGTCATGCAGCTTTACTTACAGAAAGCGGCACTTGAAGAGATGGGGATTTATCACTTTGATTCATGGGCGGCAAACTTTGGTGAAGTGACAACAGCACTGGAGCTTACTGTAGAGGGAAGCGGTTTCCGTTTTAAGAGCAGATTCAATAAATTTACAAATCTGCCGGAGCTTATGAATATCTTCCGTGAGGTAGCAGATGTGCAGACCGCAGACATGCTTGACCTTGATGTGCCGGCACTTCGTGGTGGGAAGCCTATCATAGTGGAGTCAGAGCCTGACTGGTATGTAAAGCAGGTTATGGAAGACTTTGTTGTGAGGGCAGAGCGTATCAGAGGTGGTGGAGTTGATCCAAGTGTGGATAACTTCCTAAAGATTACTCATGAGGCAAGACTTCTTGGAACAGATGCAAGGCTGATTGATAAGGATGCACCAAATAATCCGGATGGAAAGCTCAATAAGGTAGCGGAGAATGTCTGGAAGGAATATGAGAAAGGAAATGCCAACGGTCATATAGGCTGCCAGCTTATTTTTTCGGACATCGGCACACCGGGACCGGATAAGGACTTTACCATCTACGATTATCTGAAGGAAACACTTATCCAGTATGGTATTCCGGCAGATGAGATAGCTTTTATCCATGATGCCAAGACAGATGCACAGAGGGATGCACTTTTTAAGGAGATGAGGACAGGTAAAAAGAAAGTTCTTATCGGTTCAACAGATAAGTGTGGAACAGGTGTCAATGTGCAGACACACCTTGTTGCAATGCACCATGTCGATTGTCCGTGGAAGCCTTCTTCTATTGAACAGAGGGAAGGACGAGGCATACGACAAGGCAACGAAAATGAAGAGGTGGCAATCTACAGATATGTCACCAAAGGAACCTTTGATGCATACAACTGGTCACTCGTCGAGAATAAGCAGCGTTTTATCAGTCAGGTTATGACAAGCAAGGCTGTAAGCCGAAGCTGCGAGGATATCGACGAGGCTACACTTTCATATGCAGAGATCAAGGCGGTTGCTACAGGTAATCCTTTGATCAAGGAAAAGATGGAGATTGACAATGATGTCCAGAGATTAAAGCTCTTAAAGGCATCCTATGACAATCAGAGATATGGCTTGCAGGATAACTTTATGATTAAGTACCCGAAGCTCATTAAGACAGCAACCGAAAAGCTTGCCAATGTAAGAGAGGATGTAAAGGCAAGGGATAAAGAGCTGATTGATAATCCAGAATTTGCCATTACTATAGGCAAAGCAACCTACACAGAGCGAGTGGATGGCGGAACCATGATGCTTGAAGCAATCAGCAAGTGCAAGACCGGAGAGACAACTGCAATAGGTAAATTCCACGGATTTGAGCTGCTTGTGGAAAAGAACTTCCTTGGCATCAATTATATGGTGCTTCATGGAAAGACAGAGTACAAAGCAGAGCTTTCCACAAGTCCTGTCGGCAGCATGGTGAAGTTGGAAAACCTGTTCAATGGACTTCATGAGAACATTGATTTTTTAGAAAAGAAGATTGAGCAGTACCAGAATGACCTTGAAGCATCAAAGACTGAGTATGACAAGCCATTTGCGTACAGCAAGGAACTGGAAGAAAAGCTGGCAAGACAGTGTGAACTGAATGCCAAGCTTGACCTTGAGAACGCAAAGGCTGTGGATGCAGACCTGAGCGGACCGGAGGAAGAAAGAGAAGCTGATGACAGAATGGAATCTGCAGCAATTGTAGCAGAGGATAAAGGTGCTTATCAAGCGGACAGAGAGGGCAGAACACGATAGGAGAGTGAATAATATGAGCATAAGAAAAGTGGTCGCAGGACTACTGATTACAGCAGGGATTGCCATTATGGCAGTCCCTTTTTTCTGGCGGGCAACCGGAGAAAAACAGACAGAACAGCTCATAAGTGAATTTGAGCAGACATTGGAGGATGATTACGATGAAGAAACAGATGTGGAGGAAGAGCAAACCTCCATTAGTAAAGAGGATGAAGCCATTCTTAAAGAAGGCGGTGTTATCGGCATCATTGAGATACCGGGCTTAGATATCAGGTATCCGGTAATGGAAGGAACCACAAGTAAAGTGCTTAATGCCGGGATTGGTCATATAGAAGAAACTGCAGGAATCGGAGAAAGTGGCAACTGTGTGTTATGCGGTCACAATGGTAGCAGATATGGCACATTTTTTACACCACTAAGTCAGATATCCATAGGTGATGAAGTAATGATAACCGACAAAAATGGGCTGAAGCATATCTATGAGGTAACAGAGACAGAGGTAGTAAATCCGTATGATAACAGCATCAAGACACAGGGTACAGAAAAAGAATTAACTCTTTTTACCTGTTCCCAGAAAGGAACCATGCGTTTTGTGGTCAGGTGCATTTATAAGGAGGCGGTGATGGATGAATAAGAGATACCGGTTAGGTGAGATAGAAGAGGCAGTAGCAGAAATGGAAGAGCTAATTGACATCGAGGATGATATTGCTGAGATTGATGATGACTTTCAGATAGTCGTAAGCGGCTGGTCTGTGTATGTCGAAAGCCTGAATCTGACACTCAGACAGGGAATAGCCTGTGTATG
>ENA-ORTY01003851-ORTY01003851.1-human-gut-metagenome-genome-assembly--contig:-NODE-3851-length-12419-cov-13.421385_pt1 | contig 12419 bp, 9 predicted proteins | sample MGYA00241917_ERZ509198 | MGnify/ENA primary metagenome ERZ509198 (study PRJEB26280, sample SAMEA2338857) | human gut metagenome | biome: human gut; feature: human-associated habitat; material: faeces...
GTGGGCGGCGCTGCTGGCCGCCGTGGTCGCGGGCCTGCTCGCGGGTCTCGTGACCGGCCTGCTGCACACGAAGCTCGGCATTCCGGCCATCCTCGCCGGCATCCTGACGCAGTTCGCGCTCTACTCGATCAACCTGCGCATCATGAGCATGAAGGCCAACACCCCGGTCAACCCGGATAAGTACAGCCTGTTTCTGACACTGCGCAGCGTGCCCGGCGCGATCTGGAAGGGTCTGCTGCTCGCGGCCGTGCTCATCGCGCTCCTCTACTGGTACTTCGGCACCGAGCAGGGCAGCGCCATCCGCGCCACGGGCGCCAACCCGTCGATGAGCCGCGCGCAGGGCATCAACATCAATGCCATGAAGGTGCTCGGCCTGTCGCTCTCGAACGGCATGGTCGCGCTCTCCGGCGGCCTGATGGCGCAGTACCAGGGCTTTGCCGATATCAACATGGGCCGCGGCGCCATCGTCATCGGTCTCGCCGCCGTCATCATCGGCGAGGTGCTGTGCGACGCGTTCTTCCGCAAGGGCTGCAACTTCTCCGTGCGCCTGAGCTTTGTCATTCTCGGCGGCATCGTGTATTACCTCGTCATGGTGCTCATCCTCTGGCTCAAGCTCGACCCGAACGACCTCAAGCTCTTTACCGCCGTGATCGTGGCGGCGTTCCTGGCCGTTCCGTATCTCAAGGGGCAGGCCAAGAGCTCATTCCACCGCCTGAAGAAGGGAGACAAGTGATATGCTGACATTAGACCATATCTCCAAGACCTTCAACCCCGGCACCATCAATGAGAAGCGGGCGCTCGATGGGCTGTCCCTGCACCTGAATCCGGGCGATTTCGTGACCGTCATCGGCGGTAACGGCGCCGGAAAATCCACCATGCTCAACGCCGTCGCGGGCGTCTGGCCGGTGGACTCCGGCCGCATCATCCTCGACGGTGTGGACGTGACCGCCATGCCGGAGTACCGCCGTGCGCAGTACATCGGCCGCGTGTTCCAGGACCCCATGATGGGCACGGCCGCAAACATGCAGATCGAGGAAAACCTCGCCCTCGCCGCGCGCCGCGGCAAGAAGCGCACGCTGCGCTGGGGCGTCACGAAGGCAGAACGCGAGGTGTATCATGAGAAGCTCAAGAGCTTTGGCCTCGGCCTGGAGGACCGCATGACGGCGAAGGTCGGCCTGCTCTCCGGCGGCCAACGCCAGGCACTGACGCTGCTCATGGCCGCCCTGCAGAAGCCGAAGCTGCTCCTGCTCGATGAGCACACTGCGGCGCTTGACCCCGCGACGGCGGCTAAGGTGCTCGAGCTGTCGGACCGCATCGTGCACGAAAACCAGCTCACCGCCATGATGATCACCCACAACATGAAAGACGCCATCGTGCACGGCAACCGCCTGATCATGATGAACGAGGGCCGCATCATCCTCGATATTGCAGGCGAGGAGAAAAAGAAGCTCACGAAACAGGACCTGCTCGAAAAGTTCGCCGAGGTGGCGGGCACGCAGGTCGAGTCCGACGAAGTGCTCCTGAGCTGACACGCAGACATCCCGGCCCATCGGATATTGAGAAAAGAAAAATCTCCGGCGCTGAAACGCACAGCGCCGGAGACTTTGCTTTTCCCGGCACTTTTTGCCGTGCATTTTTGCCCGTGCAGCAGCACCCACGAAAACCACCAAATAACGGGCAGAAAGTTTGTGCAGTTTTTTTGTCGGAAAATGCACACAAATGCCGAAATTTATGCTACCCTTTTCATGCGAAATTTTTTGTTTTTGCAGGTTTGTCGAGGGTTCAGGAGGATAGGGTCCGTGGTTTTCAGCAGCCTGTCGTTTTTGTTTTGCTTCTTTCCGGCGTTTCTGCTGGTGTATTATCTGACACCGTCGCGCCCGGCCGGCGCGCGCAATGCCGTGCTGCTGGTTGGGAGCTGTGTGTTTTATATCATCGGGCTGGACGGTCAGTGGGCGTACTTTGCGCTGCTGGCCGCATCTGTGCTGGTCAACTACGGGCTGGGGCTTGCCATCACGCGTGACAAGCCGCGCGCAAAGCTGTGGCTCATCGTGGGCCTGTGCTACAATTTCCTGTGGCTGTTCCTATTTAAATATCTCAATTTCCTGCTCACCGGCGTCAACGGTGTGCTCGGCTGGGTGTCCGGCGGCAAGGCGGCCGTGCCGCTGCTGGGCTGGGCGCTGCCGGTCGGCATCAGCTTTTATACGTTTTCCGCCGGCGGCTATCTCATCGACGTTTACCGCGGCACCGTCGCGCCGGAGCGCTCGCTGCTTACGTTCGGCACATACCTGACCATGTTCCCGAAGCTCGTTTCCGGCCCGATCGCGAGCTATGCGCAGCTGCAGCCGGAGTTCGGCGCACGCGATGTGTCGCTGCGGCAGGCGGTCGACGGGCTGAAGCTGTTCGTGTTCGGCATGGCGCTCAAGATCCTGCTCGCCAACCAGCTCGGCGGCCTTTGGAGCGATGTGACCACGATCGGCTTTGAGAGCCTCTCGACGCCGCTGGCGTGGATGGCCGCGTTCGCGTACTCGTTCCAGCTCTATTTTGACTTCTGGGGCTACTCGCTCATGGCCATCGGCATCGGCCGGATGCTCGGCTTCCACCTGCCGGAGAACTTCCGCTGCCCGTACCTCGCGCTGAGCATGACGGAGTTCTGGCGCCGGTGGCACATTACGTTGGGCACGTGGTTCCGCGAGTATCTGTATTTCCCGCTCGGCGGCAGCCGCTGCAGCCGCAGGCGCATGATTTTTAACCTGCTGGTCGTCTGGGTCGCGACCGGGCTCTGGCACGGCGCGCACCTGAACTTCCTGCTCTGGGGCCTCGGCCTGTTTGGAATCCTCACGGTCGAAAAGCTCTGGCTCAAGAAATATCTCGACCGCTGGCCGGTGCTCGGGCACCTGTACATGCTCGTGCTCATTCCGCTGTCGTGGGCGGTGTTCTCCGTGTCGGACCTCGGGCAGCTCGGCGCGTATTTCGGCCGGCTGCTGCCGCTGTTTTCGCACGCGGCTGCCTACCCGCTCGATTTTCTCAAGTATGGTAAGACCTATGGGGTGTTCCTCGTGCTGGGCCTCGTGTGCTCGACGTCGCTGCCGGCGTATGTGTACCGCCGGCTCAAGGGCACGTGGGCCGGGGCGGTCATTCTGGCCGTGCTGTTCTGGCTGTGCCTGTTCTGCCTGAGCAAGGGCATGAACGACCCCTTTATGTACTTCCGATTCTAAGGAGCGCTGACGTATGAAACGCATCAAACCGCAACATTTCCTCATCCTGCTGCTGGTGGCCGCCATCGCGGCGGCACCGTTTCTCATCCGCGGCCTGATCGACCGCAGCAGTGTCGGCAAGCAGCCGGCCGCGGCCGTCACGGCGGCGCCGGAGGAGACCGCCGAGCCGACGCCCACACCGGAGCCGACGCCGCTGCAGTTCACGACCGTGGATGCCTCGTATTTTGACGACGCGCTCTTCATCGGCGACTCGCGCACCGTCGGCATCGCCGAATACGGCAGCCTGAAAAACGCGACGTATTTTGCCGACGTCGGCCTGAATGTCTACGTTGCGCAGACGAAGGCCATCGCCGTGAAAAATGTCGGCACCGTCACGCTGCCGCAGCTGCTGAGCCAGAAGACGTTCGGCAAGGTCTACATCATGCTCGGCATCAACGAGCTCGGCAACGACCTCGACGACATCACGGCCAAGTTCTCCTCGCTCATCGACACCGTGCGCGCCGCGCAGCCGGACGCCATCATCTTCGTCGAGGCGAACCTGCACGTTGGCCCCTCGCGCTCGAGCACGGACGCAACGTTCAATAACCCCCGCATTGACAAGCTCAATGAAAAGCTCGCCGCCCTCGCCGACGGCAAGACGATCTTCTACATCGACATCAACGAGCTCTTCGACGACGAAAACGGCAATCTGCGTGCCGATGCCAGCGGCGACAGCACCCATGTCTACGCCAAGTATGACCTTGACTGGTGCGACTGGCTGTGCACGAAGGCGATCGTTCGCTGAAAAAATAGGACAAAGGCCAGCCGGAAACCGCTTCCGGCTGGCCTTTGTCGTGATAGATCTGGATACATCACTTATGTTCTCCGTTTTTTCTCCCTCGACGCGGTAGCGCGCATCAGCGCTTGAGGATGTACCATACAAACGCGCCGCAGGTAATGATCATACCGCCGCCAACTGCTGCAAAGATCATGTGACTGCCTCCTTTCCCCCGATGTCCCGGCCGGGGTCCGGACGGGATCTGTGAAGATACTTTATTATAAGGAATCTATGCGCTAAGTTTCCGGAAAACAGCGGCCCAAACGCTGCGCAGCCGTTAAGAAGGCGGAAAAGAATGCGCCTGAGGCTGCAAAGACCGTCGCGTTTGGACAGACAATGTGCTATGCTGACAGTGGAGCCGAGACGGCTGTTCGGAAAGAGGGGTGCTTATGCAGAAAGCATGGAAGCGCATGCCGCAGTGGTTGCGCGATATGATCATGTTCATTTTCATCATGGGCTGCGCCGTCGGCGTGTGCGAGCTGCTGTCTGCCTGCTATGATGACAACAACCCGTTTGCCACCTCCGTGTTCATTCTGGCGGTGGTGCTCGTCTCGCGCTTTACAACCGGGTACTGGCCCGGCATTCTGGCGTCGGCCGTCGGTGTGGTGAGCGTGAACTATCTGTTTACCTACCCGTTTCACGAATTCAACATGTCGATCGATGGCTACCCGCTGACATTTGCGGTCATGCTGGTCGTGAGCATTCTTGTGAGCACGCTCACGACGCAGATCAAGCGGCAGGAGCAGCTGCGCTACGAGGCGGAACGGGACCGCATGCGCGCCAATCTCCTGCGCAGCGTGTCGCACGATATCCGCACGCCGCTGACGGCCATCATGGGCCTGAGCGCGACCGTGGAGGAAAACGAGGCGCTCACGGACGAGGGGCACGGCATGGTCGAGGAGATCCACCAGAACGCGCAGTGGCTGCTGCACCTGTCGGAGAACATCCTGTCCGTTACGCGCTTTTGCGATGAAGGCGTCGTGATCGAGAAATCGGACGAGGTCGTCGAGGAGATCGTCGGCAGTGCGATCCGGCGCTTTCGCAAAAATTGCAAGACCGATATCCCCATCACGGTCTCGAAGCCGGAGGAGATCCTGCTCGTGCCGATGGACGCCACGCTCATCGAGCAGGTGCTGCTCAACCTGCTGGAGAACGTCGCCAAGCACAGCCCGTCGGCGACGGAGATCTTCATTGAGATCCGCAAAGATGCCCGCCGTGTCTGGCTGACCGTGGCCGATAACGGCGACGGCATCCCGCCGCAGCTGCTCGGTGTGCTCTTTGACGGCTATCTGCCGCTCGGCGCGGTGGAGGCGTCCGACCGCAGCCGCCATATGGGCATCGGACTGAGCGTCTGCCGCGCGATCGTGCGCGCGCACGGCGGCGAGATTTATGCAAGAAACAAGATCGACGGCGGCGCGGAGTTCCGCTTCTGGCTGCCGGCGGAGGAGGAATCGAACACATGATCCGTGATAAAATCATCATCGTCGAGGATGATCCCGGCATCAGCAAGTACCTGCAGGCGGCGCTGCGCTCGCACGGATATGATATCCTGCTGGCGCCTGACGGTAAGACCGCGCTGGAGATGATCGCCTCGCACTGCCCGGATGTGCTGCTGCTGGATCTCGGTCTGCCGGATATGGACGGCAGCGAGATCATCCGCTCCGTGCGCACCTGGAGCCGGATGCCGATCATCATCATCTCGGCCCGCAGCGCGGAGATCGACAAGGCGGCCGCGCTCGATATGGGCGCAGACGATTACCTGACCAAGCCTTTCGGCACGGTGGAGCTGCTCGCGCGCATCCGCACGGCGCTGCGCCACACGCGCACCGACGGCACGAGCGACGGTCTGGCCATGACGGGCGAGTACCGTGTCGGCGACCTGTGCATCGACTACAACAAGCACCGCGTCTTTCTCGCCGGCGAGGACACGCACCTGACGCCGAACGAGTACAAGATTGTGGCGCTGCTCGGCCGGCACGCCGGACAGGTGCTCACCTACAAGTCCATGATGAAGGAGCTCTGGGGCCCCGGCGTCGGCGGGGACAACAAGCTTCTGCGTGTGCACATGGCGAACATCCGCCGCAAGATCGAGCCGAACCCGGTCGAGCCGCAGTACATTTTCACCGAGGTTGGCGTCGGCTACCGCATGGCCGACAGCCACTGAGTCCCTATCCAGAACAAAAAGCTCCCGGAGCAGTGCTCCGGGAGCTTTTTTACAGCTTGCTGCGGCTCAGTCCGCCGTGATCGTCACGGTGCGGGAGATGGACTTTGCCATGTCGTTGCCGCCGAAGATATAGGCGGTCTGGCGGTAGGTGCCGGCCTCGGTGGGCGCCTTGCTGCTGACATACAGCTTGTGCGCGGCCGTGAAGCCGATGTAGCGGTAGTGCACGCCGTCCTGATTGTCGGCGGCGCTGTCACCGCGCATAAGCGTGGCATTGAGGGTGTCGGCCTTGAGCGCGCTGACGGCATAGGTCGTCTCGCTGTTGTTCCAGCTCAGGCTCGCGCCGGAGATGTGCATCTTCACGACGAGCACGCCGGTGCCGACGCCGGGGTTGTAATTCGGGTTCGAGGCGATGGCCGTCACGAGGTACATGCCCGCGCGGTTCGGCGAGCCGAAGGCCACGCGCGTGCTGTCAAACACGCTGGGCAGGCTGTTGAGAGTGTCGACCAGCTTCGTGAACGCAGTGATATCCACGCCGATGAGCTTCAGAAAATCGGCCGCGCCATCCAGCAGTTTTTGATTGTCCTTCAGGAATGCACGCAGTTCGCCGACGGTTGTGCCGTCCTGCAGCGCTTTTGTGAGCGGCTTGCCGGTGGCGAGCTTGAAGATCGGGTCGAGCACTTTCAGCGCGGTCTCGGATACCATACTCTCCGGGAGCTGCACGTAGACGATGCCGGACAGGCCGCTCGTCACGCCGCTGTAGACCTTGAAGATGGCGAAGGTGTCCTCCGGGTTCGTGGTCACATACTGCTGCGTGGTCAGGGTCTCACCGGCGGAGATGGCGGCCGCCTGCACCTTGACGCGCACATTGGCTTTGTCGACCGTGAGCGTGCCCTCGGCTGCGTCACAGCCGTGGTAGTCCGCCGTGGTCGGGAAGCTCGCGCGGATCTTCTGGTTTTCACCGGCGCCGATGCTCGGTGCGGTGTAGTCAATGCCAAAACTCACCGTGCCGCCCTCGACCGGGTACCAGTCATCGTGCGGAGCCGACATGCCGAGCACTTCCTTGCTGTAGCCGGTGCCGTAGTATTCCAGCACCATGCTCTCGGCCGCGGCTTCCTTGCTCACGGTGGTCTGCGACCAGTCGACGAGCTTGTCGAGGATCTGCGTGCGCATGGCGGCGGCGTCCTTCGTGTAGGTGACGGACACGCCCTCCTTGAGCACGATCTTTGCGTCCGCGCGCGCGTCAATCAGCGTCACGGTGACGATGGCTTCCGTGCCGTTCGTGGTGAGCTTCATTTCATAGGTGCCCGCACTGACGGCAGAGACCTTCGTAGCACCGGCCCAGCCGCCCTTGAGGTCGACCCAATAGGTATTGATGAGACCTTTGTGCTGCTGCGTCACGGTCACGGATGCGGCGTCCGCGTCGGGCAGCACGGCGGCGGCGATAGCGGCGCGCAGCGCATCGAAGTCGATGTCGCCGTTCTCCGTATAGGGGATGTTGACCTGATAGGTCTCGCCAGAAGTCTCCGGTGTGTCGGCCGGTTCCTCCGGCGTGTCAGCCGGGGTGGTGTCCGGGGTCTGCGCCGGCGTATCGGCCGGGGTATCCGTGTCCGCATCCGCGGGCTGCGCCAGCTTTGTGAACGTGTAGACCTCCGTCGTGCCCTTCAGGCGCACGGCGTAGTCCTGCGCGGGGGACTGGCTGTCCAGCGCGGGATAGCTCACGCCGAGCACATCCAGCGCGGGGAAGCCCGCCTTGCCCGCCGTGAGCGCGGGGATGATGCCGGCAGTGGTGCCGGTCACGGGCACCCATTTGGTCGCGCCGCCGGACAGCGTGCTGGTCGCTTTGTACTCCCATTCCTGGCAGCCGACATCGCTGTAGTTGCTCAGCAGCGTCTGGCTGAGCAGGTCATTGACGTCCGCGTCGTCGGGGATGTAGGCCGCACCGTCGTGCACGTCCGGCACGACGTCCGCGGCAAAGGCCGGGATCTGGAACGCGGCGAGCTGGCCGAACAGCAGTACGGCCAACAGGACCGCAAGGATCCGTGTTATGTTTTTGTGGGTTGTCATTGCAAAAAACCTCCTGTTTGTGGTCTTTGAGGACAGCCTGTATTATAGGACGTATTTCGACAAATTTCAACATTTCTGATAAAAATGTGACACATTATCTTACCTGTATAAAAAATCCTCGCCCGCAAGCGTGCGGACGAGGAAAATGCTTGATATTTCAGGATTATTTGCCCAGCTCGGCGAGCATTTTACTGCGGATGCCCTCGGTGAGGTCGGTCGTTTTCGTGGCCTTGACGGTCTCGGCCGGGATGACCTCGCGGATGCGCACATACACATGCGAGCGCCGCCAGGGGACGTTGTGCGCGATGCGCTCCGTGCCCTCGATCGTTGCGACGACGATGGGGACGCCTGCCTTCTGTGCGATCTTGAGCGAGCCGGCGTGCCAGGGCAGCAGCTCACCGCTTTTGCTGCGCGTGCCCTCGGGATAGATGGCAAACGAGCACTCATGCGCGCGGATGAGGTCTGCCGCGGCATTGATCGTGGTCAGGGCGTTGCGCGCGTTCTCACGGTCGATCGGCAGAAAGCAGCACCGGCGCACGAACGGGCCGATGACGAACTTGCGCATGTTCGATGGCTTGGACACGAACGCCAGCCGCCAGCGCCGCAGCACCCACCACTGCACCATGGGGTCAAAGTTCGAGCGGTGGTTGCTCACGAACAGATATTCCGTGTCTGTCGGCACCTTCTCGAGCCCCTCCACGTGGATCTTCACGCGGCAGAGCGCGAGGATCCATCCGTCGAGCGCCATGGTCAGTGCGTGATAAAACGGGCTGATGTGCGCATACATTTTATTCGGGCCGGCAAACCACGTGCAGACAAACATCAGCAGCACATACACGAGGTTCGCTGCCACGAAGCAGCCGATTAAAACCGGCAGCAGCCACCAGCAGCTCAGCGCCGGGGACAAAAAATAAATCCACGCTGTGCTGAGCACGGCGGGAATCCACAGCAGGTAATAAAGCACGAACGGACACCTTCAAGCATATTAAATATTAAAATATTGCCAATAGTCATTGACGATAAAGTTCCAAATCTATTATAATTGCATCGGAATACCGTGTCAATGAACGAGATGTAAACTTGCACGGATTCCGAAAACATTCTGATTGGAGATAGGATGGGATAAGATGATTGTATTAAAATGGGTGTTCCCGGTGTTCCTGGCGGTGCTCGCCATCGTGCACCTCATCAGCTGCTGGCGCGGCGATGACGACCTGCGCAAGCCGACCAAGGTCGCGCTGATGCCGGTCGTCGCGCTGACCTACCTCGCCTTTTCCTGCACGCCGTCGCTTTGGGTGGTCGCCGGCCTGCTGTTTGGCTGCCTGGGCGATCTGTTTCTGCTCTGGCCGCTCAAGAAAAAGTTCTTTGTCCTCGGCACGTCCTCGTTCTTCCTGGGTCACGTGTGCTACCTGATTTTTATCTACACGCACTATGTCATTCGCGTCGGCTGGGTCTGGATCGTCGTGATCAGCGCGGTCTACGCCGCCGGTGCCGCGTTTGTGTACGCCAACAGCCGCAGAAACATTCCGCGCGCGCTGCGTCCGCTGTCGCTGGCATATATGCTCATGCTCTGCGTGCTGAGCGTGAGCCTCATCCTGCCGCTGCTGACGGCGTTCTGGTGGGGCAAGCTCGTGGCGTTTTTCGGCGCGACGTTCTTCCTCGCGTCCGACGGCGCGCTGTGCGATATGCTCTTTGTCAAGAAGGCCGAGCCCACGAAGCAGAACTTCGTCGTCATGCTCACGTACATCCTCGCGCAGACGCTGCTGGCCGTCGGTTTCGCAGCCTGCCCATAATCACCTGAAAAGCTAGATACTTCAAGGGTAACGGGGCACTCCGATACGGAGTGTCCCGTTTTTTGTACAGTGATGGGAAAATCTTAAAAATTTTGTTATTTTCTCTTTACACCGGGCGAAAAATGCAATACAATGCGTGCATCTACAGGAGGTCTCGGGGGGAAAAAGAGAACATGACGAAAGAGAAGGAAACGGAAAACCGGTCGGAACGAGAACAGTTTCTGGACCGGATGCTCAAGGAGATCCTCAGCGGGCAGCGCAAACCGGGCGACCGGCTGCCGACGGAGAGTGAACTGGCCGAGCAGTACGGTCTGCGCAAGACGAACGTGCACCTCGGTCTGCAGGAGCTGGAGCGGCTGGGTTTTTTGCGGGTCGTGCCCCGGCACGCGACCTATGTCGCGCCCTACTGGGAGCGGGCGAATCTGGAGACGCTGGCCGCCATCATGACGCACGGCGGCAAGCCGCAGCCGGAACTGGTGGATGCGTTTCTGGAGCTGCGCGAAATGGTCGCGCTCGGCTGGTTCCGCTGGACGGGCCGCAACCCCAAAACGGAGCAGATGCGGCACCTGTACGGGCTGCTCGAGCGGATGGAGGCCATCGCCTACGCACCGGACGGCGAGAAGGACAAGCCGGAATTTCTGGACCTGGTCAATCAGTTTCTGGTGTGCATGTTTGCCGAGTCGGACAACATGATCTTCCGCGTCCTGCTGCGCTCGTCGCGCGAGCTTGCGCACGTGACGTATTACATCGTGGCGTACACGCTGGACATGCGCGAGCTGTGCATGACGTACCGCACGGTGCTCGACGGGCTGACAAGCGGGCACGCATCGGAGGCGATCGACTACTGGTGCGGCTGGAGCGACAAGGTCACGGTGCAGTACCGCGAGGCCCTGCTGCGGCTCGAAAGTGAATAAGCAATGCCATACCCCGGCGGGACGAAGAACCCCGCCGGGGTATGGCGCTATTTGTGAACTTTTCGCGCCGCGGTTGCGCTCGGCACGCGGGTGTGTTAAAATCAGGGAAAGAAAACCGGAAGGAGTGAGCCCATGAAGCTGACATTTATCCGCGCCGACCACGAGGTGACCGGCAGCTGCACTCTGCTTGAGATCGGCGGGCACTACGGCCTGATCGACTGCGGCATGGAGCAGGGACGCGACCTGTTTGAGAACATCGCCATCCCCGTCCCGGCGGCGCAGATCGAGTTCGTGCTCGTCACGCACGCGCACATGGATCACACCGGCCACCTGCCGCTGCTGTATAAGCAGGGCTTCCGCGGCACGGTCTACGCCACGGAGGCGACATGCGACCTGTGCGGCATCATGCTGCGCGATGCGGCGCACATCCAGATGTCCGAGGCCGAGTGGAAGGGACGCAAGGCCGCCCGCGCCGGGCAGCCGGCGCCCGAGCCGCTGTATACGCTCGAGGACGTGGAGGGCGTGCTGCGTCTGCTGCGCCCGTGCGGCTACGGCAAGCGCATTCAGGTCGGGGAGAACATCATCATCCGCTTCACGGATGTCGGCCATCTGCTCGGCAGCGCGTGCATCGAGGCGTGGCTCACCGAGGGCGGCTCGGAAAAGAAGATCGTCTTTTCCGGCGACATCGGCAACACCGACCAGCCCATCATCCGCGACCCGCAGACCGTCTCGGGCGCGGACTACGTGCTCATCGAGTCGACCTACGGCGACCGCAGCCACGGCCCGCGCGTGGATTATCTGACCGCGCTCGCGGACTGCATCCAGCGCACGCTCGACCGCGGCGGCAACGTGGTCATCCCGTCGTTCGCCGTCGGCCGCACGCAGGAGCTGCTGTATTTCATCCGCCAGATCAAGGATGCCGGCATGGTGCACGGCCACCCGCACTTCCCCGTGTATGTGGACAGTCCGCTCGCCAACGAGGCCACGCGCGTTTTCCTGCAGACGGACACGAGCTTTCTCGACGACGAGGCCTGCGCGCTCATCCGCAGCGGCGTCAACCCGCTGTATTTTGACGACCTGCACACCGCCGTTACGAAAGAGGACTCCATGGCGCTCAACACCGACAAGACGCCCAAGGTCATCCTCTCCTCGAGCGGCATGTGCGACGCCGGCCGCATCCGTCACCATCTGAAATATAACCTCTGGCGGCCGGAGTGCACGGTGCTGTTCGTGGGCTATCAGGCGGTCGGCACGCTCGGCCGCAAGTTGCACGACGGCGCCGAGAGCGTGAAGATCTTCGGCGACGAGATCGCCGTGCACGCGGAGATCACCGTCCTGCCAGGCGTGAGCGGCCATGCGGATAAGCAGGGGCTGCTCAATTGGATCAACGCCATGGAGCAAAAGCCCGCGCACGTGTTCGTCAACCACGGCGACGACGATGCCTGCACGGCG
>ENA-ORTY01003855-ORTY01003855.1-human-gut-metagenome-genome-assembly--contig:-NODE-3855-length-12409-cov-3.134288_pt1 | contig 12409 bp, 5 predicted proteins | sample MGYA00241917_ERZ509198 | MGnify/ENA primary metagenome ERZ509198 (study PRJEB26280, sample SAMEA2338857) | human gut metagenome | biome: human gut; feature: human-associated habitat; material: faeces...
ACGCCATGGGCCCGAACGTGGCCGGCGTCATCGGCTCCGCCATCGCAGCTGGCTTCCTGCTGGCAGTGTTCGGCTAATTGCATAAAAAAAGAGAACGGTCGGTTCCGGCCGTTCTTTTTTTGCGCAAGAGACCGGATTTTAGGCGGCGGATTTTGCGGAAAACTGAAACAAAGATGAAAAAAACAGAAGGAAGCGCGATTTGACGAATACGACAGGGAAAAAGCTGGCCGGGACTGGAAATTCAGGGCGAATATGGTATACTATGCTTGAAAGTTTGCGAAACTGCGCATATGCGGTGCCGCAAAGAACGAAAGAAAGCAGAGGAACCCGGATATGAAGAGAAGAATGCTTGCGCTGCTTCTGGCGCTGGTGCTGATGGTTGGCATGCTCCCGACGGCGTTCGCAACGGACGCGGTAGAACCTGCCGCGGTAGGAGAAGAGCTGGACACGGAAACCCCCGCCGAGGGCGATAATGAGGAAATGCCGGAAGAGCCGGAAGAGACCGGAGCGGAGGAAGAAGCCAAGGCGGAAGCAGAGGCTGCGCCCCTTGCGGCGGATGCGTCCGGGACGGTCGCATACCTGCTGGGCATGCGGCTGGAAAACGGCTACTATACAGCCAACAAGGCCGAAGTGGGACACTATACGGAAAAGCCGGACAGCTTGAAGAACTATTTATTTTACGAGGATGGCGTGCTGACGGTATTCGGCGGAATAGTAGCCGGCAACAGCGGCACGGAGGACTGGAAGGCGGTTCTGTCGGTCGAATCGGGATCGCTGACGATCAAGGGCTCGGGCATACTAAAGCTGAACGGAACCGGCATGTCGGGTCTGTATGTGGACAGAAATCATGCGGATATCAATATTGATCTGGCAGAGGGCGACGCACTGGGACAGATCTCAATCAAGAGCACAAATGCCTGCACGGTACGGGGCGATTTGACCGTCACGAATGCGTCGTTTGCCGAAATCGCAACGGACATTGACAGAAATGCAGATACCACGATCATTTGCGACACCATCGACGGCGCGCGTGGATCCATGCATCGACTGTTTCTATCTGCAATCGTGTGGGCGGCTCGTGCGTCAACGGCATTCTGCGCGTGCGCGCCGAGAAGCTGACCGTCACGAGTCAGGGCGCGGACAAACCAACGCTGAACGGGGATTGGAACCAACTGGTTGTCGACAGACTGACCCTTACCAATGCTTACGGCGCAGTGGCGGTGGGCGGCGTCAGCATCAACGTCTATAGCGAAAATAAAACCGGAAGTTACACGATCAGCGGCTGCACGCCGAACGGAGTTCCCGTGATACACGGCGATGTTTACGCGGAGGGAGGCCGCCTCAGCCTCGGCAATCGAAGGACGAGCGCGGACACATATAAGTCGGACGGGCCGGTTCTGATCGGCAATCTGAAGCTGGAAAACGGGACAGGCCTGAGTGTTGGCCGATCGATGGGAAAGACAGACAATGCGGCAGAGGCTATGATTCAGGGCAACATTGAGCTGATCAATTGCCGCATTTACAGTGACAATGAATCCCACTTTACAATTTCACGGAGCCGCGGCGATGGTGCGGCCGTCGACGGAAATATTACGCTGAGAAACAGCCAGCTGTATGTGAATGCGGCCTACTCCAAAGTCCTCAGCAGCAAGCCGGACAGCGGCGCAGCCAACCAGCCAACAACCGGCGTTCGAAACTGCACCCTGACGCTGGAAAACAGCCACTTTACATTTCGGGGCTACAGCGAGTGGGAAGACTTCGTTTTTGACGAGGACTATCAATGGTATGCGGGCAATTATGTGCAAAATGTGCCTGCGTACAAACGCAGCAGCGAAGAGCAGCTGACCGCCGAGGCGTTCACAAATGCATACTATGTGGATATCTACACCGGCGACAAGGCGGGCAAGGCGACGGTACACGACGCGTCCTTTACGGAAGAGAAAACCATCGACGGCTGGGCTTCGTGGCCGCTGTCGTTCGATGTGACGGTGCAGATGACGGGCGATACGCTGAATTTGCAGAAGGTCGACGGCTACAAAGAGCTGTATGACAGCTACGAAAAGGGCGAAAAGATCACCCACTACGGCGTGGACAGCTCGGTCGATCTGGCGGAGTACTTTGATATCGTCGCGCCCGGCGGCTATCCGTGGAAGATAACAGCTGTGGACTTCCTGGAGCAGGGAGCGACAGAGCTGAACCTGCGTATCAGCGGCACGCCGGAATACGTTTCTGATCTATACTTTTTCATGGATATTTGCGGAAAGCTTCTGGGCAGCGGGCACGATCTGAGCGTAAACGACAGCAAGCAAATTACCTGGAACATCCGGCTTATGCCCTCCGGCGAGCTGGACTACGACAACATCCGTACGGCAGCGGAATTTGCCGAGGCTGTCGGCGGCGCGGACTATGCAGAGGTCAGCGAAACCAGCAGCGAGGTTACGCTGCGAAGAAGCGTGCGCCTGCCGCGCGATATCACCATGACGGGCAATTTTACGATCGATCTGAATGGGTTCAGTGTTGGGAGCATGTCGGCGAAGCAAGACGAAGAGATGATTTTGCGCTCCGCAAAGGGAGAGCAGAAGATCATCAGTAGCGGCTCGCCGTATGGCGCTGTGACGACGCCGCTTGAGGTAAGCGGCGGAACGCTGCAATTGGAGAACATTGAAGCACGCAAGATCAATGTGGAAAGCGGCAAGATGGAGCTAGATAGCGCGGACGCAGAAACGATTTTCATCAACGGCGGCTATGCGGAGCTCAATTATGCGACGCTTATCTACTATGTGCGCGTGACGGCCGGTGAAGTGCTGTGCCGCAGCACGTGGTTCGAGCGCAACAGCATCAACGATTTTGTCGTCTCCGGCGGCAAGGTGGAAATCTGCGAGAACTCCGAGCTTCCCGGCACGATTGCCATCTCGAACGGCGAGGTGAACATCTCGAACAGCATGGTCTATGGCTACGAGGAAATGTGGCTGTCGCAGACCGGCGGCACGGTGAACGTGCGAAACAGCGAGCTCCACAACGCGGCGATGCTGGGCGGCGGCGAGGAGGTCGTGACGAACACAAAGGTGCTGGCGAACCCGACGGAGCCGGAAAACGGGGAAGAAAGCCGCATCATCCATTCGAGCGTACATATGGACGGCGGCAGACTGACGCTGGACAATTCGCCGCTTTTCGGTTCGCTTGTCATTAACGCGGGCGCGGCGCTGGAGCTCAAAAATGGCAGCAACGTGAAAACAGAGGCGGCCACGGCAATCATGGCAAGCGGCGAGGTGCATATTACCGACTGCGACGTGCGCGGCAAAGAGATTGAAATTCTCATGACGGGCGGCAAAAAAGCGTCCGCGATGCTGCATTCCGGTGAGGTGTCCGGAAAGGAGGCTGGCGTGCTCGTCGATGGCGGCAGCTTCACGATGGACGGCGGCACGATCTATGGCGCACAGTGCGGCATTCATGTCGGCGGCACGCCCAAGAGCACGGTCAAAATCAGCGGCGGCGAGATTAACGCGGACGAGACGGCCCTTTTTGCAAAGCAGGGCAGCTCTGTTTCTCTTTCGGGCGGCACGTTTACAGCAGGACAAAACGCGCTGGCCGCGGGAGAAAGCACGATGAAGGGCTGGCTCGCGAAGGGCTATGACATGATCGGCGCAGACCTTCCCGGCGGCTTTGACCCCGCAAAGGAATCTGGAACCGGCGCGGGCACCGTCACGATTGCTGCGGAAGACGGCGAAGATGCGGCATTTGTCATGGAGCTGATCGACGAAATCGGCAAGGTAGAGCTGACCGATGAATGCGAGAGGAAGATTCTCGATGCGGAGGAAGCTTACGAAATGCTGACCGCCGCGCAGCAGAAGAAGGTCACAAATTACAAAACGCTTTTGAAAGCGCGTCAGACCTATGACAAGCAGGTTGCCGAGCGCGAATATGCCGAGCAGGCGGGTTACGTCAACTACCTGATGGAGGAAATCCCCGCCGATATGGAGAAGATTGAAAGCAGCACGCTTTCTGTGATCCGGGAGGCGGAGGAGGCCTACAACGAGGCTGCGAAGGATAAAAACGTCAAGAAATATCTCGATAACGATCTTGTCAAGCACCTCAAGACCGCGCGTAAGACCTACAATAAAAACGAAAAGGCCGCCGGGAAGGTGCAGGAGCTGATCGACGATCTTCCGGCCCCGGAGGAGCTGACCTATGCCAAGGACCGCAAGAGCGTCGCGAAGGCGCAGACGGCGTTCGAAAATCTGACAGCTGCGCAGCAGACGTTCCTGGGTGACGGCACAGACAGACGGCTTACGGCCTGCGTCCGGCAGATGGCGCTTCTGACCGACTGCGAAACCATCGTCAAGGACGCGCAGGCGGCCATCAAGAAGCTCCCGGCGTGGAACAAGATCAAAAAATCGGACGAGGCGAAGGTCCACGCGGCAGAGGACGCGATGCAGGCGCTTGCAAGCGCTGCGGAGGAGAAGCACGTCACGCTCACGCCCGGAGAGGCGAACGAGCAGAAATATCAGGCTTCCACAGAGGCGTTCTACGCGTACAAGGAACTGGCAGAGAGCTACCGCAAGACGTACCTTGCGCCCCTGGAGACTCTCACGGACGCGGATGAGGCGCACGAAGCGGCCATCAGGACTGCGCGCACGGAGTATCAGGCGCTCGGCAAGAGCTACAACGGCTCGAACGTCAGCAAATGCGTCCAGAGTTTCATCGAGCCGGATGATCTGACGATGCTCAAGAACCTTGAAAAGCAGCTCAGCCAGAACCAGAAGGCCGCGAAGAAGGTCACAAGCCTGATCTCCAAGCTTCCAAAGCACGACGCGCCGTTTACAAAGAAGGAGCGCAAGGCCATCGACACGGCGAAAAGCGCGTATGACGGCCTGTCTTCGGCGGCGCGGAGCTTTGTTGAAAATGTGGACACGCTGAACGAGCGCTACCAGCAGGCGTATCCCACGCAAGATAGCGGTGAGCAGGCATAACGCAAAACGGCGCCCCGGGACGATCCGTTCCGGGGTGCTTTGCAATTGACTTTTTCCGGTATTCCGGTATAATAAAAACAGAAAAAGTTCATACGCTGCATCATGACCTGTGCGCTTGGCTGCGTGCAGGATGAGGGAATCCGGTGCAAATCCGGAGCATGGAAACGTAGCCGTCATTGCATGAGGCTGCCGCGCGCGGAGAAATCCGGTCATTGGGGAAACCCGAGAAGGCTGCGCGGCGGACGTGGGAGCGATCCCGGAAGCATCAGCCGGAAGACCTATGATGATGGAAACGCCGCCCGGCTTGGGCGGTCGGATCTTGCGCAAAAGACGGGCGCGGCAGGTTTTGCCGCGCTCATTTTGTTTGCCGTTTTATGCTGCGGCGAAATGAGCGGGGAGGACAAATTATGAAAAAACGAGTACTATCGCTGCTGCTGGCGCTGGTTCTGCTGCTGGGGATGGTTCCCGGCGCGCTGGCACTGGAGGACGCGGACATTGACCCCGGCATGGGCATTGACCCGATCGGTATGCCGGAGGGGGAAGGCACGGAGGATGACCCGCTTCGAATCGAAAACGCAGAGCAGCTTGCATGGTTCGCGCAGACGATCTCAGACCCAGAGCAGGGCGCGCAGGAGGTCTGTGCGGCCTTGACGGCAGATATCGATCTGGAGGATGAGCCATGGGAACCAATGGGAAGGGATACCTATGGCTTCAAAGGAACGTTCGATGGGCAAGGCCATAAAATCAAGGGACTGAACGTATCGGGAGCAAAGCTCGCAGGGCTGTTTGCCTGCGTCGACGGCGGCACGGTTAAAAATCTTGTTGTCAGCGGCAAGGTCAGCGGTACAACCTACACCGGCGCGATCGTGGGTTATCTGAAAAACGGCGGTACGATCTTCCGCTGCGGCAATGAAGCTGCCGTCTCCGGCTCGGGGTCTTATACCGGCGGTATTGCAGGCAGCGCAGGCGTATACGATAAGACGAATACCATCGAGCAGTGCTATAACGCGGGCAATGTGACGGGCGGCAGCGACAGCCGCACGGGCGGTATTCTCGGCTACGATATGGGAAAAGCCGCCATCACCGACTGCTATAACACCGGGCTTATTTCGGGCGCAAACTACGCGGGCGGCATCCGTGGGTATCTCAGCACACTGGCGGGCAAGATCACAAACTGCTACAGCGCTGGAACCGTCACCGGAAAAACGACAGGTGCGATCGCACCGAAGGATCTGTATGACGGTGAAAACTGCTACGCGGTCACGGGCGGCGTCATCACGCCGGACGGCTCGGCGCAGACGCTCACGCAGGCGCAGCTGCTGGCCGCTCTTGCCAATGGACGAGAGAACGTCTGGAAGCAGGACGCGGCGATGAACGGCGGCAACCCGACGCTTTTCTGGCAGAAAGCAGAGGCAGAAGAAGAGATCGGCAATTATGTCCGTTTCGCGCGCGAGATGGTGACGACGTTGGATGGCGACGAGACCTCGCTTCCCACGGCGCTTTTAAAGTGGAGCGCGCAGAAGGATGCAGCCGGGTACCTTGTCGGCCTGTGGCAGAAGGTGCGCGTGTGGAAGGGCCTGACAGACGAAGAGCTGAAAAAGCTCACCACAGAGCCCACGGGACCGGTCGACAGCTGGTCGCAGCGGCTATTGCAGCTCGACCAGAACGCCATCATCGCGAAATTCTCGGACGCGCAGAAGCAGGAGCTTTTGCGTCTGCAAACGATCATGGACGAGAAGTTCCAGACGATGAATACGCATCTGGAGCAGAAGATCAACGCCGAGACAGAAAAGGAATACAACGACGCGAACGAGGCTTATGTTGCTGCGCTGAAAGAATATGACGCGGCGTATCAGGACTGCTGCAAGTACATCATTTTGCAGGCAGTCGAGATGAAGCTTCCGCTCGGCGACTATTTTGCGGAGCTTGAGCTTGTAAAGACGATCGAGCTTCCGGATCAGACGAGCTACGACTGCACGGAAGCGTTCTCCCAGATAGAAGACGGCGTGTATTACCCGTCCGTGACTGCGATCAAGGCCGACGGCACGTATGCCGCGCCGACCGAGAAGGATGTGACCGAAGACCCCTACACGCGCATGAAGCCGGTGACGGGGCTTTCTTGGAGCGGGGCCATCGCCCAGTGGACGGGGAAGGACTACTTCACGGAGAATCAGGCCTATAAGCTGGACCTCTACGTGGTCACAGGCAGCGGGTACCAGTTCGTAAAGAGCTTTCAGGTTGCGGGCAATGTGACACAGGCCAATTTCCGAAGCGCCTTCACTGCGCAAAGAAGCTATGCCTTTACCGTCACGGCCATCGCCGATACGTCGCTCAACGAGACCTACGGTCTGCACGACTCCATCTGCTCGGAGATGAGTCCGACGTATACGTCCTCGAGCAAGCCTTCGACCGAGTGGGTTGAGATCACGTCCGCCGCGCAGTGGATGGAAATCGCGAATACCGAGGATGTGCCGTCCGACCCGGGCGATTCGAGTTCTGCAAGCATGCAGGAGATCGAATGGAGCAAAAACTACCGGCTGGCGAACAATATCGACTTCTCCGAACTCTCCGCCGCCGACCAGAACCGGACAAAATCCATCGGCTCGAAGACCTACATGTTCCAGGGCGAGTTCGACGGAAACGGCTTTGAGATCCGCGGGCTGACGCTCTCGAATTCCGACTCCGGCCTGTTTGCCTTCGCGGGCAGCGAAAGCTATATCCACGATGTGACGATCGTGTACCCCAACGTCTATTTTTCCGGCACGGCGGCTGTGCTCGCGCTCAATAACTACGGCGTGATCGAAGACTGCGCGGTCATCGGCTGCAACATCTCGGCCGACATCAGCGGCGTCATGGGCGGCATGGCGGGCCGGAACTACGGCATCATCCGCAGAAGCTATGTGCGCGGCGGTCGGTTCGACTCCAACACCACCACGGCTACGGGCCACGCGGGATTTGTCGGTTCGAATGAAGAGGGCGGCCTCATTGAGCGCTGCTGGACGTCCATGGACGTGTACACCCAGAGCGACTACGCGGGCGGCTTTGCCGGCCTGTGCTACGGCGGCACCATCCGCGACTGCTTCGCGCTCGGAAACGTTTCGGCGCGCGGCTACTCCGGCGGCTTTGTCGGAAGATCCGTCTACAGCGGAAATGTCTATGAAAACTGCTATGCGGCAGGCGTGGTCACCTGCTCGGCAGAAGGCGGACACGGCTTCATCGGCGGCAACAAGCCGGACAGCGCATTCCAGTATGACCAGTCTGAGGGTATCCGGAATTGCTATTACAATCAGGCGTCTGACACGGAGACAAGCAACTACGGCGCGACCGGTCTTGCGCTTTCCGGCATGCAGACGGAGGACTTCCGCTCGAAGCTCGGCGCAAGCTGGAGTCAAAACGAAGAAGACAACGGCGGCCTTCCGTATCTGACGGGCGTGGAGATCCCGGTCCCGTTGAAGAAAACGCCGCTGGAGGTCACCATCATCCTGGCAAAGTACAACACGCAGGAATACCGGTATGAGCGCTTCGGCGAGAAAATCGAGGTGGAGATGCTCTCAAACGGCAACACGCGCGTGTGCGATGTGATGGACGAGGCCATGCAGCAGGAAAAGCTCACCTACGGCTATGAAACGACGAATCTCGGCCGGTACGTGAGCACCATCAACGGCCGCGAGCTGCTTGCGCCGAACGGCTGGATGTTTACGATCAACGACGTGCTTTCCAATGTCGGCGTGTCGACGGCTACGGTCGTTGACGGCGATACGATTTTGTGGTACGAGGGTATGACCCAGAACCATTTCCGTGCGCCGAGGGTAGAGGAGCTGGACGCAGGCTTCGGCGATTGGACGGAAATTTCGTCCGAAAGCGAGCTGCGCGCGCTGGCGGCAAGTCAGGATGCAGAAGCGCTCGCCGCCAATTACCGGCTGACGCAGGATATTGATCTGCAAGGCGCGGAATTTCCCGGCATCGGCAGCGGGAGCGCGCCCTTTACCGGCACGTTTGACGGAAACGGCAAAACGATCTCGAACCTCACCATCGACCGGCCGGGCGAGGAGAATGTCGGCCTGTTCCGCGTGATTCGGGGCGGCACGATCAAGAATCTGACGCTTAAGGACGCCGCAGTCACGGGCGGTTCGCTTGTGGGCGCAGTTGTGGGCTGGGCGCAGGTATCGCTCAGCAAAGACAGTATGTCCGGCAATGTTGCAGGACTGATCGGCAACGTCCATGTGACAGGCAGCGCCGCAGGCAAAACGGAGACGGGCGGCCTGATCGGCCGGAACGACGGCAAGACAGATCCGGAGACAAGCTTCTCTGTCAAAAATGCAGTCGACCGCTGCTCGTTTGAAGGAACGCTCACAGGCCGGACGATCACCGGCGGCCTTGCAGGACGCAACGAAGGTACGATCACGATGTGCAGCACCGAGGGCAGCGTCGACGCGGGTGAAAGCGGCACGATCGCCGGCGGTCTGGTGGGAGAGAACGACGGCGAAATCTACGATTCGCACGCCGATGTGTGCGTCCATGCACAAAGCTCCGTGGGCGGCTTCATGGGAAGCGGTTCCGGCATCGTCAAGCGCTGCTACAGCCTTGGCGACGTGTCCGGCGGCGGCTATGTCGGCGGCTTTGCGGGCTCCATCAGCAATGTCGATACCGCCGTCAGCGCGGGCAGCGTCACAGCTGACGGCTCGGACGGTCAGGGCTACGCGGGCGGCTTTGCCGGGCACTTGGGCGGCACGATCGTTGGTGCGAGCGCCTATATTACGGTCAAAAACGTCTACGGCTACTGCGCGGACGCGCTCCCGGTGGCCGGCAGAACGGATTATACCCAGACGAGCGACGGCCTCAAGCAAGCGCTCGCGGCAATGACACTGACAACAAAGGACGCGGTCAAGGAACGGCTCAAGGCGCTCTTTGATGTGGATTACGAAATTCCAGACGACGCGCAGAAGCAGCGCGAGGAAGCGGCGCGGAAGATGCAGGCGCAGATCGAAGCGCTTCCGGAGGCGGATGCACTGACGAAGGAAGACGGCGATGTGGTGGACGCTGCAAAGGCGGCCTTTGACGCGCTGGATGACGAGACGCGGGCGCTTGTCAGTGAAAGCATGAAAGAAAAGCTCACGTCCTGCGTCTCGCGCATGGAAGAGCTCCGGAAAGAGCCCGAGCTTCCGGAGGACCCAGCAGAGCGCTTCGAGAAGCTGATGGAGGCCGTCCCCGGCAAGAAGGACAAGGTCTGGAACACGGACGGCGCGGCCATCGATGCGGCGCGCGCGTGCTATGATGAGATCGATCTGAAACAGCTCGACAAAACGCAGCAGAAGCAGGTAAAGACGCTCTACTCCCAGCTCACGGCGGCGGAAAAGACCTTCGAGAAGAATCGCAAGGCGGCGGAAAAGGTCGATGCGCAGATCAAGAACCTCCCGTTTGAGACACCGGCGGATATGACGCTCGCGCACGAAAAGCGCGTCAACGCAGTCAGCAAGGCGTACAGTAAGCTGCCCGAAGAGCAGAAGAGCTTTGTTGACCCGGAGAACGCAGCGTATCTGGAAAACGAAGTCCTGCCCCGCCTGAAGGAGCTGCAGGACAACAAGAAGCTGATCCAGGACGCGGAAAAGCTCGTCAAGAAGGTTCCGGCGGCGGCAAAGATCAAGGCCTCCGATGAAGACAAGCTCAACGAGGCGCTCGAAACCGTGCAGGAGGTAGAACACCGCGGGCTGAAGATCGATGAGAAGCTCGAGCAGAAGCTGCTCGAGAGCAAGGCAGCGTTTGACGAGGGCATGCAGAAAAGCGAGGAACTGCGCAATTTAATTTCTCAGCTTGACGAGAACCACATGGACAAGGACATGGCGGCGCTTTACGAGCAGGCGCAGGACATGTATGACGCAAACAAGAAGCTCTTCCAGCGCTTCACGACGAAGGACGAGCAGAACATTCTCAAGAACTGCAAGAAAGCGCTCAAGAGGAACCAGTCCGCGGCGCAGAAGGTCGAAAAACAGATCGAAAAGCTCGATCCCGACAACGTCACGTCCAAGACAGCCAAGAATATCAGGAAGGCGTGGGACGCATACCAGAAGCTGACGGACGCGCAGAGGACGTTTGTCGACAGCCTTCTCTACGAAAAGCTGGAGCAGTGCTATAACAATCTGCCGTAAGTGGAACCAAAAACGCTCGGGAAGCATCGCTTCCCGAGCGTTTTGCGTTGTGCAGAGTATCATTTATGCGTAGGGGTCAATGCCCACATTGGCCCGGCGGAACGCACTGTTTTTTACGGAAATCTCCGGCGAATTCAAGTTGCCCTTGGGTCGATGTGGGCATCGACCCCTACGCACCGTTTGAAGAATCGCAAAAAGGCAGGTATGTTTTTGTCGGAATTTACTGCCGCGTATTGCGGAAGAAGAAGGTAACGGTAAAATAAAGCGCGAGATACAGCGCAATCGTCGCGCCGGCCGAGCAGCCAAGATAGTACGCAGTTACAAGGCCGCCTACCGAGCAGACCAGCGCGCCAAGGACGGAAAACAGGTGATACTCCCGCAAATTTCTCGCAATGTTCCTGGACGACGCGGCAGGGAGCACGAGAAGGGAGTTGATGACCATCAGGCCTACCCAGCTCATGGCTAAGGTCACGACGACTGCGATGCAGACCGTGAACAGCGCCTGCGTCTTTTCCGTCGGAATGCCGCGCGAGGAGGCAAGCTGCGGATGCACCGCCGTCAGAAACAGCCGGTTCGCCGCAAATATCCACAAAAGCGCCACACCCAGCAGAACGAGCGCCAGCCGCCCGATTTCACCCGGCGTGACGGAGAGAATGTCGCCGATCAGATACTTATTGAATTTTGTAAAGCTGCTGCCGCCGAGCGTCGCGATGAAAATACCGAGTGCGACCGCGGTCGACGAAAATACACCGATGATTGTATCGGCCGACTGCCGCGAGCGGCTGCGCACGAACGAAAACAGCAGCGCAAATAAAACGGCCAGTCCCACCGCCCAGCCGATCGGCTGCACCGCGCCGCAAAGAATGCCGACAGCAATGCCGGTAAAGCCCGAGTGGCCGAGTGCGTCGGAGAAAAAGCTCATGCGCCCGGTGACGATCATGGTAGAAAGCAGGCCAAAAAGCGGCGCAAGGATGAGAACGGCCAGCAGCGCGTTCTTCATGAACGTCATATGCAGAAACTCGAGGTGCATTGCCTCGCACAGTGCGTACCAGATGCTCATTTTGCACCTCCCAGGTGAAACGCCTGCGCAAACTCGTCCGAGTTCAGAACCTCCAGCGGCGTTCCCTTGCAAAGAATCTTCTCGCGCAGGAGCACTACACGGTCGGCGTAGCGCTCGAGCATCGAAAAATCGTGGGTCGTCATGAGAATCGAAAGATCGTAGGTTTTCCGGATTTCGTCCAGCATGTCCATCAAAAGCTCCATGCCCTCCACGTCCACGCCGGAAAGCGGCTC
>ENA-ORTY01003860-ORTY01003860.1-human-gut-metagenome-genome-assembly--contig:-NODE-3860-length-12397-cov-3.662048_pt1 | contig 12397 bp, 9 predicted proteins | sample MGYA00241917_ERZ509198 | MGnify/ENA primary metagenome ERZ509198 (study PRJEB26280, sample SAMEA2338857) | human gut metagenome | biome: human gut; feature: human-associated habitat; material: faeces...
TCCTGCGCGAAGCCACCGCCGCCGCCAACGCGAAGAAGTAGGCGGCCGGAACTGTATTGACCTGTGACGGGAGGGGAGGAGCTGTTCCTCCCCTCTTTTGTTGTCGTCATATCGAGCTGAATTCCTGATTGCCGGAGGAGCGAACGCGAGCGAACAGCGATCCGGCCGTGGATACATGTCGCCTTATCTCTGCTGCCGCCATTCGCAAGGCTCCTGCGTCGCCTGACGACTGCCGCTCGCCCGTGTGTTTGCGGCACAAATGTTGCCGCCATGCCGGAGCAGCGCCATACGTCACGCACAGTGCCATCAACACAGCGCTGCAACAGGACGTTGTTTGGTATGTTATTGACTTTGTTATATAATATGATATATTAACAACAAATGGAACGCAGACGTATCTGCAAGACACGAATAAAATAGTCGAAATAGCCTCATTACCTCTAATCTGCGTACGGATTGGCGTGAAGGTGTGTGGTATATCGATATTTTATTCGTTTTTTTATGGAGAATGGCATGGATGGCGTCATTTATAGGGAGTATCAGCCAAACGATTTTGATATGTTGTCGGAAATTATCAAAATAACATGGAATCATGGTAAGTATTATAGCTATGGTGTTTCTTGTAGAGTAGCTGATGCATACTTGAGATTTTGTCTTTCTGAACAGACATTTGCACAGGTAGCAGAGGTTAATGAAAAAACGGTCGGTATTATTATTGGTAATAATTTTTTAAAGCGCCATTTTCATTTTAATTATTTTTTATATGCAATGTATGATATTATATGTCTTTCAATGTCGAAAGAAGGGCGCAATGCATGGAGATTTTTTAGAAATATTGATAAAATATATAAGGAGTTGTTATCATTACAGATAAAAAAATATGATGGTGAATTATCTTTTTTTATAGTTCATCCATTATATCGTAATTTTGGTATTGGAAATGAATTGTATAATAGGTTTTATAATTATACTAAAATAAATAAAATTAATAATTTTTATGTTTTTACAGATACAAGCTGTAATTATAATTTTTATGAAAAAAGAAATATGAAAAAGTGTGGAGAAAAAGTAAAAGAAGTAACAAATGTAAATTGTCATGAAAAAATATCTTTTTTTATGTATGAAAATATTTCTAATCAGATTTAAATATGAAAGCATATTATTTGAATATTATCATAGCATGATATCATGTTAAATGTCGCAAGTTTTATGCATCATCCGGAGGATTGTTTTATTTTTGAGTTAACTTGATCTAAAGTTTTTGTTCATAAAACCAGTTACTGGAGCATTTTGCTTATGAAATGCTCTACTTCAGCCGAGCGAGGCAAGACTGAAGCCGCACCGCTGGAGTAGCCGCAGTTCACTTGCGGCGTATAGCTCCGGCGGCGTGAAGCCGGCGGGTCAGAACCCTGTGTTCTGGCCCGCAGATATTTTCAAATGCTGTACGTTTCAGGATTCGTCGCGTGAGAGACACAATGAGTGAGGTTTTCACAGGAACCGTGTCTGTTCTGAGTGCAGCCGACCTGTGGAAATCAGAAGCAAGCATGAAATTAACAATTTTGTAAAAAAGTACCGGATTCTACAAAGACCGGCCAGAAGGCTTCTTCCTGCATGCTGCTTGCCAAAAGAATAAGACAACGGTACATAACAAATCCGGCTGGGGCAGGTGCTCATGAGCATATGCTTCAGTCTGTTTCCAAAAATGTAACATTTTTTCCGTCTGTTTGCCGAAGGAGCTTCACCATGGCCTCGTCTTATGTTCAGAAAGTCATCCGCAGCGTGAAAAAGAGCAATCCTCATCAGCCGGAGTTCATTCAGGCGCTCTGTGAGGTTCTGGAGTCGCTTGAACCGTTGTTCGAGAAGGAGACCAAGTATCAGCGGAGCGGCATCCTTGAGCGTATTGTCGAGCCGGAGCGGCAGATCATGTTCCGGGTGGCCTGGACTGATGACAAGGGGCGTGTACAGGTCAATCGAGGGTATCGCATCCAGTACAATTCTGCCCTTGGTCCCTATAAGGGCGGTCTGCGCTTTCATCCCAGCGTGAATCTGAGCATTCTCAAGTTTCTCGGTTTTGAGCAGATTTTCAAGAACAGCCTGAGCGGGCTTGCCATCGGCGGGGCGAAAGGGGGAGCCGATTTTGATCCCAAGGGCAGGTCTGAAGGGGAAATCATGAGATTCTGTCAGGCGTTCATGACTGAACTTTCCCGCTATATCGGAGCTACCAGCGACGTGCCCGCCGGGGATATCGGCGTGGGAGCGCGTGAGATAGGATATATGTTTGGCCAGTACAAGCGGCTGACCTCGAGTTTTGAAGGAGTTCTTACCGGCAAGGGGCTCAAGTGGGGCGGGTCGCTCGCCCGCAAGGAAGCCACAGGCTACGGCAGCGTCTATTTTGCTGAAAACATGCTCAGGGCCAGGGGCAAGAGTATCGAGGGCTGTACGGCGGCTGTTTCCGGTTCCGGCAATGTGGCCATCTATACCATTGAAAAACTGTACGAACTTGGCGCGAAGCCGGTTACCTGCAGCGATTCCAGGGGATGCGTCTACCAGCCCGGCGGCATTAACCTTGAAGTTCTCAAGCGGGTAAAGGAAGAGGAGCGCGCTTCCCTTTCACGGTACGCGGAACTGTGTCACGACGCCAGATACATCGCCGTGAAGGACTACGGGAAGAATACCCATCCTGTATGGGAAGTTCCCTGCCAGCTCGCTTTCCCCAGCGCCACCCAGAACGAGGTGAGCGGAGAGGATGCGGCGAGTCTGATCAAAAACGGGTGTTTCCTTGTCTGTGAGGGAGCCAATATGCCTTCCACACCGGAAGCTGTCAGCGCCTTCCTTGGCGCGGGCATCGCCTTCGGGCCCGGCAAATGCGCCAATGCCGGGGGAGTATCCACCAGCCAGCTGGAAATGGCCCAGAACGCCGGCATGCAGGCGTGGACCTTTGAAGAGGTTGATGCGAAGCTGCGGAACATCATGGCCAATATCTTCAGCGCCGCCCACGATACCGCGGAGGAATTCGGCGTTCCCGGAAACTATGTTCTCGGCGGCAATATCGCGGGGTTCCGCAAGGTTGCCGATGCGATGCTTGAGCAGGGAGTCATGTAGGAACGCCGCTTTCCATCGGAGCATTCCCTGAGTTTTGAGCGGCATCTCCCAAATGAGGGATGCCGCTTTTCGTCTTTTCCTGCGCCTGCGGTTCCGCGAGACATTGTTTTCATGATATTCCGATGACGCTCGTCCTGGCCTGCCGACCCTTTTTCCTGCGTTATGCTCGAAAAAAACGCGCTCGCTCTCCGCACATCCCGGGATGCCGCATCGACGATTCCCCGCCGCCCGGAAGGGCGGGGAAGTGTGGTGCAAAGTGTTCTTGACAAGACGGCAAAGCCGATGAAATCCTGTTTTCACAGCCTCCCCCTCCGGGGAGGGGCGATACGCGGGATTCCTCTCCGTCGTGCTGCGAAGTCAGTCGGAGGATGGGGGGGACTGCGGATTGTAACAAACATGATTGAAAGTGCGCGCGGGCCGGAACCCCATTTCTGATCCGCATTTCCGTGCCTCTTCCGGAGTTTTTCATGCAGCACGCTGATCTCTGTTCCCTCTTGCTGCGCGCCTTGCGCTATGAACACTGGCTGCGTTTCCATTTTATGGAGGATATTCTTTCTTCCGGAGAAGATGAGTGTATGGACGCTGTCCTGCATGTGCCGGAAGAGCAGGTTGAGCTGGAGCGTCGGGAAAACCCGGATCTGTTTCCCGTGCTTGAATTCTTGCAGGGACGTCCCTTGTCCATGAAGCTGTCCCGGGACGCGGTATTTCGTCATGTCGCGCAGGCTGCTGGCCGGGACGTTCCTGATGCCGAGTTTGGCGCGGAAATGTTTGAACTGGTGAGCGATCCGGATTTCCGACGCGGTCTTGATCTGTTTCACGGCTGGGTTCAGGAGCTGGCGGACGGAGAGGAGAGCGAGCCTGTCTGCCGGCCTTCCGGAGCGCCTGCGTTTCAGGAATGGGAGAGGGCTTTCCGGTCCTGGGCGGCGCGGCAGGCCGTTCAGCGCGTGACTGTCATCACTCCGTATGAGGATAAGCCGGAAGAGGATCGCTGAAGCATGGCCCTCCCCTTGTCCGAACTTATCGGCCTTTGCCATCTTGCGCTCTCCGGCTCCTGCGGAAAGGGTGACACTGTGCTTGATGCCACGGCGGGGCGGGGACATGATACGTTGTTTCTTGCATCGCTGGTAGGCGCAGAGGGGCGTGTGCTTGCCCTGGACAGGCAGGAAGAGGCTCTGAGTTCCGCCGCAGTGCTGCTGCGTGAGCGGGGAATGGAAAACCGGGTCCGCCTGATGCTGGGAGATCATGCCGAAATGGCGGAGCTGCTGGAAAGGGAACTGCCTGTCGGACGGGAATTGAGCGCAGCCGTATTCAATCTTGGTTTTCTGCCGGGCAGTGACAAGAGGATACGCACTTCGGCCGCATCCACCCTGAAGGCGCTGAAAGCGGTGTGGCCGTTCCTGCGGCACGGCGGGCTTCTCTGCGTGCATGCGTACAGCGGGCATGAGGGTGCGGTGGAAGAAGCCGCCGCCGTGGATGCGTGGATGTCCGCTCTTGACTGGAAGAGTTCCCGTGTGACCGCCTGCGGACAGAGGAACAAGACCGTACGTCCGGAAACGCTGTATCTGGCGCGGAAGCTGTGAACAGCTTGAGCGGCGTAGGCACGCGAGAGCAGAGACAGCATATGGCTTCGGCCGGTGTCACTGCACCTCATGCGGCTGAAACATCCGGACTTCGGGAAGGGCCTCTTTTTGATGACCATGTACCCCATATCGGCAGAAGCATTAAACGTCTGAAAACGCCTCTCAGACACCTCAAAGAAAGTGAGTTTGTCATTTTCGGGAATCCGGGCTATACTTGGCATGTTTTGCGACACAAGAGTCCGGCAGTCGTAAGTGATTCTGTTTCCGGGGTTTTCGACGGACAGGGAAATTTCCTCCCGACTGTTTCCTGAGAAGATTTCCGTTCGGCTCTTCAGGCGTTCCGCACGGCAGGACCGGGAATCCTGCTGAGGATACGTCCGTTCACGGATACGCTCATGCGGACATCCGAACTTCAACATTCGGCGCTTGACGCCGCGGGAAAAACATGACGCAGGAATATCTGGACAACGCTCCGAGCAATTCATCCTATAACGCTTCTTCCATTACCATTCTGGAAGGTCTGGCGGCGGTACGCAAGCGCCCGGCCATGTATATAGGCAGTACCGATTCGCACGGACTGCATCATCTTGTCTATGAAGTGGTGGACAATGCCATTGACGAAGCCATGGCCGGGTACTGTACCCATGTGGAAGTAGTCTTGCATATGGACAACAGCATCACCGTGCGTGACGACGGACGCGGCATTCCCGTGGATATTCATCCCAAGCTCGGCGTGCCGGCCGTACAGGTGGTCATGACCAAGCTGCATGCCGGAGGCAAGTTTGACAACGACGCCTACAAGGTGTCCGGCGGTCTGCACGGCGTGGGCGTCTCCTGCGTGAACGCGCTTTCCGAATGGCTTGAAGTCACTGTACGTCGTGACGGCAGACGCTGGCGGCAGCGTTACGAACGCGGTACTCCCGTGACGGAGCTGATCAGCCTGGGAGAAGCTGAAGGCCATGGCACCACGGTACGTTTTCTGCCCGACGATCAGATTTTCGAGTCCACTGAATTTTCCTTTGCCGTACTCCAGAAGCGTTTTGAGGAGCTGGCCTATCTCAACAAGGGGCTGAGAATCGTCTGTGTGGACGAGCGCGCCAATGAAACGCACGAGTATTACGCCGAGGGCGGCATCCGCCAGTTCGTGCAGGATCTTAACAGCGGCGAGCAGACCATTCACGCCATTATTGCCGGAAGCGGCCTTACGGACAACGTCACCGTGGAGTTCGCTCTCCAGTATAACGACAAGTACAAGGAAAATGTCCACACCTTCGCCAACAATATCCGCACCGTCGAGGGCGGAACGCACCTGGCCGGGTTCAAAACCGCTCTGACCCGTGCAATCAACGCGTATATCAAGACTCAGCCCGATCTGGTCAAGAAGCTCAAGGGGGAATCCCTTTCCGGGGATGATGTGCGTGAGGGGCTGACTGCCGTGGTCAGCGTCAAACTGCCCCAGCCGCAGTTCGAGGGACAGACTAAGACCAAGCTCGGCAACAGCGAGATATCGGGTATTGTGGCCGGAGTGGTGTATCCCGCCCTGGATACGCATTTTCAGGAGAATCCCAGGGATGCCCGGGCGATCATCGACAAGGCCGTAGATGCGGCCCGTGCCCGTGACGCGGCCCGCCGCGCCAAGGAACTGGTGCGGCGCAAGGGCGCGCTTTCGGACAACTCCCTGCCCGGGAAGCTGGCGGACTGCAGCAGCAAGAATCCCGAGGAATGCGAAGTCTTCATCGTGGAAGGCGACTCTGCAGGCGGTTCCGCCAAGCAGGGCCGCAACCCCAAGACGCAGGCCATTCTGCCGCTGCGCGGCAAGATCCTGAACGTGGAGCGCACCCGTTTTGACCGCATGCTGGCCAGCCAGGAAATCAAGAACATGATCACGGCCATGGGCATGGGCGTGGGGGAGGATGTCGACTATGAAAAGCTCCGCTACCACAAGATCATCATCATGACCGACGCGGACGTGGACGGCGCGCATATCCGTACACTGATGCTGACCTTTTTCTTCCGCCATTATCCGGATCTCATCCAGCGGGGACATCTGTTCATTGCCCAGCCTCCTCTGTTCGGGATCAAGAAGGGGAGCAAGATTCTCCGTTTTCTCAAGGATGAAAAGGCGCTGGAGGAATTTCTTCAGCAGCGTCTAGCCACGGGAGTCAGGGCGTCCAATGCCGCCGGAAGGGAATTTGCAAGTGAGGAATTCATCGCCATTCTGAACACGGTGGACGAGTTTCAGAGCCGTATCCAAGATGCGGAAAACGCTTCTGTCTCCCGCGCCCTGTTTCTTGCCTTGCTGGAGTTCAACGGCCCTCTGCCGAATGCGGAACATCCCGTGGAACCCGATGGGTTCCGTGAATGGATGGAAGCGAGGGAATACAGCGTCAGACTGGAAAGCGAATCCAACGACGACGGAGAGCGGTATTTCCTGCTTTTTGAAAATTCGGGAGGACACCGCACCCGCCTGCCCCTGGAATTTTTCGCCGGGCGTGTCTTCCGCGGCGGAAGACAGGCGCTGGACAGGCTGAACGCCCAGTGCGGCCAGTTCCCCATTACCCTCAATGCGGGGGAAAACACGGTTCAGGTGGCGGATTTCTTCACCCTGCAGGAGAAAGCCTATGAACTCGCACGCAGGGGATACGACATCCAGCGGTACAAGGGCCTGGGGGAAATGAACGCCAATGACCTGGCGCTGACCACCATGGAGCCGGGCAGGCGCACCCTGCTTCAGGTATCCATTGAAGATGCGCAGTCCGCTTCCGAAGCCATTGAGGAACTGATGGGCGACCGTGTGGAAGCTCGCCGCGAATACATCATCCGCAACGCCCTGGACATGGAAGATCTGGACATCTGATCCGGGATGCGGAAAAGCGCAGACGGCTTTTCCGCTCCTTTCCCGCTTTTTCCTGGCGCTGGCGTCAGGCTCCGTAAAGGAAGGCAACAGTGGAAGAACTGGAACAATATACTCCCATAGATATTGAGAAAGATTTGCGCCAGTCATATCTGGCATACTCCCTCAGCGTCATTATAGGGCGCGCCATTCCCGACGCGCGCGACGGTCTCAAGCCTGTGCACCGGCGTATCCTGTTCGCGCAGTCGCAGATGGCGAATACCTATACCCGTCCGCACAAGAAATGCGCCCGTGTGGTCGGTGATGTCATCGGCAAATACCATCCCCACGGGGACAGGGCGGTATATGACGCGCTGGTGCGCATGGCGCAGGATTTTTCCATGCGCGATCCGCTGGAAGACGGTCAGGGAAATTTCGGTTCCATTGAAGGCGACAGCGCCGCGGCCATGCGTTACACGGAAGTGCGCATGTCCCGTCTGGCCTCCGAGTTTTTGAACGATATCGACAAGAAGACGGTGGATTTCCGCCCGAACTATGACGGTTCCGAGCAGGAACCGGAGGTGCTGCCCACCAAGGTGCCCAACCTGCTGCTTAACGGTTCTTCGGGCATTGCCGTCGGCATGGCCACCAATATTCCTCCGCATAATCTCGGAGAACTTTGCGATGCGCTTATCCGGCTGATCGACGAACCGGACTGCACAGTGGAGGATCTTATCGATCTGGTGCACGGGCCGGATTTTCCCACCGCGGGCTTTGTCTATGCCGGGCAGGGATTGCTTGACGCCTACCGCACGGGCCGCGGCATCGTGAAAATGCGCGGCCGCGTGGAGGTGGAGGAGCGCAAGAAGGGGCAGCAGTCCGTCGTGATCAGGGAAATTCCCTATGGTCTGAATCTTGCCGCGCTGGTGGCCAAGATCGCCGAGCTGGTCAATGATCACAAAATCGACGGCGTGTCCGATCTGCGCAACGAGTCCAACCGCAACGGCATTCGCGTGGTGCTGGATCTCAAGCGCGGAACCATTCCCGATGTCGTCATCAATTCGCTGTACAAATATACTCCTCTGGAGAGTTCCTACGGCATCAACATGCTGGCTGTGGTGGACAACAAGCCGCAGCTGCTGAATCTGAAAAGCGCGCTGACCTGCTTTCTCAATCACAGGCGAGAGGTGGTCATCCGCCGAACCCGCTTCGATCTCGACAAGGCCAAAGCGCGCGCGCATATCGTGGAAGGGCTGCTCAAGGCCCTGGACGTCATTGACGAGATCGTGGCGCTGATCAAGGCATCTCCCACGCCTCTGGACGCCCGCAACGGCCTGATGGAGGGATTCGGCTTTTCGGAAGTTCAGGCCCAGAGCATTCTGGATATGCGTCTGCAGCGTCTCACCGGGCTGGAACGCGACAAGCTGCAGGACGAGTATGCCGAGCTTCAGAGTCTTATCGCCTACCTGACTTCCATCCTGGAGGATTCTGCCGTGCTGCGCGGCGTGCTGCGCGATGAAACGAATGAAATCAAGGCTTCCTATGCCTCGCCCCGCCGCACGGAAGTGCTCATGGATGAACTGGGCGGCATTGACATTGAGGACCTCATTCCTGATGAGGATGTGGTGATCACCCTGTCGCGGCGCGGCTACATCAAGCGCACCACGCTTGCGACCTATCAGCAGCAGAAGCGCGGCGGCAAGGGAATTGCCGGCCTGCACACTTCCGATGACGATTTCGTGCAGGATTTTCTGACCACCACCAACCATCAGTACCTGCTGCTGTTCACCAGCAAGGGGCGCATGCATCAGCTCAAGGTGCATCAGGTGCCGGAAGGCAGCCGCACGGCCAAGGGGGTGCATATTGCCAATCTGCTTCCGCTGGAAAAGGAAGAATGGGTGGCCAATGTGCTGACCGTGCGGGAATTTGCGGAAAACCGCTATTTCCTGTTCACCACCAAGCGCGGCATGGTCAAGCGTTCAAGCGCCTCTCTGTATGCCCGCTGCCGCAAGAGCGGACTTATCGCGCTCAGCATGCGCGAGGACGACGAGCTTATCGCCGTGCGGGAAATACATGAGGATGACCATATTGTGATAGCAACGGCCAACGGCATGGCCATCCGTTTCTCCGCCACAGATGTGCGGCCCATGGGCCGCAGCGCGGCCGGCGTCAAGGGAGTGGGGCTGCGCCGGGGCGATACCGTTGTTTCCAGTCTGACTCTGAGGCCCGAAGACCAGTCCACGGAAATCATGGCCGTGTCCGCCCTGGGCTACGGCAAACGGACTCGTGTGGATCTGTACCGGATTCAGAGCCGGGGAGGCATCGGACTTATCAACTTCAAGGTGTCCTCCAAGACGGGCGGCGTTATCGGAGCCATGCCCGTAACCGATTCGGATTCCCTCATACTGCTGACATCCACCAACAAGATCATTCGCTTGAGCGTGGATGAAGTGCGTTCCGTGGGGCGCGCCACCATGGGGGTGAGGCTGGTGCGGCTTGATGACGGCGCGACCGTGGTGGGCTTTGACACCGTGGCCGACAGCGCGGGCGCGGAAGGTGATGACGGTTCTCCCGATGTTTCCGAAAACGCTCCTGCGGCTGAAGCCGGGGAAAAGGCCGCATCTGGAAATCCCGCGGCGGACGAATAGCCATGTTCCTTCCTTCCGGGCTGTGCCGTCTGTTCATCGTGCCGTTCTTTCTGTGCTGCCTTGCTGCGTGCGACAGGAACTATCCGTCGGACGATCTCGAGGCGGCCAGAGAGGCGGCGGAAGAACTGGACTGGACGCAGAGCGCCCGTCTGCTTCAGCGCTATCTGCGCGATGAAATGGACGATTCCCGGCGATGGGAGGCGTGGAAGCTTCTGGCACAGTCCCATGAACGCATGGGAGAGCGGGAATGGCTGGTGGAAACGCTCGAGAACATGCTCCATGAATATGAAAACCGTCCGGAACAGCTCAAGTGGATACTGCGTGAACTTGGCCCGGTCTACGAGTCCATGCGTTCATGGGACAAGGCTTCCGACACATGGCTCCGGCTGCTGGATGTGGCTGATCTTTCCGACCGGGATGCCGCCCGTCTGTACGAGCATATGGGGCTGTACTACCAGCGCGGGCAGAAGTTCGACATGGCCGAAGACATGTTCGTCATGGGACTGGAACATGCGGATGACGCGGCGCAGCAGGCTTTGTGCCGTTATCAGATTGCCTATACCTATTATCTGCAGGACAGACGGGAAGAGGCGCTCGCCATGCTGGACGATGTGCTGGCGATGCCGGAATTTGCGAACCTGCTGGGGCGCGGCGCGCGGGAAGAGGAGGAGGCCGGGCAGAAAGGCGAACTGCTGGGCCGGACGCTGCTGCTTAAAGGGGATATTCTGGAGACGCTGGAAAAGAGGAAAGAGGCCCTTGTCTGTTTTGAACAGGCAAAATCCTGGTATCCCAGCCCCGAAGTCGCGCAGCGGCGCGAGGAACTTCTGCGGGGAAAAGGGAAGATCACGCCGGTGATCCAGGGAAGATGAGCAGGGCCTCATCTCCGCTTCTCCTGTCCCGGAACATTTTGCTCTTGAAAATATCTGCCGGTCAGAACACAGGGGCTGACCGGCAGGTTTCACGGCGGAAGCCGGAGCGTTACGCCGCAAGTGAACTGCGGCTGCTCCTGCCTCGCGGCGAAGTCGCGTTCTGCCTGACTTCGGGAGCAACTTCAAGGCGGAGCCGCTCTGAAGCTCTCTGCCGGACTCTTCAGCCAGAACAGGAGAGAGGGATGAAGCTGGGCATCATCAGGTGCATGCAGACGGAGGATTACTGTCCGGGAACAACGGACTTTGCCTTCATCCGGGAAAAAAAGGGAGCGTTTGAAGGTGTGGAAGGGGATATTGAGATTGTCGGCTTTGCTAACTGCGGCGGATGCCCGGCCAAAAAGTCCGTGCTGCGGGCAAGAGAGCTGGTGAAAAGGGGGGCCGATGCCATTGCCTTTGCCTCCTGCGTTCAGAAGGGGAATCCCATCGGGTATCCCTGTCCCTTTGCGCGGAAAATGAAGGAGCTTGTCCGGAAGGAGGTGGGGGAAGACGTCACCATTTTTGATTATACGCATTGATGCCGGGCTTCCGATATTGCGCGGAGATGCCGCGGGATTCAGAAGCAGAGCACGCTGTTCGTTTCACCGCGGGCAGGAGTCCGTCGTAAAAAATGCCTTCTTCCGTCACTTTTGCCGTTACGGCATGGATTTCCACCCCTTCCGCAACAGCGTCGTAAAAGGCTGCGGCATATGCGGGATCGATGTAGTCGGCAGGGCCGAAGCACTGTCCGTCCGGTCTCTGTACCAGATACAGCATGGCAGCCCGGCAGCCTTCCCGAACCAGCCGTGCCAGCGTTGCCAGATGTTTGGCTCCCCTTGCGGTGATCGCGTCGGGAAAGGCCGCGACGCAGTCCTCGACCAGAGTGACGTTTTTGCACTCCACCCAGAGTGGAGGAAGGGAGGCGTCTGAGCTGGTGAAAAGACCGTCCAGACGGCTTTCCCCGCAGGCCGCCTCACGTTTCAATCCATCATATCCCTCCGTCCAGGGAAGAAGATGCGCCCTGAACGCGGCTTCAAGAAAGCGGTTGGGCACGGACGTGTTGACTCCGGCCCAGAAGAAGGCGCCGGGCGTCCCTCCGGGCTGTCCGATGGCCTCGACGGTCCAGGCGAGTTTGCGGCCGGGGGTTGTGGCCGGGGAAAGCAGCACGGGCGCGCCGGGGCGCAGCATGCCCAGCATGGAGCCTGTATTGTTGGTATGGGCGGTTATGATTTTTCCGTCCAGTTCGGCAATAACAAAAAATCGTTTTTCTCTGCGGAGAAAGCGGGCGGCGCGTTTTCAATGGAAATGCCGGAGAAGCCGAGATCGGAA
>ENA-ORTY01003861-ORTY01003861.1-human-gut-metagenome-genome-assembly--contig:-NODE-3861-length-12395-cov-5.833630_pt1 | contig 12395 bp, 5 predicted proteins | sample MGYA00241917_ERZ509198 | MGnify/ENA primary metagenome ERZ509198 (study PRJEB26280, sample SAMEA2338857) | human gut metagenome | biome: human gut; feature: human-associated habitat; material: faeces...
TATCTTCTTTCTCACCTTACTTTCCTCCTTTTTCTATCTCGTATACTATAAATTACAGCAATCAGCAACCCTATAAAAATTACTATAATTGTTACAATCAGCACTTTAGCAGTAAAAGATAACTCCGGTTTTATATTTGTATCCGGCTCTTGCTTCGTTGCCTCTTCATAAGGTATTCTCTCTCCACGTACTAAAAGTCTGTGTGTATTGATTGCAAATGGTGTACAAGTAACAAGTGTTGCATAATCCTTGCCTGGTTCAATAGATAACCCATCTGTCTCTTCCGGTAAAACTGTTAATATCTGATCAATCTGATATGCCAGTGTTTCATCTAAAACCTTAATGTAAAAAATATCCCCTACTTCCAGTTTATCCATATTGGTAAATAGTGTTTTTGTCGGAAGACCTCTATGTCCTGTCAGAACTGTATGTGTACTTTCTCCACCTACAGGAAGAGATGTACCCCAGAAATGTCCGACACCTGTCTGCAGAACTGCTTCACTTGTTCCATGATAGATTGGAAGTTCTATATTAATCTTAGGAATACGGATATATCCCATCATTCCAGAACCATCTACGTTTAACAGTCCCTCATAGCGAGCATCTATTTCCACATCTTCTTGCGAAAATGGATCAATCAAATCAATATTTCCCAGCATTTCCTTATTATATGCTCTCGCCTCTTCCAACATTTGCTCTTTTTCTGCCTTACTCAACTTTACACTTTCCTCATCATAATAGGATACAACTTTGGAACCATTCTTTTCGTTCAGATAACTACTGAACGTTGGATATAACAATACGGAGAATGCAACCAAAAGCACAATCAGACGAATAATATCTTTTATTGTTATCTTCTTTTTTTTCTTCTTACTCTTCATTTCATTCTCCCTGTTGTTATACTTGGAATTGCGGTTACCTTCCGTAGAAGATAACCGCTCATTCTTTAAAGCTTATCTTATATCTCTGGTAAAACTATTATGCTTCTTTTCTTTTATCACGGATGAAGCTTACTGCTACACCAAATACAAGAAGAGCTGCAATTACAGCAAATGCAATTGCTCCACGTCCACCAGTGGATGGAAGGAGAGAACCTGTGCTGTTTGCAATGTCGATGATTTTGTCAGTTTCAACTGTTCCATCTTTGGAAATAGTCCAATTATTTACATCTGTATCTGTGCTCTTTGTGATTTTAATTACGACTGGTGCTGTCAACTTATTGTATCCATCTGGTGCCTTTGTCTCTACTAAATAGTATGTTCCTTCTGCAAGACCATTGACACGGAGGTTGTAACCTTTTCCCTCAATATTTTCAACTGATTCAAATTCTGTAGTAGTAGAGTTTGAATCTACGACATAATTTCCATTTTTTCCTGTAACTTTAATAGGATTTGTTCCATTTTTTGCGTCAGCTTCTGATGTGTAAAGACTAAACTTTGCACCAGCTAACTTTACATTACTATCTTTTTTAGTTTTTAAAATATCTAATGGATATGTCGGTGTCTTTGCTTCACTTGGTGTTGTAGTTGTTGTATCAGTTGGATTGTTTCCGTACTCTAACTTAGCATTATTCTTTTCTGTTACAACTGCGTCTTTATTTACTTTTGCATAATATGTAACTGTAAATTCTTTTCCTTTGTTTGTCTGATTAGCTCTTACCCATTCAGATAAATCAAGAGACATTTTTTTCTTGTTTGTTGAATCAAGTGTTGCTGTTGTAGGTGCTGTGCTTGCATCTGTACTTCCTTCTCCAAATGCTACTGCTACAGTAACTGTTGTAGCACCTTCTTCAAGAGCTGTTCCTGCTGCATCATTTACAAAATCAAGACCTGTTGATAATTCATCGTGGATTTTATATACATACTCTGCATATCCTGTTGTATCCGGGATAGAACCTGTTACTGTATATTTCACTACCTGTCCGATGCTTACTGTCTCTTTGTCTGCTGTTTTAGTAATGCTTGGTGCTTCTGTTTTTAAGTTTACAGTATTTGTATCTGCATCTACTGTAACTAAAGAAGACTGAATCTCTTTTCCACCTGTTACATATACTAAATAATAACCTGCATCTAATCCTGTAAATTCATAAGATGTTTTGCTTTCTGTGATTTTTCCAGAAGTTTTTGTTGCTCCTAAATTATCTGTTAAAGCTTTTGCTGTAAAATCATTTGCAAACTGCTGAATAGTAGCTTCTTGATCTGCAACTGCCTTTACAAACTCTTCATCTTTAGAAGTTTCACCAATTTTTAATACGGATGCAAGGGCATCCTTATAAGTATTATTTACGGTATATGCGTAGTTTGTTGTTTCTCCACTTTTTGACTCTGTCACATCAAATAATTTGTACAGATTAATTGTCTGACCTTTCAGATCCTGTGCAGGTTCTGTTGATTTTACATTAACTGTAAGTGTGTGTGTTCCTGTTGCTCCTTCTGCGGCAAATGCTGTGACAGACATAGCCATCATCATAATCGCTGCCAGCATTAATGCCATGATTCTTTTCATTCTCTTCATAACAATTGTCTCCTTTTCTTGAGAATTTTTCTTTTATAGTTTTTCTGCTTTTTTATTTTCCTTGCATTTTTTATATCTCATTATGAAATATACCAGGAAAAGCAGAACAGCTATCAGGTAAATCAAATAGCTTCCGTATCCTCCGGTATCCGGAAGACCTGGGAAATGTCTATTAGTTATTGTGAAGGTAAATCCATCTGGCGATTTATCTATCGTTGTTGTATAACCATCCACCTTTGCTTCTGTGATGGAATACGTGTAATAATAAATTTCATCTCCATCTGTCTTGTATGCCGGGAGTTCCTTTATCACCTCCTGCCATTTAGATTTATCGATGGAACCTTTTATTTTGTAACTCTCGTAACCTGGTACTGTTTCTGTCATTTCCTTTCCTGCCTTATCTTTCCAGGTACGAGATATCGTTACCGTAATGTTATCCGGACGTTTTTTATCCAGATTGTTTAGATACTTCCAAACTTTATTGATTGTCAGCTTGATATGTTCATCACATGGATCCTGTGACTCGGATGGCTCCGGAGTATCACTTTCTCCTGTGTTCAATGTTGTTTTAGTATCTGCCATCAATACTGCTTTTGCTGGTGATTCATATGCTTTAAGCTCTGCTGTCGTAGACGAAGTATCATCTGTCAGCTTTGCATTTTGCAAAGTTTCATAGCTTTTTATCGAATTCATATGACCCAGCGTGTAAATATCCCATCCACTGGAAGTATCTTTTTCATAGCTTAGATTCAGCTTGTCTGAACCCTTTTTGATTTGATCCAGCGCTACATCCAGCTTTCTGTAAATACGGTAATTATTATTCTCGCCTTCCACCTTCTCCTGTGTGTTAGCTTCATATACAGAATCCAACTTACTCTTTCCGCTAAATGGTCCAACAAGATCTTTTGTTCCACGAACCACATCACAGTAATACATGTTGTTGTTCTTCAAAAGTCCTTCATCGTTGAATCCAACAAAGCCACCACTTCGTCCGTCTTTAGCATCACCATCATTGTTATTTCCGGCTCCACCGGCATAGACATCATATCCTTGACTGACACCGTAGACATTACTATCTGTGATTTTTGTTCGATTCGCCTTGATCAGACTCACACTGATATTGGATTTGGCATCATTATCATTCAACAATCCATTTTCGTCGCATCGAAGTTTGATGGATGAATCTCCAATCGTAATAATTGCAAGATCTGTCTCCTGGTTGTTATCTGTTGACTTCTTCGAAAGTCCCACAGAGATATCCAATCCAAGCAGATTTACGTGAAGCAGTTTGCCATCATACAGCGCATCCACTTTGATAATTCCAAGATTGATCTTCAGAAGATTGGAATCCTGGATTTTATCCAGATATAATGCTTTTACAAGTCGATTAACAACCGAGAATATTACATTCACTGCTCCAGAATCCAACTTCAAATCTGCAAGATAAGCGAAACTTGTTCGTCCTGCAAATCCGCCGGCTGTTCCACCTGACGCTACCTGTTTCAGTCCAATTTTCTGGTTCGTCTTGTCACCTGCTGTACAATTCGACATTCTTGCAAGATTGGCATATCCGATAAATCCTCCGGCAATCTGCTCATCTCCATTTGTACTCTGCACAGTGTAACCCTCATCAGTTCCTGTAACTGCACAATCATCAATGTGAGAACCAAAAATGTCCATAACTCCAAGAGCACCACCAAGCAACTGTCCTGTATTGTCTCCAATAACGTCTATCTTGTCTGCCTTAACTACTCCGCTCTTTCCAGAATAGCCGACAAATCCTCCGACACTATTCAAACCTCTTACATTGCTTAATTCTGTTACTTTACTGTTTTTCACAGAACCATTTAGCAATGAGCCGCCAAAACCTCCGGCTGTTCCGCTATATGTAACCTGGTTGTTCTGTCCGGATTTTATCGCTGTGTTTGCGCTGACACTTAAACCAGCATCCTTACTTCCGCTTACAGTTCCGTAATATACATAACTTCTAAATGCATCCAGCACATCGGTTCTTCCAAGCTTTAATAATTTATCAAGGAGCGAGGTCTCATTTCCTGCACTGATATTGGCAACTCCGGCTACGTCAGCAACACCGAAGCATCCTCCGGCATATTCACCTGCGACTACGGAACGGATATTCTGTACAGAAACTCCTGCCTCTTCCGTATCCTTCTTACCGAGTACAGTTCCTTCCAGATTTCCGGCAAATCCTCCGGCTGCTTTTGCATAAGAAGTGTTATTACTTCCACTTGCATAAGCACCATTTACGATGATTCCCCAGTCATCCCAGGCTTCCACATCTGCATAACTGATAGTTGCGACTGTAGCATTTAATACTTTTATCAAATCTGCTGGTGTACTTAACAGTTTATTCAGAAGCTGGCTGAGCAATCCTTCTCCTGCAGTTGGATTCAGTGTTGCTACACTTCCTGGTCTAGAGCTTCCGACAAATCCTCCGACATAGCTTCTTCCGTCAACTCGTCTCAGCTTTGTGACCTTGCAGCGTGCATCATTTTCGCCCCAGATCTGTCCACCGATCAGTTTTCCTACATAACCTCCGGCATAACCGCGGGTATCCTTGTCATCTACACCTTCTGACTGGACAATCAGTCCACTCTGATAACCCTCTACCGAAGATTTCTTAATCACCGGCACAAAGACATTAAGCACCTGTAGCATTTGTCCTAATTGTAGATTAAGACCAAGGATATCAACTCCTCCAAGCTTTGCTGCTCCGCCGTTTATCATTTCTCCCGCAAAACCGCCGGCGCATCGAAGCCCTTTAATTGTCTTCGCCTGATAAGCCTGTCCATTTGTAATGGTTCCAGTCTGCATCGAACCAACATAGCCACCGGCGGCTCCGCCATTTGCCAGTTTTATCTCATCCCGATAATTTACTCTTCCTGCTACGACATTGTATCCGTAAGCATATTTTCCAATAATCTTATCCAGTTCTTCTTGACTTTTTACTGTTCCATTCGCAGCAAGGTCACTTCCGTAACCACCTTTTTTACCGACAAATTCTACCCAATCATTCCAAGTTTTATAATCCATCAAGGCAAGCGGACCATAAACTGCCGTATTTTCTTCCGTTGGATAGACAACGCTGAGTGCTCCCAGGATGTTATCTACTTTTACCAGTCCCCACAACAAGGACAGGTTTCCGGTACTTGCCGTATCTGCTGACTCCATAAGTCCTGTGAAGCCACCAGCGATTTCTTCTCCGTATACCGAGCGGATTCTTACCGCTTTACAAGTACCTGTTGGTCCGGTATAGTCTTTACCTTTCCATTTCTTTGTATTGTTTCCCCAGATGTGACCACCTTCATTATGTCCTGCATAACCTCCGGCCATACCTCGTTGTACCTGTGTTGTGGAATCAGCATCTGCACGAACTGCACCACCACAAGGAATACAAGTCGTAGAGCTGTTTCTGATCGTCGGTACAAAGTCCTCCGCTAATGATGCCAATGTATCTGACACATTAACAAGACCATCTAAGATACCAGTATCGCCAAGGACATTTGCCACATTTCCTGGCTGCAAGTCTCCCACATAACCACCGGCTGTAATCTGGCCAATGATATAAGAAAAGTTATTTGCATTTGAATCCTGAATGTGCCCACCAGAAATCTTTCCGGCAAAACCACCTGCATCACCAAGTATGTCATTTGCTGATGCATCGGATGCTGTATTTTTCCAAGTTGCTTTTACTGCAAAACCTCCAACATCTCCTGTAACATTCGAATGTTCTATTGTAGAAACAACGACATTCAATGCATCCAGCACATTTTTGATTCCTATTGAGTGACCAAGTACGCTCAATCCTTTTCCAATAGAAGCTGCGGAACCAATATTCATATAGCCAATATATCCACCGGCATATCTGGCTCCACTTACTGCATATGTACTATCCTGACCAAAATAATTTGAACTATCTTCACCCTCTAAATCTTTAGGAGGTGTTACCTTTGTATGTTTTAAATTTGTTACATCACAATGACTAACTTGAACTCCACTGCCATAACCAATAAAGCCACCAGCACTACCAGAATTCGTATCATCCGATTTGATTTTATTAGCCGTAACCGTAAATCCATTATCGGATTTAACTCCTGCATATTCTATTGTTGGAACATAGGCATTTACTAAGTTTAACAACTCTCCAATGTTTATATTCAGCCCATTTATATTTCCTAGAATACTAATACCTTTACTAGCATCGGCCAATGCTCCAGAATAAACATTTCCTCCAAAACCACCTGCATAACTTTGACCATTCACAGAATCTAAATTATATACAGCATAATAATCATTAGTATCTCGTGAACTGTTATCAACTGTACCACTTTGAAAATCTGCTGCAAAACCACCAGCAACATCTGCTGTAACACTTCCACCATTCACAAAAGAAACCGTGCAATTTGTATATTTAGGAATTAAATATCCTACAGCATTTACTAAGCCATTAGCCTCAATCAATGATTTAATTGAATTATCATCAGCAACATCTGCTAGACCACCCGTTTTTGAAATAGCCACAAATCCTGAAGCATATCCGCCATCATCTGCAGCCTTCACTGATTTTAGATTTGTTACATGAGAATCCTCTACTTTAGTACTTCCACTTTTTGCGATAAAACCAGAAGCACTATAATCACGAACAGAATTAGAATCACGACTACCCTTTGCGTGTACCGTAAATCCATTTGTGGCGCCATTCACATTTACTTTATTAATCTTAACTTCAATTGCTTGTCCTAGAGAGAGCAAATTATTCAATTTCAATATATAATTCAAACCTAATAGATTAACAGTCAATCCACCATCTGCTCCCGCCAAATCACCAGGACCAGAAAGACCTATAAATCCGCCTACTAAGTTATTGCCTTCAGTAGAAGCTAAATTATTGATGCTAACAGTTGTTATCGAACCACCAATTGCATCTCCAAATCCACCGCCAACACGTTCATTTCCCGTAACAATAAACCCATTCTCTGTACCATTTACATGAACATTATCTACCGTAAATGCAAGATAAGATGCAACACCAAGCGTTGTATTTAATAAACCAGCCACACTAGCTGTACCCATTGATCCAGCGATTCCACCAACATAATCATATCCTGTAACACTGGATAATCCGGTTAAAGAGACATCAACCCCTTGAACAGAACCAACATCATAAACACTATTTTTCCAATATGATATTTTCTGTAAATTATCCGAATTCGATTGTGCTATATATGCACCATTGCCTCGACCTGTAATACCACCAACATAGTCCTTACCACTAACTTGCAGTGAAGCATTTACAGAACATCCTAATATATGTGATGGATTTACGCCAGCAAGAGAAAGTAAGGATGAAGTTGCTCCAGGATTACTACTCAAAAGTTTTACAACAAGCTCAACTACACCGCCAAGTAAGTTATTTTTCGTGTCATCTTTACCTAAATCCGCAGCCCATCCTAGTGATGCAATTCCTGCAAAACCACCTGCGTAATTTCCAGAAGCCGTTACAGTAAGTGCATTATCCGATTTAGCATTACAATTGACAGTTGATGCATTGGCCAATCCTCCTGCAAAACCACCAATATAACTTTCACCAGCAACAGACACAACCGCATTATTTAACGAACAATTTAGAAGCAAGCTTTCCGTATTCATCTTAGGAAGTTTTGTCTCTATATCCAATGCACCTGATAGTGTTCCTTCAATCACATCATCACGAGCTAGACCAACAAAGCCACCTACAAAATTCTTTCCACTAATTGTATTCGTACCACCTGTTACAGAAGAATTTTCTACAATAGCACCCTTTTGCATACCAATAAATCCACCAGCATATTCTTTATCGGATGCTGTTGAAATTGTTAAACCTTTTACATTACAATTTACTATCTTCGGATTGATATATCCTGTTGGAATTAACTTTCCTAAAGGAATTGCGTTCCCTAATAGAATCTTAATTAAATCACCTAAGCCTAAACCTGGAATGACATTTAAAATATTTGTTAATAATTTAACCAAATCCCCTAAAGCATTCGATAATCCATCATATTGAGTTGAACCAACGGCATATCCAACAAAACCACCTGTATAGCCATTCACATTTTTTACATTTGCATTATTGACTTCAATATTTGAAATTTCAACCTGTCCTTCAACTCGCCCAGCAATTGCTCCAGTTGATAAAGCTGTAGGATCTTTTTTACGTGCATCTAAAACATCGCCTAATGTTTTGCCTAAATCAATTTTCACTTGACCAAAAGTTAAAATAAATGTTAATCCACTCAACAATCCACCTAATAACTTTCCTAAAGTATTTGTAAGTGTACTTACTAATGTAGATGGATAATATGTTTCATTGGTTGTTGTATGAACTTTTAGATTATCAAATTGAATATTAGATACCTTTACCAATCCTTTACTAAGACCAATATCCTTTTCACTTACTTCGCTTGATATTGTTGAAAAGAATCCAACACCCATTTGTTCTCCAACATTAATTTTATCTGACTGATTTACAGTTACGTTTGAAATCACCGGTTTGTCGATTGTGTTTATAACACCATCTTTCCAAAGTCCACCTTTTTCTGCAGATTTAGCACCAATCATTGTGCCTTGGAAAGTAAGTGGAGTCCAATCTGAACTACCTAAATCAATATCACGGAAAATGATATAGTTCGCATTTTTCGAATATTTTTGTTTAGTTTGATTTTCTATATCAAGGTTTGGATCAATTTTACCTGTTGTTTGATCAACTCCACAACGCCCTCTAGTATGAATACTACTTACGCTACTCACCTTTTTATTCGTATCCAAAACATTTCCAAACGTGAACTCTTGCTTACCATTTTGTTCTTTTGTTAAATCAGCATCTCCTCCATACAACATTATTGAATTTCCAGATAAATCTGTATCGATTTTCCATTTTCCTAATTCAAAATAAGCCTGATAAACAGCACCTTGAACTGCTTTGTCTGTACCAATTGCTCTTAACTGATCTTCATTCCCAATTAAGATATAGGTTTTATCACCAATTGTTTTTACAACCTGCCCCTTAAAGTCACGTCCTTCAGTATCTGTTGTATCAGGATCTATGCTCAATTGATCTGCTATTAACTCCGGCTTATCTGAACTGAAGTTCTTTGAAATGACATAATTATGATCTTTACTGTAAGTTAAATAATCCTTGTCTTCACCATCCGGATAGATCATCTGTCCCATACCAAACTGTGGTGCATCATAATCCATCGACATAACTGGTTCTGTCTCAGATTCTTCCTGTGCAAGTACCATTAACTGATATGGATTGTATATGTAGATTGTATCCGTTTCCTTATCATACAGCGTTGGTGTTTCGTTTTCTTCTATTTCCGTACCTGTGATAGTTCCGGTAAAGGAATCCGGTACTGACCAAATCTGTTCAGAGTTCATCTGGATGTCATTCATCAAAATGTACTGAGCATCTGATCCGTATTTCAGCTCTGTGCCTTCACTCTTTACTACATCTCCAGAACCAATCTTTCCATCCTTATCACCTGTGTAAATATAAGCATCTGAACCAATCTGTTTTAATTGTTCATAATTATAAATGCATATTTTACTATCCTTATAATAAGCATCTATATTATCTGTTGATTCCGTTTTAACATTTCCACTTGGCGATTCCGATTCGTCATTTTTCGAGTTTTCACTTGTTTCCCCCGATATCTTAGATTCGGATTCCGTGGAGCCATTTATTTCATCTGAAACTGTGGACTCGGTTGATACTTCACCATTACTCTTATTGGCATCATCAGAAAGTGTCACTTGACTAGTGTTGGTACCCGATGAATTTACGTCTGCCGCATCCGCAATATTCACTTGAGAAAATAAGATAGCCATACATAGTATTACTGCGATAATTCTGTTCTCTATCCTTCTTTTTTTCTTCATATCTGGACCTCTAATCTTTTGCCTTCACTTGTTACTTTAATTTTGCCTTTTTAACCAGTTTTGCTGCTTTGCTGCCGCCCGAAAGCATTGCATCAGCTGATTGGAAAACGCTCCACATTCACCATTTGAAATCATCTGGATTGCCTCTTCAGGTTCATATTTTCTTTTGTATGGACGATCATTGATCAATGCATCGTAAGCATCAACAATCCCAACGACCTGTGCACACATTGGAATTGCATTCCCTTTTAAACCATCCGGGTATCCTGATCCATCATATCTTTCATGGTGATGTCTGCATATTTCATAACTATATTGGTTCAGCTTTTCCGTTATTACTCCTTCTGGGAATCTCCGGGTCATCGCTGCACCTACTAATGGATGTTGTTTTACTACATTCATTTCTTCATCTGTCAACTTTCCATTTTTATTCAAAATTTCAATTGGTACTTTTATCTTTCCAATATCATGAATCGGTGCCAAATGGGCTACTGAAGCAATTTCTTCATCCGTAATTCCGTATTCCGGATAATTCTTCTGCAATTGAAGATATACCTGTTTCGTATAGAAACTGATATCATCTTGATACCCTGATTCAACTATCTGATTATGATTCAATACAGTAGTTAAAAGTGATACCATATCCCAATACTGCTTTGCCAAATCCTGTTCTTTCTTTACGAGTTCCTGTTCCATTCTTATAACTGTGTTCTGGACAATCTTCTCATTATGTAATGTAATAATTGCAGTATTCTCATTTGCATCTATATATTTTTTTGCTTCCATCCAAACATATTCATTCTTATCTTTTCCCGTAATTCTGCGATATGGAAGATCTTTTTCCATACATCCATCAACCAGGTTTTCTTCTAATCCTTCACTTGATAAGAAACCATGAACCATTTTTTTATCAGGAACATACACATATCTTTCTACATACTGGCTTATGAACTCTTCATAGCTTTCTGTATTTCTTACTTTCTCATACACTTCACGGATATGTGAGTACACACACTCGTAGCTTTTATCCTTTAAGTTCAGCTTTAACACAACATAAAATCGTCCAAAATATTCATCTTCTCCAGGACGGATAACGTCTGAAACCTTTATGCTCTCTAATTTATTATTGTATGTATTCTGCAAACTTAACAATTTTTTATGTATCTTGCAGGTATCTTTTAAATTTCTGGAACAAAAACGATCTTCTTCCAAACAACGATTAATTGCCATTGTTTCCTCTACACACGATATAATTTCCATCAGAGAAATATTTTCCGGTTGTTTTGCCAGCATGTAGCAACCATTTGTACCTTCACAGGCTTTTATGATTCCTGCTTGCTTTAACTTTTTTGTTATTTTTGGAATATAACTGGATGGAACACTTAGTTCCTGAGATAATTCTGATGTAGAGATCATCTGCCTTTGTGCTGCCAGATAACATACGATTCTGATAGCATAACCCGTTGTACTTGCAAGCTGCATAGTTTTTCTCCCTTCCCTTAACCAAACTAAACTATTTCAAGTATTAGTTTGTCCTAAAAAAATAGTGGTTCCTGGCGGACGATGAAATTGATTATTCAAAAATTTCCATCAATTTCATCAAGATATGGGGGTCGTTCTACTCTATCATCAGATATAAGATCTAGAATTCTATAAATAATAATATCGCAACATATAGTAATGCGATGATGGCTTTTCAATATAATTTTTTCTCATTGTCTATTTGAATCAGAGAATGTTTCTCATCATCGTTTCTGAATTATATACCATTTTAATTTTTTTTATAATGTTCCAAACAGGAAAAGTTTTTTCATTTTTTTGTAAAATCTGTTCCATCGTATCGATACTCTTCCATATAATACCTTTTTATGAACTTCGTTCAAAAAAAAGAAACCATGCCTCAACACGATTTCTCTTTCTTTTTCTATTCTATTTCT
>ENA-ORTY01003863-ORTY01003863.1-human-gut-metagenome-genome-assembly--contig:-NODE-3863-length-12393-cov-3.605690_pt1 | contig 12393 bp, 9 predicted proteins | sample MGYA00241917_ERZ509198 | MGnify/ENA primary metagenome ERZ509198 (study PRJEB26280, sample SAMEA2338857) | human gut metagenome | biome: human gut; feature: human-associated habitat; material: faeces...
GGGCAAGAAAGTTCAGCACTCTGTCGGTTCAGGCAGGGCGCTTTTTTGTTGCGTATTTCCGGAAATGAAAGGAGAACAAAATCATGGCAAAGCATCTGTTTACTTCCGAATCTGTTACCGAGGGACATCCCGATAAGGTTTGCGATATTCTAAGCGACAGCGTGCTCGATGCGCATCTTGCCGTTGACCCGTATTCCCGCGTGGCGTGCGAATGCGCGGCGACAACCGGCCTTGTGCTGGTGATGGGCGAAATAACGTCCAAGGCGCAGGTGGACATAGCGTCCCTTGTGCGCGCCACCGTGAACGAAATAGGCTATACGGATAATTCCACCGGCTTTTCGGGCGACAGCTGCGCGGTGCTGGTATCGCTGGATAAGCAGTCGGGCGATATTGCCATGGGCGTGGATAAATCGCTTGAGGCGAAGGAAAGCGGCGCGGAGGATATGGCCACCGGCGCGGGGGATCAGGGCATGATGTTTGGCTACGCTACCGATGAAACGGAAGAATATATGCCCATGCCCATATATCTGGCCCATGCGCTTACCCGCAGGCTGGCGGCATACCGCAAGGGCGGCGCGGATTTCATAAAGCCGGACGGCAAGGCGCAGGTGAGCGTTGTTTACGAAAACGGCACGCCCGTGAGCGTGGACACCGTGCTCGTTTCCACGCAGCACAGCGCGGACGCAACGCAGGCCATGCTGAAGGACGCCATTTATAGCGAGGTTATAAAGCCCGTTATCCCCAAGGCTCTGCTTGCAAGCGACGCGCGCATCCTGGTCAACCCGACCGGACGCTTCGTAATAGGCGGGCCGCACGGGGACAGCGGCCTGACCGGACGCAAGATAATAGTTGATACCTACGGCGGCTTTGCGCGCCACGGCGGCGGAGCCTTCAGCGGCAAGGACCCCACCAAGGTTGACCGCAGCGCAGCCTATGCCGCGCGCTACATTGCCAAGAATATAGTTGCCGCGGGCCTTGCCAAGCGCTGCGAATTGCAGCTGGCTTACGCGATAGGCGTGGCGGAGCCCGTATCCGTATTTATAGACACGTTCGGCACCGGTACGGTGGACGAGGATAAGCTGCTTGCCGCCGTGCGCCGCAGCTTTGACCTTAGGCCGGAGGCCATAATACGCGCGCTCGATCTCCGCCGGCCCATATACCGCCGCACCGCGTCCTACGGCCACTTCGGCGATCCTGCCATGCCGTGGGAGCAGCTTGATTTGGCCGAAAAGCTGAAGGCCGCGCTTTAAGCCGCCCATTGCCGGACATACATGAATATTTTTGCATGTTCGGCAAAAAAACTGTTGACACAAATATGTACCATTGTGTATAATAACCCTTGCCGTGAGATTTATGTGCTCGGTTCGTCTAGTGGCCTAGGACATCGCCCTCTCACGGCGGGAACAGGGGTTCGACTCCCCTACCGGGTACCAAAAAAGCTCCCAATTCGGGAGCTTTTTTCTTATGCTGTTAATAGTGGGGACGAAAGGTGCGATTGGAAGGAAGACTGCCTTCTTTATAGCGAATACAAAAAGATACAGCCCGGTTTCGGCTGCACCTTTTTGTGTGAACGTTTTAGTCTTGCCCTATCACCACGTCTGCGCCCATTTTTTCGAGCAGGGTAAGGTTCTGTTGAGATGTTCCCTTGTAATCCTCTATGCCGAAGGCTTCGGCATAGGTGGCGCGGTTTTTAAGCGAGGGATCGATGCCGTGCATCACGCAGGCATCAACTATTGAATCCCCGCTGTATCCCGCAAGCAGTGTGGTCAAATCATCCTTCGCGGGGTCCGGCGTTTGCAGGTTTTCAAGATAGGCTGCCGCCATTTCCTCTTCACCGGCTTCGTCGGTCGCCTGCGTTGAATAGAATTCAAGCGTAACGTCCTTGGGCAGTATGCCGCCCTCGGTTTTGGTAATCATCTCCAGCCGCTGCAGCGCGTTGTCGCCTTCTTCCGCAATAAGCTGCCATGTGAGCTCAAGCACCGTATTGCCATTGCCGTCGGTTATATGCACGCCGTCCGCATCGGCCGTGAACGTGCCGCTGAGCGTCTGCTTTTCTGTGCTGCCGTCCTGCTTTGCATAGGCGGTTATGGTAAGGCCGCTGCCGTCTATGCGCAGGCTGTACAGCTCGCTTTCGGCGCATGCCATCCAAACATGACCGTTTTGCAGTTCGCTCACAAGCGCGCCTATATCCTCAACAGTAACAACCTGCTTGGCGGTTTCGGCAGGCTGGTTCTCGTCTTGCGTACCCACGGTTACTTTAACGCTGCATCCTGTCAGCAGCAGCGCCGCCAGCAGGGCGGCAATGATTTTTACGGTTTTCATTGGTTTGCATTCTCCTGTTCATAGTAAAATTTGTTTATATCGTATGGCGTGCTTACATATGTGCGCCATAGCACATTATCGGCATTGGTGAACCGGAGCATGATTTTCTGCTCTTTGCTATACGGCGTGAGCGCAATACTGCCGTCGTCCTCGGTATATGTTAAGCCGGCGGCTTTCAGCGCATTTATAACGTCCGAATATGTTGAAACGCCTATCTGTGCCAGAACATCGCCCTTATAGAGCAGCTTCAAATCGTCCGTGTGTATCGCGCCGGACATATTGCTGTCCTCAAACGATGCGCGCACTATGCCGTACTGCGGCAGTATTGCATTGGGCGTATAATTTACCGCTTCAACGACCGCCGTTGTGCGCACGTCAAGGCGAAGATATATTTCGGCATATGAATTGGCGGGGATATAGTCCGGCTGGCGCTCTATTGTCCAGCCCGCGTCAACCATATCCTGCACGGTCATTGAAAGCTTTGCGGTGATTTCGTCCGATTCCACGGCAAAGTCCGGCAGGGTATATGCGTTGATGAACTCCGCGTCGTCATATTCGGCGGGGACGGCGGAGGACACGTTAGAAGTATCTTCCCAGCAGTCCTTGGTCATGTCCAGCCGTATATATATTCCGGAAACGGGATTATTATCCTGATTGTAGAACCTAACGTCTGCATACGGCGTTTCAAGCTTCAGGTAGCTGCCGTCCTTTTTGGCGGAGGGGTAGGCTGTTTTGGCGTCTTCCGCTGAGGATGCGCCAAGGGTTATGCCATTTGCCGTTTTGAATTCGTTGCCGTTTGCGCCAAGATAGTTGTCGTTGAGTATATGCTCAACGGCGGAAACCGCCGTTATGGTGCAGGCGGAAGCGGGCTGCTCGTTAAGCGTGGTGTTGGAAAGCCTCAGCTCTATCTTGCCGTATTCGTTCATGAGCATAACGCTTGATTTGCTGCCGCCGGCTTCTATTGTGGCTGTATCGTACTGAGCATCCTCAAACACCCAGCCTTTGTCAAGCAGCGCTTGCACGGGCGCGGGCAGCTCCAGCGTTGTGCCGTTGAGCGTGAACGTGCGCAGGGAGGCGGTTTCCTCCAAGCTTGCGGACATCATACCGGCGGACACATTTGTGTTCGCACTGCCGAGCGCCGCTATTGCCACGGCGGCTATTATTACTGCCGCCGCAACGGCTGCAATTATTATAATGCCATTTTTGTTGGCAGGCTTCTTTGAAACGGGTTTGCCTTCGGGCTTCTTTTTAGCCGCGGGCTTTTCCGCGCTTTCGGCGGGTTCGGGCTTGGCGGTTTTCAGCTTTGTTTTTGCGGCGGGCGCGCTCGGCTGCGCCGTGGGCTTGGGCGCTTTATGCTCCTTTGCGGCGTTGGGCGTATATATGGTTGTTGTGTCCGCAAGCACGGTTTGGTCGTCCGCAATTACGCCGCGTTCCTGCGCGGGTGCGATCTCGCGCGTGTCCGGCGCAAGCTCCGCATTGTCTGGATCTTCCATCGCCGTTTTCAGATCGGCAAGGAATGATGCCACGTCCTGATAGCGGTCCGCCTGCCGCACGGCAAGGCCCTTTATTATAACGTTGCTTATGGCTATGGGGCAGGCCGCATCGGCAGCGGCGGGGGAAGGCAGCCTGTCGCGATACATGCGCTCCATGGCATCGTCCGGTGTTGCGCCAACTATGCACTTATAAAGCGTTGCTGCAAGCGCGTATACGTCCGTCCACGGGCCCTGGCGGCCCTTGCTGCGGTATTGCTCCTCCGGCGCATAGCCCGGCTTTAATATTACGGAAAGGCTCTTTATATCCGTTTGCGAAATTTCCCTTGCCGCGCCGAAGTCCAGCAGCTTTGTGCTGCCGTCCTCCATTACCATTATGTTGTCCGGGCTTATGTCGCGGTGTATTATCCCCTCCGCATGAACGTGCTGCAAGGACGTCATAACGGGCATAAGCAGCTTAACGGCCTCCTCCGGTGCAAGGCGGCCCTTTTGCTCAAGATAGGTTTTCAGGTCAACGCCGTTCAGAAAGTCCATTATTATATATGCCGTGCCGTTTTCTTCGCAGAAATCGCGCACGCCCACTATGCCGGCTTCCCCGTAAAACTGCGCCAGTACGCGGGCTTCGTTCAAAAACTTTTCCCTGTTCTTTTCAAATGTGTCCCTGTGGGTGCCAAGCGTTGCAAATACGTTGGGCGATGCGTCGTGGTTGCGATTGACGTAGCCGGACATATAGAATTCCTTTATGGCTACCTTCAAATTCAGCACCGTGTCTATGCCTATATAGGTTATGCCGAAGCCGCCTTCGCCAAGCACGCGGCCTATTTTGTAGCGCTGCTTCACAAGCGTGCCCGGCACAAGATGGTGCGGCATTACGGTATAGCCGTTCATGTCAAAGCCGCACTTTGTGCATACGCCGTTTTCAAATTCCGTATCCCGCAAACAACCCGGGCAGAATTGTACATTATGCATAAGTTATATCCCCCTGTAAGTTATTGCTGCTACCGTTTATCCCTGTCCACAAATTCCAATGCCGCAACGGTTATTATGGCGTATACCGCCGTATGCAGCGCCAGCATGCCCCAGTTGCGCCAAAGCTTGCCGGGATCGTGCACATAGTCCTCCACAATGCCTGTGGAATAGTTTTCGTCCACCATCGCGTCCACCTGCTCATCCGTAATGGGCAGGGACTTTTGCTTAACAATGCCCTTGAGCGTGTAGCTTAGCTGAATTTTCTGAGTATTTTCAAGGTTGTTGTAATCTGCGGAAATGGCCGTTGCGTTAAGTCCCCATTTGCTTATTGTAAGGTTGCCGAAAAAGCTCATAGGCCCGCGCAGGGGGAACAGCATGCCGGAAAGTATCATCTGAATTATAAGTATAAAGGGCATAACGGTCATCGCCGTTGTGGGCGATTTTACTATCGCCGATATTGCAAGGCCCAATACGTCCGCCGCATAGATGCAGAGGAAATACGTTATGAAGTATTCAAGCCATACCCCGCCGAAAAGCGGAGCGCAGCTGGGATAGGTCAAAAACGCGCTGCTGATGCCGAGCAATATAGCCGCCTGCAGCAGGCATATGCCCGCCTGAAATATAAGATGGGAAGCGATATAGCTTGATATATGCAGCCCGGCGCGGTGTTCGCGCTTTATTATGGCGCGCTCCTTGCATATGTTCTGTATCGAATTGAATATGCCGACCCAAATGCAGGCCGATATCAGCGCAAACCCGCCGGAGAACGTATCCATCGTGTATACGAACATGCCGCTGCCAAGCACTATTGATACAAGTGCGGAAATGACCGCGCCGAATATAAGCACCTTCCAGCCGCGCTCGTTTATGAACAAGCGCCAATGCTTGCCAAGATATATGCCTATCTGCGTTATGCGGGACACCTGAGTATTGCTCATATGGACTCTCCTATATACTTTTCATATTTTTCAATATAGAAATCGGATAAACCGTCGCCGTTTTCATCGGGGCGGTTTATGCGCTTAACAATGCCCTCCATCGAATCGGTATCGAAGAACTTCTTCGCCGCGTCAATGGAGCCATAGAAGGCCAGATGCCCGCTGTTCGTCTTTGCGCTTTTGGCAAGCACTATCACCTTATCGAACAGATGGGCAACGCGGTCCGGCGCATGGGTTATGACCATTACTATTTTGCCTTCGTCCGCTATAACGCGCAGGTTTTCCATAAGTCCCGCCGCCATTATGCCGTCAAGGCCGGAATCGGGCTCGTCCAGGAAGAAAAGGCTTGGGTCCGCAATGAACTCCACCGCTATGTTCAGCCGCTTCTTCTGCCCGCCGCTCAGCTTTTTAACGAGCGAATCGCGCTCCCGCTGAAGGCCCAGCATTTCAAGCACCTGATCTATGCGCGCCTGGCGGGCATCGTTTGCGGTATCGGCAGGCATTTTCATCTGCGCCGCGTTGTCAAGGGTATGATACACGGTGTCATCATCGCGCAGAAGATCCTGCTGCGGCACGAAGCCTATTTCATACTTCATCTGCGCGTATTCCTTATATATATCGCGCCCGTCATGAACTATTTTGCCGCGGGCCTTTTCGTAGCCCATCACGGCGTTGAAGAAGGTCGTTTTGCCCGCGCCCGAGCCGCCAAGCACAAGCACCATGTCCCCGGGGTCAATGCTGAGATCTATATTTTCAAGCAGTATGCGTTTTTTGAAAAGGTTGCGCACGCTGCGCTCCTCAATATGTATGGCAAGTTGGTTTTTCTGCACGGCGGGTGCGTTATAAAGCAGCCTGTCGCCAAGGAATATGAACAGCGTGTTGACTATGCGCACAACATCCATTGCATGAAGCGGTCGCGGCTGGGCGATGCGTTCGCCGTTAACGAACACGCCGTTTGTGCTGCCGTGGTCAACTATTGACCATCCGCGCACGCCGTGAATGAACGTTGCATGCTTTTTTGATACCGCAGGATCGGCTATCTTTATGCCCTCCTGGGCAACGGTGGTGCGGCCTATGTTTATGTTGCCGGTATCCTCGCGCAGCTCGACCGATTGCCACTCGGCATCCTGCCAGGATGTTGAAAATATCATTACAACGGCCTCGTGATGCGGGTGGTCCAAATTTTTGCGGTCTATGCGCAGTATGTCCCCGTCGTTGAGTATACAGCTGCTGCTTTCGCCGTCTTTTCCGTAGAGAATTCCGTTTATATGCGTGCCGTTCAGGCTGTCCGTATCGCTGTAGCAATAGCCCGTGTCAAGCTTAGTTATCCTTCCGTGGCGCTTTGATACTATGCCGCTGTTCAGCGGCAGGTCTACGTCTATGCCCGTGCCCGCGCGGCCGAGCGTGATGCCCTGACCTATATCCACCGTGCGCATCGTGCGCCCGGCATCGCATGCAAACAGGCGCGCCGGCTTGGCTTCACCGGCGGCGTAAAGCATGGTTGCGCTCATTGCGTTATATCCCCTTCCCCATCGTCTATCCATATTGTTATCGCGGTGCGGTTGTCGCGCTCGCTATGCTGATCGTTACGGCTTATAAGTTCCAGCATGTTCTCCATCCATATTTGGGCATTGTCGGATTCTTCAAGGCAAATCTGTATCTGCTCTTCCGTAATGTATTCCCAAAAACCATCGGTACAGAGCAATATCTGCATGTTCCCGCGCAGCGCTACGGGCTGCTCCATTTCCGCCTGCGGCTTTTCCCACGGCGTGCCCAGCACGCGCAGCAGCCTGCTGCGGTCCTCGTGAAAACGAATGTCCCGCTCCTCCACCTGCCCTATGGCGGAAAGCATCTGGGTAACGCTGTGGTCAAGCGTGCGCCGCTTTAATACACCGTTTTCGGCGTAATATGTACGCGAATCCCCAACGTGCCCCCAATACATGCTTTGCTTATCCAGCATAACGATGTTCAGCGTGGTTTTCATCTGCGTTTCGTTATGCTCCGCCTTTTGCCGCGCCAATACCGCCTGCTGCGCCCGAAGGAAGGCCTGCTCCGCGGCGGCGCTGGAAAAAACGGCCTGCGCCTGGGCATATTCTGCCACGGCGTTGCAGGCAAGCTCCGCCGCGACTTCGCCGCGGTCAAGCCCGCCAAGCCCATCCGCCAGCGCGAAGCAAAGCCCAGCCGGGCATTTGCTCACGGCATAGCGGTCCTCGTTGCAGGGCCGGTCGCCTATTTCCGTATGCACAAAGTAGTTTATTTTCACAAATGAATCTTCCTTATAATATCATTGAAAAATATTCATTGACCGAATTACATATTTGCGGCGTGCGCTTCTCCTTAACCAAACGCAGCTTATTCAACAATAATTATAATACGAACAGAGTCGAATTTTGTCAAGGAACAGAAGAGACGGATGTGCTGTTACATAACAAAAAACCCTCTGCACCATATCGGTTCGGAGGGTTTGTGGTGGAGACACTGCTTTCAAATCCGAACCGTAGGCAGCCTCGACATCTTTCAGGGTAATGGTTTCGGTGCCGCCTTTGAAGTTGTAGGTGATGACGAGCCTGTCATCAAACAGGTACAGGGAGTTGACGAAGGTATCTATGATACGTTTTTGGTACTCCCGGCTGTTTACGTCGCCGTATTTGAACTGCCCGATCCAGCTCACAATCTGCTCTTTGGTGTACTTTGGCTTTTGAAGCTCCGCTTGCAGGACGGCTATCTTCAGGTTGTCCCTTTGCTTTTCCAGAGCCTCCAAACGTTCTTTTGTGGAACCGGTCAGCACTCCCTGCTGGATTGCGTTCAGCATATTCTCTATTCCGCGCTCCGTGTCGGCAAGCTGTTTTTTCAGCGCCGGAATAGTGGTGTCCTCGCTGGCTTGCAGGGTCAAAATACCATCAGCGATCCGGTCTATTTCCTCGTCTTTCAGAACTCGGTTGACAGTCAGGACAACAGCGGCTCGTTCGATAAAATCTTTCTTGGCCGATTTCTTCTTGCAGCCCAGCTTTCGCTTTGCCCCGGCGCATTTGTAGTAATAATGCTTATCTCCCGTGTGGCTCGTTCCGCTTTCGCCTATCATCATGCGCTCACAGATCCCGCAGAATAATTTGGTTGTCAGCAGATAGTCAACGTCCGCTTTTGCCGTTGCGGGCGCACGCTTGTTTTTCTCCAGCCGCGCCTGCACCCGATAGAATAGATCGTCCGATAAGATCGCGGGAACGCCGCCGGGGATAACGACGTCCTGATATTGATATTCGCCGATATACTTGCGGTTTTTCAAAATGCGGTTGAAGCTGTTGGGAGAGAATGGCTTGCCGCTTTTCGTTTTCAAGCCCCGTCTGTTGAAGTCCTCTACGATGGTGCGGACGATTTCACCGTCGGCATATCTTTGAAATATCTCCCGTACTATCGGAGCCGTAACCGGGTCGAGGGCAAGCTTCTGCTCATCGCCCAGCAGATAGCCGAGAGGGATGCCGCCGCCGTTATTCCTGCCCTTTAAGGCGTTCTCCTTTTGTCCTCTGCGGATTTTTTCGGACAGCTCGGCGGAGTAATATTCGGCATAGCCTTCAAGCATAGATTCCAGTATTATCCCCTCCGGCCCGTCGGAGATGTTTTCCTTTACGGAGATGACCTTGACGCCGTTCTTTTTGAGAATCCGTTTATAGTGTGCGCTGTCGTAGCGGTCACGGGAAAAACGGTCGAGCTTCCATATCAGCACCACATCGAACAGCTTTTGCTCGCTGTCCTTTATCATATTTTGAAATTCTGGTCGGTCTGCGGTTCTGGCGGACAACGCTCTGTCGATATAGCTGCGGAGGATGGTGATGCCGTTTCGTTCGGCATACTCCGTACACTCGCGGAGCTGGCCTTCGATGGATTCTTCTCGCTGGCTGTCCGAGGAATAGCGGGCGTAGATCACAGCTTTCATTTCGTTTCCACCTCCGAGAGCATCTGCACAAACGTTGCCTTCAATCGTTCGTTCATAGCCGAGCCGGGGTCGAAGCACATTTCCACGAACCGCGCCATTTCGGGATTGTTCAGACCGAGCTTCACACAGTTGTTATAGATCATGCCGTGTGGGTCGTCCGTCCTGCCGAAAATGTAGTCCAGCGACACGTCAAAGTAGTCGGCGTATTTCAGAAAAACCTCCGGGGAGGGCGTGGAATCGTCGATTTCATACCGGGCAAGGGCGGATTGGGAAACGTCAAATTCCTTTGCCAGCTTCGCCTGCGAGAGCCTGACGCTTTCGCGCAAGCTCCTGAGCCGTTCACCGATGATTTTCAAGGCTGCGTCACCTCCTTTTCTGTTTCAAGTATACCCGGAAACAGAGAATATGTCAATGACACATTCACATAACGCCGCAATTTCCTGATGCGCCGCAGGCGAAGAAAGCTCCGCAGGAGCGCAGCCGATTTTGCAAAAATCGTTCAAAGGGGCTTGGGGACAAATTTCCCCAACAAGCGAAAAGTGGCTCCAAGCCACCTTGCTTGCCAAGTGTGAAGCCGGCAGGGTTCGCACGGCGGCAAGCAGCAAAGTGGGTACCGCTTTGCCCTGCTTGCCAGTTCGTTTCCGGTTCTGCAAATCTTCCTGTTTGAACTTGGCTGTGGGAGGGCATATAATGCGGTGAAGCGTCGCGGCGTTCATAGAAATGTTGCATATTTGAGCGGAGATGGGAATTGAAAAGTTCGCGCTTTGCATGGTATAATCATATTGGATAGGTTTATTCATACACCACGCCCATCACGCACAAGGAGGTGCTTTCTGTGAAACGATATTCTGTGTTAATCGCCGTTGCTGTATTTGTTTTATCATTGGCAGGCTGCACTACCGCTCCGTCGCCCGGCTCAACGGGCAAGAGCCGACCTGTTACCAACGCCGCCGATGTGCAAATCATTGGAATGATTTCTGGCGAAAAGGAATCTTCCTATCAGGTTGAAGCATTGCTACCTGCCACAGATTTATCTTCTGTCGGTCAGCCGATTGCGGAAAAGCTTTCGCAGGAATGGGATGAATTCGACAGTATGACCAAAGAACAGCAGTGTACATCAAGCAAGCTATGGGGCGTTGTCGATATTCAAACCGACACATGGGATGACTGCGAAGAAGCAATCGGCTTCACCTTGTATAATCCCCTTGAAACGCTTGACTGGCTCAATAAAACCGGATACTTTGGAATGGAGCACGTAGATTCCCAAACACCAACAGCTCACGTTCAGGCAACCGCCAACGCATCCCAGACCGCAGACAGAAAGCTCGGTGAAGTAAGTGTTATCGCCGGATACAAGGATGGTGATGTGCGGATAACGCTGACGGAAACGGTTTCTTCAAGCACCGAATCATTTACCATAGGGAGCGTCTACACCGGGTATGCCACATACGAGCAGGACACCGTAACGACTGGCTCCGGCATTGTCGTGTTGATTATGGCCGTCAACGGAACAAACAACATCGGGTATTACAATGGGGATTATTTTGATTCCACAGCCTACTGGGTAAAAGACAATGTGTTTTACGCGCTCCGTGTATTCGGAAATGAAACCGATAAGGCGGAAATTCAAGCCACCCTTGACAAACTCCTTGCTGAAATTTAGCTGCAAGAGGTGGAGTGGGGAATTGAAAAGCTCGCACTTTGCATGGTATAATTATATTAGATAGTTATAAGTGATTTGAACAATCCTTCTGCCCGCCGACAAAGCAAAAGAAACCGACCTGATTCTTGGAGGTGAACAGTATGAAGAAAAAGAAGTTATGGATTGCGATCCTCGTGGCTTTTGTAGTGCTTGCATCATCCGTTGTTTATTTGAACCGGGCTGTAATTTTTCAGCGCGGCAATCCCATTCCTTATCTTGCAGCGGCTGCCCGGATTTCTGAAAAGAACCCCTATGTGGCGGTGGATGAAGCAAAGGGCGTCTATATCTCCAAGCGTGGCGAATGCCCGGAGCTGCTTGAGTATTATCAGGAAAAAACAGGGATGGAATTTGTCGAACAAGCTGGGGGCAGCTATCTGTTTACTGATGGGAGCCGAAATGAAGTAGCCTCGTCTGAGGTTTATTGGGGGCGTTATACGGTCTGGGTGTTGCCCACTATGGACGCTGCCGAGAACTCCGATGCTGAGCAATACGACGCGAAGCCTGTCATTTATCTTTACCCGGAGAAGGAAACTGAGGTCACTGTGAAATTGAACTATGCCGGAGAACTGACCTGCACATATCCTGCCTACAATGACGGCTGGAAGGTTTCTGCCAGTCCTGACGGCACATTGACAGACGCCGACGGGCAAACGTACAACTATCTTTATTGGGAGGGCGTAAACAGCGTTGCTTATGATTTTTCCGAGGGCTTCTGCGTAGCCGGAAGCGACACCGCCGCTTTTCTGGAGAACGCCTTGAACCAGTTGGGACTTACCCGGAAGGAAGCAAACGAATTTATCGTTTACTGGCTGCCGCTAATGAAAGAGAATCCTTACAATCTCATTGCATTTCAGTCCGACAGCTATACGCAATCGGCGCAGGTATCCATTGAGCCAGCACCCGATACGCTGCTGCGGGTATTTATGGCGTGGAAGCCGCTTGAGAGCGCCGTGGATATTTCTACGCAGAACCTCACCGCCCCGTTACGCACCGGCTTCACGGCAGTGGAGTGGGGCGGCTGTCAAGTTAGGTGACCGTTGG
>ENA-ORTY01003875-ORTY01003875.1-human-gut-metagenome-genome-assembly--contig:-NODE-3875-length-12357-cov-2.186311_pt1 | contig 12357 bp, 10 predicted proteins | sample MGYA00241917_ERZ509198 | MGnify/ENA primary metagenome ERZ509198 (study PRJEB26280, sample SAMEA2338857) | human gut metagenome | biome: human gut; feature: human-associated habitat; material: faeces...
GCTGTTATTCGTGAAATAAAAGAAGAAATTGGATGTGATGTTCAAGAAGCAAGTTTGTTTTCAATACAGGAAAATTTTTGGACAAGAAACGATAAAAAGTGTCATGGAATAGAGTTTTACTATATAATAAAACCTAAACAAAAATTACAAATGCAAGACTATGAAAAAATTGAAAATGATAAAGGAGAAGAAAAACTATTAGAATTTAAATGGGCTACTGCTGAAGAATTAAAGGATATAGATTTAAGACCTGTTAATATTAGAGATATGTTAATAAGTGAAGAATATCTTAAAGGATTAACCCATATTGTGAAAAAAAGTTAAAACAATTTGTTACTTTGTTTTAACTTTTTCTTTAGCTTAAATTTATTATTATCTATTATCTTCATTTCCTATAAATACTGTAGTTGCTGGATATGCCAATTTAACTCCTGAATTATGTACTATATCTAAGATTTTTGCATTAACATTATTTTTCATTTTTATAAAATCATCATAATTTGTTGTTTTTACAAATATATCTATTAACATTGATAATCCTGATGTTGATATAGTATCAAAATTTATTAATATATCATCATTTATTGTTTCTGGATTGTTTTCTAGCATTGTTCTTATTCTTTCTGTTAACATATTCATTTGTTCTGACGTTATTTCAAATGAAAACGGTAATCGTATTTTATATCTTCTTTTTTCCATTTTACTCCAGTTTATTATTGCTGTATCTGCCATTGTAGCATTTGGAATATTTACAACTGAATTTTCAAAATTTCTTATCCTTGTTGTTCTAAATGTTATTCCTTCAACTACACCTTCATAATTAGGAGTTTCAATCCAGTCTCCAACATTAAATGTTCTATCTAAAAATATTACAATTCCTCCAAAAATATTTTTTGCTGTATCTTGTGCAGCTAATGTTACTATAACACCCCCAACACCTAGTCCTGCAAGAAGTCCACCTATATCTATATTTAGGATCATTAATATTATAAATACTGCTATTACATATATAATTATTCTTATTATTTTTAGTGAAAAACTAAGCATTCCTATATTTATATCTTTTTCAGTTGCTTTTACATATTTTGCTATCAAACTAGATTTTATAGTAAAACTTTCTGCTAGTGCTTTACTAAATGATATTGTACTAACTATCCAAAATATTTTTGTTACAACATCCATTATTTCATTTGAAATATTAAGTGATCTATTCAAAAATACTACTGCAAGATATACACCTAATATTGAAAAAAATACTTTTAAAGGGTTATAAAATGCACTATTTCTTATTTGCTTTTTATTACCTTTTAATTTTACTGATTTAACTATCATATATGAAATGCTTGGACTTAGTACTATAAATAAAATCATTATACATGTAGCCATTAATACATCTATAACTTGTACGGATTTTATATTTTCTATAAATCCTAATATTTGTTCCATTTTATCACAACCTTTCTATTTAAAGGCATAAATGTTTTTTTCCATTTTCCTTTGTATAGTTTAGCTCATATAATCTCTTAATTTTTTGCTTCTACTTGGGTGTCTTAATTTTCTTAAAGCTTTTGCTTCTATTTGTCTAATTCTTTCACGAGTTACTTCAAATTCACGCCCTACTTCTTCTAGAGTTCTTGCTTTTCCATCTTCTAGTCCAAATCTTAATTTTAATACTTTTGCTTCTCTTGGTGTTAATGTACTCATTACATCTTCTAGTTGTTCTTTTAATAAAGTATATGCTGCTGAATCATGTGGTGCAGGACTATCATCATCTTGAATGAAGTCCCCTAAATGACTGTCGTCTTCTTCTCCTATTGGAGTTTCCAAAGATACTGGATCTTGAGCTATTTTTTGTATTTCCATTACTTTTTCTGCCGGTATTTCCATTTCAGCTGCTATTTCTTCTGGCGTTGGTTCTCTACCTAATTGTTGTAATAAATGTCTTGAAGTTCTAATTAATTTATTTATTGTTTCTACCATGTGTACTGGAATACGAATTGTACGGGCTTGATCGGCAATTGCACGTGTAATTGCTTGTCTAATCCACCAAGTCGCATAAGTAGAGAATTTAAATCCTTTTGTATAATCAAATTTTTCTACTGCTTTAATTAACCCCATGTTTCCTTCTTGGATTAAATCTAAGAATAACATTCCACGTCCAACATATCTTTTAGCGATGGAAACAACTAATCTTAAGTTTGCTGCAGCAAGTTCTTTTTTAGCTTGTTCATCTCCTTCAAGAATTCTTTTAGCTAATTCAATTTCTTGATCATGATTTAATAATTCAACTCGCCCAATTTCTTTAAGATACATTTTTACAGGATCATTAATTTTAACATTACTTCCAAGTTGAGTGCTTTCGCTTTCTTTATCATCATCATGTTCTTGATACATATGTAATGTATCCCCTGTCATCATATCGAAATCACCATCAAAATCTAAATCAGGAGTATCGTCTGCATCATCTATATCAAGGTCTAAATCATCATCCATTGTAGGAACGTCTGCAAGTAACATATCATCATCTACATCTAATGAATCTAAATCATCATCAGAAATGGTAATTTGATTTTGTTGAATATATTCAAGTAATTCTTCTGCGAGTTCATCACTTAAATCATAATTCATTAAATATTCATCAATTTGTTCTTGGGTTAATACATTGTTATTGTTTTTTGCTTCATTTACAACTAATTTTTTTAAATCATCAAATGAAACTGCTTGTACTTTTTTCTTTGCCATAGTTTACTCCTTATCTTTTGATTCTATAATTTCTTGAAGAATTTTTGCTTGTTGACGAGGATCATATGTTTGTGATAGCTCCTGTTCAAGTTGTTTAATTCGTTCAATTTTAAGTTTTTCTTGTATTATTTTGATATAATCATCAATTGCTTGATTTGATTCTAATTGAGGTAAATGTAAAGATGATATTTCTAAAATTCTTTTAACAATATCTTGATCATCAATCATATTAATCAAATCAGCAACTTCTAAAATGACGTACTGACGATAATAATCAATAATATAGGAAGCAATTAAGCGATTAACTTTATCATACATATAGCCTGCTTTTGCTTCATATTCCATCGCATACTTTTTATCCTGCATCATATAATATAACAAATCTCTTTCAGCCTTTTGATACTTATCAATCAATCTTGAAACATGATCATAAGTCACTGGTCTAAAAGGTATTGGTTTTTTTACAAGAGTTTGTTGACTCATTAAATGATGAATTGTTTCTTTAGAAAATCCTGATTTTTTTTCAAGTTGACCAATATAATAATCTTGATCAACAATATCATCCAATTGCATGATGACTTTAACCATGGATTCTAAATAATTTTTTCGATCTTCATAATTATCAACATTGATACGTTCATAATAATAATTTAATTTAAACTCAACAGCACTTATTGGATTTTTAAAGAGTGCTATTAATTCATCTTTTCCTTTAGCTTCTAGAAATTCATCTGGATCCATTGCATCAGGAATAACCACGATTGATGTATGAAATCCTTCATTATTTAAAGCATCCACACATTTTATCATCGCATTTTTTCCAGCTTGATCACCATCAAGACATAAAACAATATCATTTGATAATCGTTTTAACATTTTTAAATGTTGTGAAGTTAAAGCTGTCCCCATAATTGCGACAGTATTTTTAATACCCGCTTTATATAATGCTATTACATCCATAAAACCTTCTAGAATAATAACTTTACCTTCATTTCTAACATCATTTTTTATACGATGGTAATTGTATAAGGTCTCTCCTTTAATAAAAATTTTAGATTCAGGAGAGTTCATATACTTGGATTCTTTTTGATTTTTTTGATAGATACGACCACTAAAGCCAACAACACGTCCTTCACTATTATGTAAAGGAAACATAATACGATTGGAATAGCGATCATATCCCACTTCAGATTCTATAACAAGTCCTGATTCATAAGCTTGCATTCTTGAAAAACCAGATTTTTCAAAAGCTTTTAATAAAATATTTTGTTCCGGTGCATAACCAATTTCAAAATAGTCAATAATATCTTTAGATAAATGTCTTTGACTTAAATAACTATTTGCTTCTAAAGCAAGCTTCGTCGTTAAATAATGTTTATAAATACGATTAGCTTCTTCATGCATTAAATAGTATGGTTCTAATTCTTGATTTACATGTGGTTTTTCTTCATAAAATGTAAAATCACCTAAATCAACATTTCCCATTTGAGCCACCATTTTGACAGCTTCCATAAAGGAAATTTTTAAGTAATCTTGTAAGAAAGTAAACACATTTCCACCGTGTGAACATACAAAACATCTATAGATCTGCTTTTCAGGTGAAACAGACATTGATGGATGATCATCATTGTGAAATGGGCACCTTGCTAAATAATTACGTCCTCTTCTTTCTAAAGGAAGATAATTGCCAATAACATCAACGATATCAACGCTTTGTCTTATTTCATTGATTTTTTCATTTGAAAGTCTTGGCATAATAATCTCCTTTATTAGAATGTAATTTTATCTTGAATATAACCTACTAATTGATCAATTGGTAAACGTACTTGTTCCATGGTATCTCTATCACGAACAGTAACAGCATTGTCTTCCATTGTATCAAAATCAACAGTCACACAATATGGTGTTCCAATAGCATCTTGACGACGATATCTTTTACCAATTTGACCTGCAACATCAAATTCAACAGAGAAATGTTTAGCAAGTGTTGCATAAACTTCTTCAGCTTTTTCACTTTGTTTTTTAGTAAGTGGTAAAACTGCTACTTTATATGGTGCAATGGCAGGATGTAATTTCATCACTGTTCTTGTATCTCCATTTTCTAATGTTTCTTCTTGATAACTATCACAGAAAATAGATAAGAATAAACGGTCTGCCCCTACAGATGGTTCAATAACATATGGAATATATTTTTCATTTGTTTGAGGATCTAAATATTCTAAAGATTTTTTAGAATGTTCCATATGACGAGATAAATCATAATCTGTACGGTCTGCAATACCCCATAATTCACCCCATCCAAATGGGAATTTATATTCAACATCACATGTAGCCTTAGAATAGAAAGATAATTCTTCTTTTTCATGATCTCTGAATTTTAAATTTTCTTCTTTTAATCCTAAGTCTAATAAGAATTTTTTACAATAAGCTTTCCAATAATCAAACCATTCTAAATCAGTATCTGGTTTACAAAAGAATTCTAATTCCATTTGTTCAAATTCTCTTGTTCTAAAAATAAAGTTACCTGGTGTAATTTCATTTCTGAATGATTTACCAATTTGACCAATACCAAATGGTACTTTTTTACGAGAAGTTCTTTGAATATTTTTAAAGTTTACAAAGATTCCTTGTGCAGTTTCTGGACGTAAATAAACAACAGATTTATCATCTTCAACAACACCCATATGTGTTTCAAACATTAATTTAAATTGTCTAACATCAGTGAAATTACTTTTTCCACAGTTAGGACAAACAATATTATGTTCTTTAATATAAGACATTGTTTGTTCATTAGACCAACCTTCACTATGTACAGAAGGATCATATGCTTCAATTAATTTATCTGCACGATGTCTTGTTTTACATTCTTTACAGTCAATTAACGGATCAGAGAAACCACCAACATGTCCTGAAGCTTCCCATACCTTTGGATTCATGAAAATAGCTGAATCTAAACCAACGTTATAAGGAGATTCTTGAATGAATCTTTTCCACCATAAACGTTTAATATTGTTTTTCATTTCAACCCCTAATGGTCCATAATCCCAAGTATTTGCTAGTCCATCATAGATTTCTGAACCTTGATATACAAAACCAGTTGATTTTGCATGATTTACTAATTTATCCATATCTTTAGTTGCCATAATTTTCTCCTTTTTTACGATATAAATGAATAAAGACTTGGCTTTCCAAGTCTTCTATCTTCTTTTCGCGTACAAATAAAATACCCTTATAGTGGATATTTGTCAACCAACTATAAGGGTACTATATATAGGTTCTTTCGTCTAACCAATGCATAATATCATGATAGACATCTCGATAATTATTATCATGTAAAATATCTTGTTTTTTATTATCATAAATCTTATATTGGAGATCTTTTAGACCATTTCCTTTTAATATTTGATAAAGTTTTATAGTATCTTTTCCATTTTTAGTAAGATTATCAAAACCACCTGATAATAAATAAACAGGTAAATAATCAGGTATATGTTTTAGATGATCTTCATCACTTACATATTTTATGTATTCCAATATATCATGATAGGCTTGATTTGTATAAACAAAATCACTTAAAGGATCTTCTTGATAAAGCTGTACTTCTTTTTGATTACTCATTTTATAACAACCATTTAAATTTTTTTGTAAAAATAAATCAACTGCTTTTTTTATTACTCTTGAACGATTCATTTGTCCATGTAGTAAAATATTTAAATCAACAATCGTTTTCATACGATAATAAAAATTATTTTTCATACATGTTCCAAGCATTATCATTCCATTAATATAATTTCCATACGTCATGGCATATTTAAATAATACGAGCGAACCAAAATCAACACCAATCATAAAATAAGGAAGGTCTTCATATCTTTTAGCGATAATATGTCTTAAACGTTGCATATCTTCAATCAAAGTATCAAGCGCATTTCCGCTTCCAAAATAGCCTTGTTCAAAATGATAAAGTGATTTACCATGCCCAGGAAAATCAGGCACGACTACAATAAAACCTTCATGACTTAAATATTCCGCAAATTTTTGATAACGGTCTGAATGTTCACATAATCCATGATGAAGTTGAATGATTCCCTTATATCTTAATATCACATTTGGTTGATAAATATCAAATTTAATATGTGTTTGTGTTAAGGAGGTATACGTTTCTGTAAGTTTCATCATTTATGCCCCCCTTGTATAAGATCTGTTATAGTTTTGCCTTTTTGTACGTGGTTTAATCAGGCATTTTTTACCAAATCCAATCAAATCTTTTCGATTAGCTTTGATCAAGGCTTCATATACAAGGTCATAGTTTTTAGGATTCTTATATTGAATCAAGGCTCTTTGCATCGCTTTTTCTTTAGGATCTTTTGGCACATAAACAGGTGTCATATCACGAGGATCCAACCCTGTATAATACATCGTTGTTGAAAGTGTTCCTGGTGTTGGATAAAAATCTTGTACTTGTTCTGGTTGATGATGAATATCTCTTAAATATTCCGCCAGTTCGATAGCATCTTCTAAACGGCATCCTGGATGAGAGGACATTAAATAAGGCACTAAGAATTGTTTTTTATTATATTTTTCATTAATACGATAATATTTATCAACAAATTTTTCGTAAAGCCCACGTCTTGGTTTGCCCATCTTATCTAAAGCATGATTACTGATATGTTCAGGGGCAACTTTTAATTGTCCTGAAATATGATGTTGAACAAGCTCTTCAAAAAAATGATCATTTTTATCATACATGAGATAATCGTAACGAATTCCTGAACGTACGAAAACTTTTTTAACGTTTGGAAGCTGTCTTAATTTTGTAAGTAATGATAAATAATCTTCATGATCAACTTTTAAATTTTTACAAGGTTCTGGCCATAAGCATTGTTTTGTAGGACAAGCCCCTTTGGTTTTTTGTTTATCACAAGCAGTATCTCTAAAGTTAGCTGTTGGGCCACCAACATCATGAATGTATCCTTTAAAATCAGGATCCCAAACCATTTTATTTGCTTCTGCAATAATTGATTCATGACTTCTTGCTTGAATAATTCTTCCTTGATGGAACGCTAAAGCACAGAAATTACATGATCCAAAACACCCTCTATTTGAAATAAGTGAGAATTTAACTTCATCAATAGCTGGAACGTGTTGATAACTTGGATGATAATCACGATTGTAATCATAACCATAAGCTCTATCGAATTCTCTTTGGGTAAGTGGTCTATTCGGTTTATTTTGAACCACATACCATCCTTGATAAGGTTCAACTAAGATTTTAGCATTATAATGATCGGTATTTAAATATTGTTTTTGGAAAGATTCAGCGTATTTTCTTTTAGATGTTGTAATTTCTTCGTAACTAGGAAGCATTATATAATCAGCTTCATTTAAATCATCGATATTTTTTGTTTTATAAACTGTTCCATCTAAATACGTTAAATATTTAATATCTAACCCACTATCTAATGCTTCTGCAACTTCAATAATACTGTTTTCTCCCATTCCAAACATTAATAAATCTGCATTGGCATCAATAATAATCGATTTTCTAACCTTATCACTCCAATAATCATAATGAGCTAAACGTCTAAGAGAAGCTTCAATTCCTCCAATTAAAATATTAGCATCAGGAAATGCTTGTCTTGCCATTTGACTATAAACAATCACTGCTCTATCAGGTCTTTTAAAACCTTCGCCACCTGATGTATAAGAATCTTTATGTCTTCTTTTTTTAGAAACAGTATAGTGATTGACCATTGAATCAATATTTCCTGAAGAAATTAAAAAACCTAAACGAGGTTTCCCAAATTGCCTAAATTCTTCTACCTTATGCCAATCTGGTTGCGATAAAAAAGCAACCTTAAAACCATTTGCCTCTAATGTACGACAAATAATAGCTGCTCCAAATGAAGGGTGATCTACATAAGCATCACCACAAATATAGACAAAATCTACCTCTTGCCATCCTCTTTCTTCCATTTCTTTTCTATTTATCGGTAAAAATTGTCCCATCTATAAATCCTCCCCTTACTTTTGTTTCTATTATAGTCAAAATATGTTTATAAAAAAAGACAAAAGTGTCTACTTTTGTCATATTTTTGAAAGACTTTGAATCATTTTCTTTGTTTTAAATAAAATCCCCGTCATCTCATCAACATAATAATCCATAATTTCCATTAATAAATCAATAGATTCATCCGGTACTTTAAGTTGATCAATAGAATCAATCGTTAATTTATTAATATGACGAAAAGCCTTTAATGTTACCTTATCTAATTGTTTATCATGAAGTGATAAACAATCATAACAGACAAAGCCCCCATCTTCTAAACTGATTCCTGCTATATGATCTTGTCTTAAACATCTTACACAGCCATCAACTTGTAAAGCCATCCCACATCTTTTTAAAATAAAAGCATTATATAATAGATAAACCAATGGATAGGGATAACCATGATTTAGAGCATCTAATGATTTTTTTAAAGTATCAAAGATTTCTAAATCCGGTTGGTTATCTTCTTCATTTTTTAAAACAAATTCCATAAAATAACTTGCATACGCTTCTAATTCAAGATTTTCTTTAATATAACGATAAAAATCAACCGAACTTGCTTTAATCATCGTTGATAAACCATTTCTAGGTATAAAAGTAAACTCTGAAAGTGTAAGACTTTGACAAGCCGAAGCATTTTTACTTTTTAATTTTTTTACACCCCGAGCAATCAAAGTCATTTTTCCATAATCTTTAAAATACACAGTGACTAAAGAATCACTTTCTTTATAAGGATGCGTCTTTAAAACAATACCTAAAGAAACAACTTCTTCTTTTTTAATAGTCATCTTCGTTATAACCAAATTCTTTTAAATATTTTTGTTTATTACGCCAATTATTTTCAACTTTAACAAATAATTCCAAATGCACTGTTGTTTGTAAAAAACGTTTCATTTCTCTTTGTGCATTTTGACGAATTTTTTTGATCATACTTCCTTGTTTACCAATCAAAATACCCTTTTGAGATTTACGATCAACAACAATTGTCGCAATAACTTCTACACTGCCATCCTCTAATTCTGCCATTCTTTCAACAACGATTGCAACACTATGAGGAACTTCTTCTCTTGTAAAATAAAGGATCTTTTCTCTAATAAATTCAGCCATCACAAATCTTTCTGGATGATCTGTCATTTGATCTTTTGGATAATACATCATTCCTTCATTTAAATATGTTTTAATTGTAGAAATCAATGTATCCACATTTTGATCTTCTAAAGCTGAAATAGGAATGATTTCTTTAAAATCAAAAAGTTCTTTCCATTCTGTTAATTTTTTAATAACTTCATCTTTAGAAACAAGATCACATTTATTAAGTAAAAGGAAAACCGGTCCATCCGCTTCTTTTAATCTTTCAATAATAAAACGGTCTCCTCTACCAATCGTTTCATTTGCTGGTGCAATAAATAAAACCATATCCACTCCATAAATACTATTTAAAGCCGTCGTATTCATAAAGTTTCCTAAACCATCTTGAGGTTTATGGATTCCTGGTGTATCCATAAAAATGATTTGTGCTTCATCATCTGTATAAATACCTTGAATTGTATTACGTGTTGTTTGAGCAACATCTGACATGATTGCAAGCTTTGTTTTTAATATTTGATTTAATAAGGTAGACTTTCCAACATTTGGACGTCCTACAATACTGACAAATCCTGATTTAAAACTCATAAACTCTCTCCTATAAATACCATTGGTAATAATTCACCAATTGTATGTTTTTCTACTTTTTCTTTATTTGCTAGAAAGATGGGCATCTCTAAATCAACAAGTTCTGATAATACTTGGCGACATGCCCCACATGGAGAAGCAATCGGACTACAATCAGCAACAATTGCTAGTCCAATAATATCTTCTTTGCGATAACCTTTACAATAAGCGCCAAAGACAGCATTTCTTTCTGCACACATTGTTGACCCATAAGCAGCATTTTCAATATTACATCCTTGAACAAATGTTCCATCTTTTAAAGCAATACAAGCTCCTACTTTAAAATGACTATAAGGAACATACGCATTTTCTCTTGCTTTCCAAGCTAAATCGATTAATTTATTTTGGTCCATATTATTTCCTTTCAATATTTAAAGCATTCAATATTTCTTTTTGTCTTGAAAACATCACTTTTTCATCCTCTTCATTCATATGATCAAATCCAAGCAAATGTAATAAACCATGTGTAAATAAAAAACACATTTCTCGATAAAATGAATGACCATATTCTTCTGCTTGCATTTTAGCATGATCAATTGAAATAAAAATATCTCCTATTTCTCTTGGCATACCTTCAATGTAATATTGTTCACTATCTTCTAAAGCAAAACTAATAACATCTGTACTACGATCAATTTTACGATATTCCTTATTGATTTCATGAATACGCTGATCATCTACAAAAATAACTGATAATTCTAAATCATCATGAATATCTAATTGTTTACATGCTTCTTGAATAATTTCTAAATAAATACTTTCATAATCTTCTTTAAAATCTTCTACTTCATTATTAAGTGCTAAATCTATTTCCATAATCTTCCTCACCCACTATTTTTCCTGAATCAATTATAACACAGTCAAACTGGCAGTTCATCATATTTATTTGATGAGAAACAATAATCACGATGATCTTTTGAAAACTTAGATAATTGATCAATAATTGTAATCTTTCTTGATCTATATTACTAAATGCTTCATCTAAAATCAAAACATCGGGTTCACTTAATAGTGCACGAATAATCATCACGAGCTGTCCTTGTCCCGATGATAAAAAGCCACCCTGTTCATCAAGCTTTAAATCTAAACCATTTACTAAATCATCCAACATAAAATAATGCAATAATTCTATCATTTTATTCTCTAAAAACAAACGATCAAAAATCATATTCGTTCTTAATGATTCTTTATAAAAAACGGGAGTTTTATTTAAATATTTAATATGACTATAATAACTATTTAAATCAAGTTCTTGTAGATTGATTCCATTAATAACAATTTCTCCTTTTGTTGGTTGTAATTGATTCATGATCAGTTTTAAAAGTGTTGATTTACCACTTCCTGTTTTACCTTGAATAAATAATGAACGTTCTATTTTTAATTGAAAATGATCAAAAAGAGGTCGGGTATAACCATAACTAAAACTTACATGTTTTAATTCAATGCTTTTTATCTTTTTGATTTTCTTTTTCCTCTCTCTTTTTTCAGGTAACATTTCTTTATATCTTTCAAAAATAATTTGTAATTCATCATGCATCGCAATAAAGACTGATATTTTCATTAAAGGATCAATCATATAAGAAAGTAATAAATAAACAAGCATCACTGTTCCAAGAGTCATTTGCTGTTTTTTATAAATGAAAATAGAAAATAATAAAACAACCTTGATCATGATTTGAATCAATGCTTCTAATTGAATTTGATGCCTATTTGTTATTTCATCATGATGATAAACATCCATAAAATAGTTATCATAGAGATATCCTAGTTTATTTTTCATCATTTTTTTAACTTTAAACTGGATTGTTTGAAAATAGTTTTCTTGAAATTCTAACAAACCATCATTTAAATGT